>Ga0192647_101336_pt1 | contig 16289 bp, 11 predicted proteins | sample LauGreFa1BDMLBSN_2_FD_133046 | JGI IMG/M metagenome (GOLD analysis project Ga0192647, IMG submission 133046) | Freshwater lake microbial communities from Lake Michigan, USA - Fa13.BD.MLB.SN - reassembly | ecosystem: Environmental > Aquatic > Freshwater > Lake | place: Lake Michigan, USA...
GCGCGAGTACTTTTTTCAATATGACGTCTTTCATCAATATAATCATCTACTTGTAATCCCATGCTTTTTGCAGTAGGAGCCATAAATTGCCACACTCCAATAGCATCTTTAGGGGATCTTGCCATAAATAAAGCGCTTTCTGCAACAGCTAAAAATTTAAGATCATCTGGAGCATTCTCTTCTTTTAAAATTTTTTCAAACATTGGGAAAAAACGTCCAGCCCTTTTGATATACAGTATTAATTGTCCTGGACTTTGAAGATTTAAATAGAATTCTCTTTCTGCTCTTTCTCTTACTTCAGGGATTTCTAATGGTACTTTCTCTCCACAAAATGTAAGTTCATCTGGTAATTTTAATGAAGATAAGTATGCTAAATAATTTCCCTTTATGTTCGAAGGTGTTTCATCATTAGATGGCTGCTTTGCATCACATGCTATCAGTGAAAATATACATGTACTTGCAATAAGTAATGGGATATACAATGAGTTTTTGATTATTTTTATCATAAAGTTGTTAGGTGAATAACAGATGAACAAATTTCTGTTTCGGATATATCATTAGTGGCAATTATTGTGCCACCTCCCATGTTTTTATGTGTATTGATAAGCTCATAAATAGCTTCTGTACCTTTGCTATCAAAATTAGCAGTTGGCTCATCTAAAAGAACTATTAATGGTTTTCTTAAAAAGGCGAGAATATATTTCATTCTTTGTTTCATGCCTGATGAAAAATTTCTGATCGTCTCATTCCTTTTATGAAAAAGCCCCATTATGGATAATAATTCATCTGTATATGATGTATCGAATTGAATACCAGATAAGTCGCAAAATATTTTTGCATGCTCTAGTGGAGTGAATTCTTCATATACCTGTAAATAGGGAGATACAAGGCCAATATGATCGCTAAATTCGCCATAATTATATACATCATTATGAATTCTTAATTGAATGCTTCCACTACTAGGTTTTAATAAGCCACCTGCCATTTTCATTAAGGTTGACTTACCGGATCCATTCCATCCAGTTATACCGATAATTTCTCCATTATGTAATTCAAAAGAGCATGGAGAAAAAACTAATTCATGATTATTATATGATTTAGTGCAATTATGGAGAGTTAATTCAAATTGGGGTTTCATTCATATCGCTCCATTCTGAAGGTTTCCCCTAAATATCTTTTTCTTACTTCTTCATTATTTGCTATGTCTGATGCAGAACCCTGATAAAATATTGTTCCGTCAATCAAAATATAAGCTCTATCTGTAATGGAAAGCGTTTCATGTACATTGTGATCTGTAATCAAAACCCCTATGCCTCTTTGTTTTAAATTGGCAACTAAGTGCATAATTTCTTCTACTGTTATTGGGTCTATACCTGCAAATGGTTCATCTAAAAACACAAATTTAGGATTTGAAGCTAAAGAACGAGCGATTTCACAGCGCCTTCTTTCTCCGCCAGAAAGCATATACCCTTTGCTTTTTCTAATATGAGTAATGCTAAAATCTTCTAATAATTGTTCAAGTTGTAGTTTCCTTTCCGACCTCTTTAAATCCTGTAATTGTAGGATTGCCATAATATTATCTTCAACAGATAATTTTCGGAATATGGAAGCTTCCTGAGGTAAATAACTCATTCCCAAACGAGCTCTTTTATACATTGCTAAAGGAGTGATATCTCTAGAATCCATAAATACTCTGCCAGAACTAGGCTTTACCATACCAACCATCATATAAAAAGATGTTGTTTTTCCAGCACCATTAGGACCAAGCAAGCCTACAACTTCACCTTGATGTAACTCAAGTGAAACATTATTGACAACTGTTCTTTTGGCATATCGCTTTACGATATTCTCTGCTCTTATACAATGTTGTGAATGATCAGTTTTCAAACAAAAACCTTTACTGGAACTTGAAAATCAGCGTTTGATAGGATTAAGATACAATTTTTTTGTGAGAGTCTCGCCCGATCTTAATAGCTCAATTTTTAATGTTTGTCCCACCACTCCATCGCTAATAGCTATAACTAAATCGTCATCTTTATGGATTGGTGTATTATCTACTTTTAGAATTATATCGCCTGGTTCTATTCCAGCTTTTTCTGCTGCAGATCCAGTCTTTACTTCTATAACTACAACTCCATCAGTTTTATCTAATTTGAAATATTTAGCAATATTATCATCAATCTGCTGAACAAGAAGTCCAGGATTAAAATCACGGTCAATTTTGCCTTGCTCTTTTAATTGCTCTGCTATTTTCTTTACTCTGTTTATAGGAACTGCAAATCCAATACCTATGCTGCCAGCACCTTGCGAACTTTGTGAAGTTGAATATATAACAGTATTCACGCCAATTACTTCGCCTCTGGCATTCAGAAGTGGCCCACCTGAATTACCAGAACTTATTGCAGCATCTGTTTGAATCATATTTTTATAAACACGATTTTCTTGAGAAAAACTGACTCCTACATTACTTACAACACCTACAGTTACTGTAGGTCTAGCATTAATATCAAATAAGCCGAAAGGATTCCCAAACGCTATGCTCCATTCTCCAACAATTACTTCGTCCGAATTAGCAAATGTTAAAAAGGGGAGATTCTTACCTTTGATTTTTAATAATGCAACATCACTTACCGGATCTGATCCAATTATTTCAGCATCATATTTTTCACCATTTGTTAATGTAACAACTACTTTAGAGGCATTACCCGCAACGTGATCATTAGTAACAATATATCCATCAGAAGAAATGAGGAAGCCTGAACCCAGACTTCTTACTTCCATTTTTCTAGAATATTGTCTACGAAAATTATTAAAAAATTGGTCAAAAAATGGATCTCTAAATGCACTTCCAAAAGGGTCATACCCTACTTGTCTTACTTCTGTAATATTAATGCCAACAATTGCAGGACTTGCTATTTTAACTGTTTCGGTTATTGCATTATGGCGAGAATTTGAGATATCTGCATTTGCTTGAAGAATTTCTGGATTTGGTGTCTGTGTATTATGTTCTTGTAAAAATGTTTCGGAAGGTTCATTTGAACATCCAGCAATCAGAATTGATTGCGATAAAAATAAAAAGCCCACTAATATTGAAGCTGATAAATTTGAAGTTTTCATAAATCTTCCATAAAGAAATGTATGATTGCTATCTTTGTACTAAGTGTTTATGATGAATGATGATTCTGATTATTATAGCGAATTCTTTGACGATTTGATGTGGAAATAATTTTCTGCAAAATAGCCTACTTTTTGGATTGTAGTGATTACCTTTTTAACTATAGCATTGCCCCTTCCTGTTCATAAATTATTTACTTATAAATATGAACATACCGATAAAGATAGTAATAACTTTATTGGTTGTAGAGCTTTATTACCTTTTGGTAAGAGAATTATGACGGGGATTATTGTAAAAAGTGATGTCAATAAGCCTGATATAAAAGATATTAAATCTATTGTAGAAATATTAGATGATACTCCTATTTTCTCAGATTCTATGCTAGAACTTACCAAAAGAATGAGTGATTATTATTTTTGCTCATGGGGAGAAACATTAAAAGCTGCTTTGCCACAAGGTATGACACCTAAAAGTGTGATGTCAATTTCTTTATTATATACTCCTACATCGTCAGAATTAGCAGAAATGGAAAAAAAGGCTCCAAAACGGGCTGCTTTATTACATACTCTTATGTCTCATCAAGGCCCTTTAACAGTTGTATATTTAGAAAGAATCTTAAAAACTGGTTCAGTGGCCGATCAATTAGATGCTTTAGAACGATCTAATATCATAGTTTGTGAGCATTCTATTCAAAAATCAAACAAGGCTAGAACTCAAAAAGTTGTTTCCTTAGAAGAATCATTACTACTTGATCATCATAAATTAAGAGAAGCTTTAGATGTATTGGATGCAAAACACCCAAAGCAATCTGCTTTATTAAGTCATATATATATACACACTTCTCATTCTACTCATCCACTGTTATTACATAAAGTATTAGCAGAAACATCTCTATCTCTTTCTATTGTACAAAGCTTGCTTAAAAAAAAGTTAATCGTCATTAACGATATCGAAATTCCTTTGGAACAAGATGAACAACAATCTTATTCTCTTGCCTCCAGAGATGAGTCAAAACTTGGTTTAACATTAGAGCAACAGCATGCTCATGTGCACATTGTTCAGGCTTTAAAAGAGGCAGCTCATAAAACATTTTTACTGCATGGAATAACAGGTAGCGGTAAAACATTGGTATATATTCAGGCAATTAAATCTGCAATTGCATATGGAAAAAATTGTTTGCTACTGGTTCCAGAAATAGCATTAACGCCACAATTAACAGATAGATTTAAGGCAGTTTTTGGAGGAGAGATTGCAATTTTACATAGTAAGATGTCTGCAGCTGAACGTTATGGGCATTGGCGAAGAATTCAGAATGGTAAAGCTAAAATTGTAATAGGTGCTAGATCTGCATTATTCGCTCCATTTCCTTCACGTAGTCTTGGACTTATCATAGTAGATGAAGAACATGAACCATCTTATAAGCAGGAATCTCCAGCCCCGCGTTATAATGCTAGAGATTGTGCAGTAATGAGAGCAGCTATCGAAAAAGCAGTTATTGTTTTAGGCAGTGCCACTCCTTCTATGGAAAGTATGTTTAATGCACAACAAGGAAAATATCATTATTTAGAGATTCAGTCTAGAGCAGATGGAGCTCATATGCCAACAATCCATTGTATAGACATTAAACAGCAAAGAAAGCAAAGGGCGATGATTGGTAATTTTTCTATGGAATTATTGACAGCAATAACTCACAGATTATCACAAAAACAAGGTATAATATTGTTTCATAATCGTAGAGGTTTTGCGCGATTTCAAGAATGTATCGATTGTGGGGCAATTCCAATGTGTAAACATTGCTCTATATCGTTAACTCTGCATAAGTCTGCGAATATGCTGAAATGTCATTATTGTGGATATGCACAACCCGCCCTAAAAATATGCTCAGTTTGTGGTGGGGCAGATATTAAGGAAACTGGCTCTGGAACCCAAAAAATTGAAGAAGAATTGCAAGAAACTCTTCTTCAAATGGGGTATAATGCTTCTATTCAAAGAATGGATTTGGATACTACTACTCAGAAAGGATCTCATCGTAAGATACTGGAAGATTTTCATAAAGGAACAATCGATATATTGATTGGCACTCAGATGGTTGCAAAGGGGTTGGATTTTGCTCGAGTAACATTGGTTGGGATAATTGATGCAGATCAACAATTGTTCATGCCAGACTTCAGGGCATCTGAAAGAACATTCCAATTAATTACTCAAGTTGCTGGGCGCGCAGGAAGAAGCGGAGAATATCCAGGAGAAGTTCTCTTGCAAACTTCTCAGCCATATCATCAAACCATTATTGCGGCTTTAGCAAATAATTATGAGATATTTTATTCAGATGAATTGCAAATCAGAAAAGATACTTTTTTTCCACCCTTTTCTAGACTAATAAGAATAGAGTTCTCTGGTATTGATGAACAAAAAGTTCATGAATCATCTCAACATTTTAATGCAGTTTTACCCACATTACCAGAAATCTATGAGAAGTTAGGTCCGATTACCCCATTAATTGCAAGGCTAAGATCACATTATAGAAAAATAATACTGTTGAAATCTAATAAATCTACAGATCCCAGTGGAGAAAGAATAAGACATGCAATACGATATGCCTATCATCATTATCAAGAAAAGCATGCCAATCCACATATCAAATTGATTATTGATATAGATACTTTTGATGCAGTTTAATATTCATCATCTTCTTTAGCATGTTGTCTTACTAAATCTAATAAGCCTTCCATCATATAAACAGTAATTGTCTTTTTTGAAATATCTGTTGATATGATTACATCATCAATTACTGGCAATGGAATTTCACCTTGCTCTGTTTTCATTACCCAAACATCATTTGCCGGCATTATCCATACATCAGAAATTATCCCTAAATGTTCTCCAGCTTGATTAACAACAGAACATCCTATGATTTCACTAATATAATACTGCTCATTTTTTCTTAAAATATACTGCTCGTCAACAAATATTCCAGTTTCTATCAATGATTTTATATCTGAACTTTGAACGCCTTTTAACTGGATTTTTAAAGTATTTTTATAAGGTGAACATTGCAGGATTGTATATTCCTTTGCAAATTGTGCAGAATAACCTAATAATACTTTGGTACCACTATGTAATTGTAAAGCTGGGTCTGGACATTCAGATAAAATAATTTCACCTTGAGTGCCATATTCTCTACTTATTGTACCAACATATCTAAAACCCATTTCTTATCCTTGATTATACTAGTCTGCCCCTTTCTAAGCATTTCATAAGCCAATTCCTTTTATCTTCAAGTTCTTGTAAATTCATTTGATCTTGAGATTTTAGGAATTTCTTTTTTGATTCAAAATGTACATTTTTGACATCTGAATTCATGCCTTGGGACTTCATGTTTAAAGATAATTTTACAGCTAATTGAGAGCATTCTTGTCTTAATTGTTGCTCTAAACTAATAATATCTATTGCATTTGATGGTATATCAATATACATATTAGGGGGTATTATTTGTTCTTCTATGAGTTCTTCTTGTTTGATTGATGAATTTTTATCTGGAAACAATTCCCAATCTAATGTCTCAGTGCCTTTATGTTGAACATCTGCTAATACCCATGATTCAATTGAATCAATGACATTTCTACTTTGCTGAAATTCGCTTTCTCTTTTTGCATGTAATTTTATCCCTATTTGCTGTTCAGATAATAACCAATCAAAAATTTGAGATAAAGCGGCATCATTAGATGTAAATAAATCACATACATTGTGTTGCTTGCTAAATCCTGGATAATATCTCATACCCCTAAAGATTTGTTGCATAGTTTTAGAAATTGCTCTTACTAAATCAGCTTTTACAATGATACTAATTGGTTTGATATCGGTACCCTCACCAATCATGTCAACTTGCACCATTATATCAATTAATCCATTTCTATATTGTTGAAGTAAAAACAATCGTTCTTGCTCAGGAATATCTTGTCCGATTCTAGCTGAAATAAATTCTGGAAAATGTTCTTTTACAAAATCCAATATTGCTGCTGAGTGATTATTGCTCATTGCAATTATCAACATTTGATGATTCTTGAAAGAATTATTATGTCCCTTTATACGATGTTTGTTTTCAAGCCATTGATTTCTTTTTTCTTTAAATCTAATAAATGCTGGCCTTAATAAAGAATCAAGATATACTGTATGAAAACGCATTTTTTTTCTTGCTAAAAATGCATCAATATCCTGTTCTGAACCTGCCATTTCTTGCATTTGAGATAAAGACAACTCAATCTCATCTCCAGATTCTATATTCCTTAATTTGATTTTATAATCAATCATATTTGTGGAAACTCTCTTTAGAATGCCACCTTCTTCATGAGCATCCCTAAGTTGAACTTCATGCAAAGCCTTGTAAAATCGTTCATTTCCATTACGGATTTCAAACGGTACGCCAAATAAAGATTTATTGTCAGAACGAATTGGTGTGCCAGATAAAGCAATACTGCAACTATGTTGCAATCTTCCTAAAGCAATTGCCCATGTTCCTTCATCAGACAAATGATGCACTTCATCGTATACAAACATGCATGAATGATGTTCTGCAAATTTTTTTAAAGCTTCATTTCCACTTTTTCCGCAAGCATATTGATATGTGGTTATAATGATGTCTGTTGATGAATTTTTAAGAAATGTTTTTTCTGAATCTGCTGTACAAAAGCTTAATGGAACAGACCCAAGATTTCTTAATACTTTGCTTAATTCTATTGGGTCTGCATATTGATCTCGTAAATTTCCCCTTGGAACAAAAACTATTAATTTTTGAGCTTTACCTAAATGCTTTGCAATAACAAAAGATGCTAATGCAGTAATAGTTTTACCATATCCTGGCACAAATACACCAAGATGATTGTTCTCGCCTTTTTTAAGACAAGAAGCAAGCTTATGTAAAAAATGTAATTGTCCTGTCCTGAATCTAAAAGAATCATGAAGGTTTATACCAGGTAAATGTACAAGATCGCCAAGAACTTGTGCATTATCCTGATCTGAACGAAAGTTCAACATGGATTTTGTTTTCGGATTGTAAATGCTGCATATGCAAAATACAGTTTTCATAAGTGTTTTACAATGTGTACTTATCCCCATTTTATAATAATAGTATGCAACTTTTTATGTACTGAGCATATACAAGCTATATGATTGATTGTATTATAATTTTGAGTATCTTTCATCATGATGAAAAAAGAGTTGCGATCTTATTTTTTAGATCAAAGAAATACAATTCCTGCGGAGATTCGTGAGGAATTATCTGTATTGATATGTTATAATATTGTTTCTTCAACTGAATGGAAGGAATATAGTTCTATAATGTTATATATTCCATTTAAGTCTGAAGTGAATATTCGTCCTTTAATTGAACTCGCTTGGAGAGAGGGTAAAAAGGTGTTTTTACCTAAAATTGATATTCAACATAATGTGATTGTACCTGTCGAATTTAATAGCTCATCTAAGCTGATTAAGGGGCCTTATGGCATAATGGAGCCCCAACCAGCAGATAATTATCATAGTGAACCAATTGAATTTAGGGCGCTTTGTTTGGTTCCGCTATTAGCTTGTGATACAAATGGCTATAGATTAGGTTATGGGGGTGGATATTATGACAAGTTTTTTGCATTATATAGTAATCTATTCAGATGCGGAATTGGGTTTTCATTTCAGAAATACAGAAATGATTTACCAAGAGATCAGCACGATATTGCTTTGATGGCATTTTGTTGTGAGGAAAAAATGGAATATATACAAAAAAGGCCCACGTAATAAGCAGGCCTTTTGGTTGTACTATGCTTAAAGAGAATTATTTCAAACTAGCTTTTAGTGCATTTACTCTTTTTACTACTTCAGAAGGCGGAAAAGATCTAGCAAATCGTTCAATGTTTTCTAATGAATTATCACTAACAAATAATGCATCTTTAACAGATCTATCAGCAAATTCAATAGCTTGTTTTTTTGCACCTGCTTTGGCATAAATTTCTGCTAATTGATATTCTAGGGCATAAGATAATGGGAATTGATCTGCAGAAATTGTTTGATTCATTTTATCTAGAATACGAATACATTTTGCATTGTCGCCTTTATCTTCAAGTGTAAACACTGCATATTGTAAAAAGACTAATCTGTAACTTTCCATAAATCTGCGATGAACTTCATCATAATAAACAGAAGGATTGTTAAGATTTCTGAATTTAAAACTATAAGATGGGGTTGTGCTAAATTCATCACCATTTGATTGTTCAAATAAGCATTTATCCATAATGCTAGTTTCATATTTAGATGAAGGAGATTGTGGCACAGGGCACACCCTTTGGGCTAAGCCCTCCCAACGAAGATAAGCATCTAAGCCAACATAAGAGTCTGCTCCGGCAGTAAAATAAACTGGCCTTTTAAACTTAGTAACTTTCATAATGTCAGCTACAAGTTTATGCTGAGGACCTTTATAATAAACAAATTTCCCATTTTCAGCATCTCGAGCTTGGCCATCACCTTCGAAATCGTAAGACATCTCGCCGGCTGCTAATGTTGCGGAGTCAGCACCAAATCGTTGAAGAATGTCTCTATCAACAGGAATAGTAATTCTTTCACTTGCAGACATCTCAGGAGAAATCGAAGCTGGGTCTGTTTCATCGGCTAAAAGTGATTCATCAGAGAATGTTAAAGGAATCTTTTTGGCTCCCCAAGGTGATCGATTCTTTAATTCATACATATACCAGCCAGTTTGTCCTAAACTTAGATTCACAATACGAACATCCCGTCTTACACCAGCAACATCTTGCATGTACCATAATGGGAAAGTATCATTGTCACCATAGGTAAACACTATAGCATCTTTTTCTAAGCTTTGTAATACATTGTAGGAATAATCAAATGGCAAGTAATTTCCTGCTCTGCTATGCATTGCCCAGCCACCACTAGCCATATTTAATGGAACCAACACAAAACACAGCGACATAATCCCAATTGAAGGAGCAAGTGAAAAATTAGATTCACGTTTGGTAAGTGTAGAGATTAAACCATATGTTCCTAAGCCAATCCACATACACCAAATAAAAAACGAGGCTACATAAAAGTAATCTCTTTCACGTGGCTGAGGATTCTGTTGATTTTGTGCTATTGCAGCAAGAACACCTGTTAGTAGAAATAGTATTGTATAAACCATCGCCATCTTGGGGCTTTTCCTGAAATGGAATAATAATCCAAATAAACCCAAGATCAATGGTAAAGCATAAAAATTAATCGGAAACAAATGTTTATAACCCGATTGATAATTAAATTCTTTATACTTTTTAGAATTTCTACTTTCTATAAATGAAGCTGGTGAATCTTGAATATCACCAATTCTACCAACAAAATTCCAAAAGAAATATCGCAGATACATCTGATTAATTTGATATCCAAAAAGATAGCTCATTTCACCAGAAAAGTTCTTTTTCATTTTATCATAATCTGGAACTGTAAATTGCATGCCATCATTACGAGTAACTACTTTGCGTCCAGGCTCTGTCCAAGGACCATATTTAAGATGTCTATTAACATACATATCATCAGTTTGCCATCTTCTTGGCCAACTTGGTGCATCACCATATTGTTCTCTACTTAAATAAGAGCTTAGTTTAATCAAATCATTTGGAACATTCTCATTCATTGGTGGATTTGCATTTGATCGCAATAAAATATGCGTATATGTACTATAACCCAAAATGATAAGAATAAAAGATGAACATGCAAGGTTTAAAACAGATTTTTTGTGTTTAGCGCCATAATAAGAACCAAAACCTGCGCCAGCAATAATTGCTAATGCAAGAAAACGTGGTAGTGGACTATCCATAATAACATAATCACGGGCTTCTGTTTTAAACAAATTACCACCAAGCATTGCAGGTAATACCTTTACAATCCCTGGATAAATGATGCCAAAACTAAGTACAGTGATTGCACCCATGATGAAAAATGAAGTCAACTTAAAATCATACTTTCTAAAATATACAACCATAGCTAAAGAGAATATAGCCAAGATGCTAAATAAATGTACACCAGTAGAAAGCCCTATGATATAAGCAATAACAAGTAAATATCTTTCATGTCCGGGATTATCTGCTTCTTCATTCCAACGCATCATCAACCAAACAATTAATGCTACAAGTACAGTAGAAGAAGCATATACTTCTGATTCTACCGCATTAAACCAAAATGTATCACTGAATGTAAATGCTGTTGCACCCACAAAAGAAGAACCAAATACTGTTACGGCATCTCCAACTGAAGAATATATCTTACCCCTAAAATTCTCTATCACTTGTACTATAATTAAATAGAGAAGTGCAATAGAAATAGCACTTGCAAATACAGAAACAAGGTTTACTCTCCAACCTGGGTCGCCAAATGGTAATAAGTGAAACAGTTTGCCAACCATTAAAAATAATGGAGCTCCAGGAGGATGAGGTACTTGTTGTTCTGCTACCGCTGCCGAAAATTCCCCGCAATCCCAAAAAGGAACTGTTTGTTGAACGGTAAGTAAAAAAGTAACAAGTGCTACTGCAAAAGACAAAAAGCCAAATGCACGTCTTAATAATTGAGTGTTCATGCTGAAATGCTAATGTGGAACATATTTTATTTAGAATGAAGCCTTAAGCTATAAAGATAAACAACAAAAATACAATTTTAAGTTTATCTGCACATGTAAATACTCTTATATTTATAACAAATCAGCCGGATATTTTGTAAATATGCAATCTAATATGCTTTCAATCGACACTACATTATATTTCTCACTTTTATAAAGTCTATCATCATGAAAAAAATAATTGTTTTTTGCTGTGTATTACTTACGTTCTATGCATCAGATTCTCTTCTTGCAAATCAAATAAAAGATACTGTAATTTCTGTACAAGGGAATTGCAAATCCTGTAAAAAGACAATTGAATCAGCTGTTAAAAGCTTAGACGGTATTCAAAAAGCAAGCTGGAATACATCAACAAAAAAATTATCAATAACTTTCGATCAGTCTATTATTTCATTTCAAAAAATTGAAGATAAAATAGCTGCTTCAGGCTATGATACAGATAATGTGAAAGCTACTGAAGAAAGTTATAATTCATTGCATTCATGTTGTAAATATCAAAGAAGACCTTAATCAATTACTTGATATTTATTCTTTGTTGATATGTTCCAAGCCAAATTCTTGCTAATTTGCATGAATGATTATGACTGAACCTAAACCTACTATTCACGATGCCCAATTAACAATTGGAAAAGTTTCGGTAAAAAATGGAATTCTTCTTGCCCCAATGGAAGATGTAACAGATATGCCCTTTAGGGTGATTTGTAAAAGAATGGGTGCAGATATTGTCTACACTGAATTTATATCATCTGATGGACTTATCCGTGATGCAAGGAGATCTTTAGAAAAGCTGGAGCTTTCACCTGAAGAACATCCTGTAGCTATTCAAATCTTTGGTGGCGAACTAGAAACAATGAAAGCTGCAGCTAAAATGGCTGAATCATCTTCACCAGACTTTATTGATATCAATTGCGGATGTTGGGTAAGAAATGTTGTTGCTAGAAATGCAGGCGCTGCTCTGTTAAAAGATCCTCCAGCTATGGCAGCTATGACAAAAGCTTTAGTTGATACAGTTGGACTTCCCATAACTGTAAAAACTAGATTAGGTTGGGATAAACAATCAATTGTAATAGAGGATGTAGCAAAGCGTTTGCAAGATGCTGGTGCATCTGCTATCACTGTTCATTGTAGAACTAGAGATATGGGGCATTCTGGAGATGCTGATTGGCATTGGATTCCAAAGGTTAAGCAAGCAGTTTCTATACCCGTAATACTGAATGGTGATATTATTCATGCACAAGATGCTTTGCGTGCATTTAAAGAGACAGGTTGTGATGCTGTAATGATTGGAAGAGCTGCTGTTGGTAATCCCTTTATTTTTAGGGAAGCCAAATATCTTCTTGAACATGGAAATGAATGTACTCCGCCAACATTTGAAGAAAAAGTTAGAACGTGTATTGAACATCTAAAACTGCAACTTCTTCGTAAATCAGAAAGAAAAGCTGTGTTAGAGTTTAGAAAGTTTTATGCTGGTTATCTTAAAGGATTGCATTGTGCATCTGCAGTTAAGCAAGATGTTCAATTGTATGAATCTTTTGCCGAGGTAGAAGACCGCCTCGAGCTTTATATAGAATTTTTATATCAATATCAGGATGCAGGTGAAGTTGCCTAAAGGCATTCCCGCGTGTATCCATAAACAAATGTGTTCGCATGGCTAAAAAATCTACACCCAAAATGGGTGCTTCTATACCCGTAGAGGCTGACCCAATTATGCCTATCAAGGCTAATAAAAACCCTTTGAAAAAAAAGGAAACTTCGTCTTTAACGGTAAAAGAAAAAAAAACTTCTCAACCCAATCCTGAGCCCCAAAAAACGAAAAGAGTATCTAAAAAATTACATACTCCTGCTCAACAGATTGATTCTGTTGAGAGTGATGCAAAAAAAAATAAAACAGTAAAACCCATAAATTCTACCGATATAGTTAAGAAAAACAATAAGTCAAAAAGAAATGTTGAGCAGGATATTGTTGCTAATCCAGTAGACAATATTATTGTTCCAGTTACTGAATCTTCTTCAGGAAAGCCTGGTAAACAAAAAACGTCAAAAAAATCACAAAAAAAACAAAATATTCCTGCATTGGATAGTACAGGAAATCAGCAAATCGAATCTTCTCCAATAGATGCACCTTCCCCTGACATAAATGATGAAGCAAATAATCCTAGCCCTGTTCTAGTGCCTAGAAAAATTATTACTTCTGACTTTAAAGTAATTGTACAAGAAGTTCCAGAAGATGATATAATTTCTAAGCCAATGATAATAGAAGCTTCAGAAAAAATAAATGAAATTCAAGAATCAGAGTCAGAAACCGAAGAGCAAACTGGAGATGAAAAATTATCTCGTCGCGCTAGAAGACTTAAAGAATGGCGAGAAAAAAAGAAATTAAGAAAAATGCAAGGCTCAACAGAAAAATTACTTCACAATGAAAATGCTGCCGAAGAGATCATTGAAGAAGTAATTTCATCGCAATCAGAACTGACCGAAATTGCTCCAGAAAGCAAAGATATTGCTTCAAAAAAGCAAGCACCAGTGAAAAAGGGCAAAAAAAATAATCAAACAAAGAATATTGTCCAACCAGATGAACTTCCCGAAATGAAAGAATCATCTGTGAATGATGGAGGAGTAAAACCCAAAACGATTACTACACAGCAAAATACTCCATTATTACCTTTGGATAAAGTTGGGGAAGACTTCCCTAAACCTGTGCCAATAGATTATGGTATTAAAAATCAAAAAGTAAAAGTAGATCCTTTGCCTGTAGAACTTCAGTTCATGCTTAGCAGAACTTTGCAATTTCTAGAAAGAGATATAAGATTAAGTAAACCAGCTACAATTCTTGTTGGGGTTAGTGGTGGCGTTGATTCTATGGTATTGTTAGATATATTAGCTCTTATCAGTACCAGAGGATGGTGCACGATTCATGTTGCTCATTGTAATCATAATTTGCGTGGCGAAGAATCTAAAAAAGATGAGGACTTAGTAAGAAGAATAACGCATAAATATGGTATGCATTTTCATCATACTTCGGTAGATGTAAAGTCATATGCTAAACAGTATTCTTTGAGTATAGAACAAGCAGCAAGAATATTGCGTTATCAGTTTTTTGACAAAGCGGCAAAGGGATGTCATGCAGATGTAATAGCTACTGCTCATAATGCTGAAGATAATGCAGAAACCTTGCTAATGAATTTAATGAGAGGTTCTGGCATAAGTGGATTAGCTGGCATACCACCTAGAAGAGAATTAGATAAAAAATTATCTTTAATTCGTCCAATTTTATGGTGTTCAAGAAAAGACATAGAAATGTATGCAAAAACTCGCAATATTTTATGGCATGAAGATGAGTCAAATGCATCTGTAGTGTATACTAGAAATAAGATAAGACATGACTTGTTGCCAAAACTACGTTCTGAGTATGCACCAGGATTAACAGAGGTTTTGAATAGAACGACAACATTAATGCGAGAAGCTCAAGAATTTATAGCTGAAAAAATTAGCCATATCATGCAAAATGGAGTTAAAGAGATTCATAAAAAGTCATTTGCAATTCAATTGGGTATGTTTTCTAGTTTAAAAGATTTCGCAAAAGGAGAATTAATTCAAGCTAGCTTAAGGAAATACTTATTGATGCAACCAGTTCCGATGAGCTCGATTGATAAAATAATTCAACTTTCTTTGGGTATTGTAGGAACCCAAAGCGATATAAATAAAGATTTATATGTGTTGCGAGAAAGGGAAGAATTAGTTTTTACCAAAAGAGAGCCACATATAGATGTTTTTTTACCGATTAGTACAATTGGTACGATGAAGAACAGTGTTTTAATGTATACTGGTGCATTGGTTAAACCTGAAACGATTAAATATGGAGCTAATCCTTTTATCGAATATTTTGATAGGGGATTAATAGCAGACCAATTAATTATAAGGAATTGGAGAGACGGAGATCGATTTAGCCCATTGGGGATGTCGGGCTCTATGACTGTAAGTGATTTTTTAGCAAATGAAAAAGTAGCTGTTGCAGACAAAAGAAAAATTCAAGTATTGTGTAATGGAGAAGATATTCTTTGGGTTGTAGGTTATCGAATTAACAATCAATTTAAAGTCACGGAGCATACAAAGGATATTCTTAGGGTAGATATTCACATGCATGATAAATTAGGGCAACAAAAATCTGAATTAAATAAAGATTCGAAAGTTGCTGAAAATGCAAAAAAGGTTGTTGATAATAAGAAAACTCATGTAAAAGAAGTTTCAATAAAGAATAAAACTAAACATAATGTATTAGAAGAAACATCAGAGAATAGTCAAAATGACATAAAGTCTGTTGGTATAATTCCGCCTAAAAAAGGTAATACCAAGAAAAAACCAAAAAATATTATGTAGAATAATTAAAAAATTAAGTTATTATATGCCTTTAATATATAGGCACTTAGATATAATTAATTGCGTATAAAAAGATAAGAAAAATGGTATATGTGCATAAGAAAATAAAAAACTATTTGTTCATGTGTTAAAAGAATACTAAGTTTGTATTCC
>Ga0192647_101348_pt1 | contig 16178 bp, 15 predicted proteins | sample LauGreFa1BDMLBSN_2_FD_133046 | JGI IMG/M metagenome (GOLD analysis project Ga0192647, IMG submission 133046) | Freshwater lake microbial communities from Lake Michigan, USA - Fa13.BD.MLB.SN - reassembly | ecosystem: Environmental > Aquatic > Freshwater > Lake | place: Lake Michigan, USA...
GCAGTGCCCGGGCTGCATTTCATCGGCGAAGTGGTGGATGTGACGGGCTGGCTCGGCGGCTACAACTTCCAGTGGGCCTGGGCCTCGGGCCATGCGGCGGGGAGTGCGGCCTGAACCGGCCTGCGCGGGTGTTGCAGGGGCTGCCACAGGTTAATTAAAAACTTCAATATTTAGAATGGGTTACTTGCGTAACTGCCAGTAAAGGAGTAACTTTCCGGTCTAATTCGTAGATCGGGAGGTGGCATCGTTAGTCCCATCCTGACATTCCGCGCGGTTCTGGCAGTTTTAATGCTGATGATCGCGTCGACGGCAGGTGCAGCAAGCCTTGGCAGGCTGGCTGTGCTGTCCGCCATCGGTGAACCGCTGCGCGCCGAAATCGAACTCTCGCTGGCAGCCGAGGATCTGGAATCCGCGACCCCGCGTTTTGCTTCTCCCGAAGCCTATGCTGCGGCCGGCCTGCAATACAACGCCGCGCTGAACGGTGCTCGTCTCGCCATCCAATACCGGAACAACGGCCGGCGCGTCATCGCGCTGGTGTCGACACGCCCGGTGACTGAACCTTCGCTCCCGCTGCTGGTTGAACTGAATGTGCGCGGTGGCCGCATTGCGCGCGCTTATAACGTGTTGCTGGGTGTGCCCGGTGAGACAGTGGCTGCTGTTGCGGCGCCGTTGGCCGTTACGCCGGCGCCTGTGCCCGCGGTGAGCAAACCTGCCGTGCCGGCACGCGCTGAAGAAGCGCCTCGTGCGCCTCGTGCCGCAGCGCCGTCGGGTGCGGCTGCCGCACCGGCAGACCGCAGCCGTTATGACCGAGAACTCAAACGGATAGAATCCCAACTCGCGGCCGGCGACAAGATCCTCGCCGACCTGATGGATCGAGTCGCGCTAATGGAACGCGAAGTGCGCCAGATGCAGCATGCCCTGACGCTGCAAGGCAAAATTCCCTCCCCGAAACCGGATGTGATGGAGCCGCCGGCCGGCGTGATCGAAAGCACGAAGACGCTGCCGGTGAACGCGGCGCCGGTGGCCACGCCCGATACGCAGCCGCAGCAGCGGCCGCGTGCCGGCAAGCAGGATTACCTCAACGAGGCCCTGCTGGTGCTCGCCGGCGGTGTGCTGGTCCTGCTCGGTTGGCTGGCCTACTGGGTGTGGGGCCGGCGGCAGAGTGGCAGGAGCACTGAAGATACGACGGAGCTTGCGCCCGCAAGCTGACACCGGCGCCGGCGTAATGCTGCATCTGTGCGACCATCAACAGGATGGGTAAACCCGAAACCTTCGGCGTGATGACTTCCGGTGCATCGACGGCAGCCTTGCTATCGCTGCTGCCGGAACTGGAACAACTGACCGGGCGGCCGGTCGTGCTGCTGTCGCGTTCCGTCGGCGCCGGCGAAACCTATATTCCCAACCTCCTGAAACGCGGCGAAGTCGCGGACATTGTGATCGTCGCGGATGATCTTTTGCGGCAATGCATCGTCGATGGCCTGGTGGTGGAGGGCAGCCGCGTGCCGCTGGTGCAGTCGCTGATCGGCATGGCGGTGCGCGCGGGTGCATCAAAGCCCGATATCGCCAGCGTTGAGGCCTTCAAGCGCACGCTGCTCGACGCTGCGTCCATCGCATATTCGGCCAGCGTCAGCGGTCAATATCTTGCGCAGGATCTGTGGCCGCGTCTGGGCATTGCAGGTGCCGTGCTGCCCAAGGCGCGGTGCATCGCGCATGAGCGCATCGGCGCCGTAGTGGCGCGCGGCGAGGCGGAGATCGGCTTCGAACAGGTCAGCGAGCTGTTGCCGGAGCTGGGCATCGCGCATGTGACGGCGCTGCCGCCGGCAGTGCAGAAAATGACGCTGTTTTCGGGCGGCGTGGCGACATCGTCAGCGGACCCGGATGCGGCGAGTGCTGTGTTGCAGTTTCTCGCGTCGCCGCAGGCGCATGCGGCGATCATCGCCAGCGGCCTGCAGTCTGCGGGTCTTCAGGCCTGAGGCGCGCAGCGGGCGTTCAGGCCCGCAACGTGGCCAGCTCGCGCAGCTTCGGCCATTCCGCGACTGCCGCCAGTACCGCATCCACTTCATCGCTGGTGTTATAAAGATGGAAGGAGAAGCGCAGGCGGCCCAGGCGCTCCGACACGCGCATCTGCCGTTCCGCGAAATGCCGTGACAGATCGGCGATCAGTGCGGCGCCCGCGGCCGGCGGGTTTTTCCAGCCGGCGACAACGATGTGGGCGCGGTGCCGGGCCACCGATCCGCTGATCAGCGGGATGCCCAGCTCGCGCAGTCCTGCGTCCATATGTCCGGCGAGCGCGGTGACGTGGTTTTCAATCACCGGTATGCCGACCGACTGCAGGATGTCGAGCGATGCATCAATCGCATTGGAGGCCGGATAGTTGGCGCTGCCGAGGTCGAAGCGTTGCGCGCCGGGCATCAACTGATACTTTTCGCTGCCCTGTACGCCTTCGTGGGCGTTGCCGAGGTTGATGCTGAAGCGACCGAGATAGGCCGGCCGTAATGTTTCGGCGAGCTCGCGGCGCACGAACAGGAAGCCGAGTCCGTAGGGTCCGCAGAGATACTTGGAGGCGCCGACTGCCAGCGCATCCACCTGTGTGGCATGCACATCCAGATCTAGTGCACCGACGGACTGCGCGCCATCAACCAGCAGCGTGACCTTGCGTTCGCGGCAGATTTTGCCCATGCGGGCGAGTTCGGTGCGGGCGCCGGTGGCGAAGGTGACCGATGACATCATCACCAGACGCGTGCGGCTGTCGATGCGCTTGGCGATTTCGTCCACCGGCATCGCGAGGTCGGGCGTGGCATCGACCATGCGCACCTCGATACCGTGGCGGTCGCGCATGTTGTAGAGCGAGTAGACGCCGTTGGGATGTTCGATGTCGCGGCAGACGATCGCATTGTCGCCGGCCTGCCAGGGCAGCGAGGCGACGATCATGTTCAGGCCTTCGGAGACGTTGCGCGTGTACGTGACTTCATCCGGAGCTGCGCCGATCAGGCGGGCGAATTTTTCGCGGACGCGTTCGGCGGCGAGATAGGCCTCTCCGGTTTCCTTGGCGTCGCCGCGCACAGCTGCTTCATAAAAGTGCATCGCGGCTTCGAGCGCCACTTTAGGGAGCAGGCCGCGTGCGGAGGTTTCGAGATAGATCTGGCTGGTGACACCCGGAAACAGGGCACGTGCCTGTGCGAGACGTTCGGTGGAATTATTGGTATTCATCGGGGGCGTTCCGGGTATGCATCTTGCAATGGATGCGAATGAGTATGAGACAGCTGTTTATTCTATGTCATAATTTTTTGCGGGTTCGGACATGCAGCTCACAATTACCGGGAGAGTGTCATGATGCGCCGTCTGCTGGGGTCGGGTGTTCTGGGTTTATTCGTGTTGATGGTAGGCCTTCCGGCATCCGCTGCCGGCTATCCGGAAAAGCCGATCCGCATGGTGGTGCCCTGGGCGCCGGGCGGCGGTTCCGATGTGACAGGGCGCATCATCGGCGCGAAACTCAGCGAGTTCCTCGGTCAGCAGATCCTGATCGACAACCGGGCCGGAGCCGCAGGCAATATCGGCACGGCATCCACGGCGCGGACCGATCCCGACGGCTACACCTTGCTGCTCGCCGATACGGGCTTCTCGACGGGCATCAGTCTTTACAGCAACGTCGGTTATCACCCGGTCAAGGATTTTGTGCCGATCTCGCTGGTGGCGATGACGCCGATTGTCTGTGTCGTGCATCCCTCGGTGCCGGCGACCAATATGAAGGAATTTATTGCGCTGGTGAAAAACAAGCCGGGCCGCCTGACCGGCGGCTCCGGCGGAACCGGCGGCAGCGTGCACCTTGCGCTGGAACTCTTCCAGTTGCAGACCGGAACCAAAATCACCCATGTGCCTTACAAGGGCAGCGGCCCGGCCTCGATTGATCTGGCGAGCGGCCAGATCGATGTGATGTTCTCGACGGCACCGCCGATGATTCCGATCCTCAAGGCAAAACGGGTGCGTGCGCTGGCGGTGGCGAGTCCCGAGCGTTCATTGCTGTTCCCGGAGCTGCCGAACATGAAAGAGGCCGGGGTCGAGAATTTTGTTGCCGCCAACTGGTACGGCATTCTCGCGCCGACCGGCACTTCGCGGGCGGTGATTGACCGCCTGCATGGTGAACTGGTCAAGGTGACGGCGTTGCCGGATGTGAAACAGCGGTTGTCCGGTGCCGGACTTGAATCGAAGTCCAGCCCGACGCCGCAGGCCTTCGGCACTTTTGTCAGTGAAGACGTTGCCCGCTGGGAGCGAGTAATCAAGCATGCCAATATCAAGCTGTGAATCCTGTGGTGACGGTTCACGGCAAGTGGTGGGGCTGATTCGGTGATCACCCGCATTCCGGCTTATCTGTATCGCGGCGGCACTTCCAAGGGGCCGCTGATCCTCGCGCAGCATCTGCCTGCTGCGCGTGAAGTGCTCGACCGGGTGATGCTGGCGGCGATGGGGTCGCCGCACAAGCGGCAAGTCGACGGCATCGGCGGCGCTGAAACGCTGACCAGCAAAATCGCTGTGGTAGCGAAGTCGAAGCGGACGGATGCCGATATCGACTACCTGTTCATCCAGGTCAATCCGGAATCGGACATCGTCGATTACTCATCGAACTGCGGCAATATGCTGAGCGCGGTCGGGCCCTTCGCGCTGGAGATGGGGGTGGTGCAACCGAAGGATCCGCTGACCACGGCGCGCATCTACAACATCAACACCGACAGTGTCATTGAAGTCATTCTGCAGACCCCCGGCGGCGAGGTGACCTATGAAGGCGATACAGCCATCGACGGCGTGCCGGGTACTGCGGCGCCGGTGCGGCAGAACTTTGCGGGTTCGGTCGGCAGCAAGACCGGCAAGCTGTTTCCGACCGGTCACAAGACCGAGGTGATCGACGGCATTGAGGTGACCTGCATCGATGTCGCGGTGCCGATGGTGATCGTGCCGGCGGAGGCTTTGGGCCGGACGGGGCATGAATCAAAAGCGGAACTCGATGCGGACAGTGCGCTGATAAAACGCCTGGATCGCTTGCGGGTGGAAGCGGGGCATCGCATGGGCTTGGGCGATTGCAGCGCGCTGGTCGTACCCAAGCCGGTGCTGGTGGCGGCGCCTGCAGGGGCGGGTACCATCGCGTCACGCGACTTCGTTCCTTTTAACTGCCATGCGACTTATTCGGTCACCGGTTCGATGGCGCTGTCAGTGGCGAGCCGCATCGAAGGTACGGTGGCAAACCGCTATGCGAAGGCTGCGGCTGCCGATCCGGACCGGGTCAGTATTGAACATCCCGGCGGCGTGATCGATGTGCAAGTCCGCTTGCGCGAGTCGGTGGATGGCGTGAAGGTGGACGAGGCCAGTTTGCTGAGAACCTGCCGCAAACTGTTTGAAGGCCAGATCTGCATTCCGTCGCGGGTATGGGACGGATCAGGCACGGCAGCGGATGCTGCGCAGATCGCAGCGGGACTGTCGCTGCCCGCTGCGTCCCTCTGACTTTCTGCTGACTTACTTCCGTTTCAGGAAGTCGCGGCTGAGACCGATGACCCGTTCCACGTCGGCAAGGTTGTTGTAGACGTGCATCGAGAAGCGCAGCACGCCGCGCCGCATCGACAATTTGACCTGGTTGTCGACGAAGTGCTGATACAGCCCGTTGATGGTTTCGTTGCTGGTGTATTTGTCGCTGCCGGAGCCGAAGTCGCCCACAGTCACGGTATGCACGACATGCGGACCGGGTTTGCCGCCGCAGACCGGCAGGCCCAGATCCAGCAGCCCCTGCGATAGCGTGTGGCCGAGGCGCGTGGTGTGGACCTCGATGTTGTGCACGCCCAGGCGCAGCAGCTGGTTGAGTGCGGCATGAGCCGCGACAATCGCCACGTAGTTGTAATTGCCGAGGTCGAAGCGGTGCGCGCCAGGCAGCAGGGCGTACTGCGTGCCGCCCCCTTCGGATTCATGGGCATCACCGAGATCGACGCCGAAGCGGGCGAGGTAGGCGGGGTTCATCTGTTCGGCCCATTCGCGGCGCAGATAGAGGAAGCCCATGCCGTAGAGGCCGAGCAGGCCTTTCTGCGTGGATACCGACAGCGCATCCACTTGCGACCGGTTGACGTCAATTTCGACGATGCCCGCTGACTGCGCAGCGTCCACCAAAAACAGCACATTGCGTTCACGGCAGGCGCGGCCGAGCCGGTCGATGTCGGTGCGGAATCCCGGCGAAAAGGTAACCGTCGAGGCGGTCAGCACGCGGGTCTTGCTGTCGATGGCGGCAATCATCTCGTCGACCGGCATATGCCCGTCGCGATGTTTGACCAGTTTGACGGTGAGGCCGCGGCGCTGCTGGTTCAGCCAGGGGTAGAGGTTGTTCGGGTGTTCGAGATCGGCGCAGACGATGACGTTGTCACCGGGCTTCCAGTCGAAGGTGGCTGCCACCATGTTGAGGCCATCGGAGATGTTCTTGGTGTAGGCGATGTCTTCCGGCGCGGCATGAATCAGCCGGGCGAACAGTTCGCGGGTTTCGCGGGTCCGCTGGAACATGAAATCCTTGTTGCCGCCGTTGAACATGTGGTCATCGAGCTGGGCGTCGATGGCGGCGCGGACTTCCTTCGACAGCAGGCCGCGGCCGCCGACGTCGAGGTAGGTCCAGCGATCGGTGCCGGGAAATTGTGCGCGGGCGTCGGCGATCGGATCGAACTGCGGGGCAGGCTGGTTCATGGGCACTCTCCGGTGACCGGGACGCGGGTCCTGTGCCCGCTGCCCGTTCGTGATGGTTTGGCCTTCATCTTACCCTGCTGCCGCCGCGCTGCGAACCGTTTGCGGTAACTGGCCGTCGGGAATCGTGCTTAAATGAGCCCACTTTTTCGGAGGCCGGCATGGTTTACCTGATCGCGGGACTGATCCTGTTTCTGGGCGTGCACTCGGCGCGCATCGTGGCTGAAGACTGGCGTGCGCGCACCATCGCCCGTATGGGGGCGAATGCGTGGAAGGGCGTCTACTCGCTGTTGTCGATTGCGGGTTTTGTGCTGCTGGTCTGGGGATATGGCGAGGCACGGCAGCAGGGTGTGGTGCTCTACGAGCCGCCGGTGTTTACTCGGCATATTGCCGGACTGCTGATGCTGATTTCGCTGGTGCTGCTGGCCGCAGCCTATGTGCCGCGCAATCACATCAAGGCAAAACTGCATCACCCGATGATCATCGGCGTGAAAGTCTGGGCGTTTGCCCACCTGCTGGCCAACGGCCGCCTGTCGGACATCGTGCTGTTCGGTGCATTCCTGGGGTGGGCGGTCGCGGACTTCATCGCCGCGCGCAAGCGCGACCGCCGGCTCGGTACGGTGTATCCGCCGGGGGATGAACTACGTACGGTCGTGACTGTTGTGGCCGGTGTGATCGCATGGGCGGTTTTTGTTGCAGGGCTGCACCGGTGGCTGATCGGTGTGCCGCCTTTTGCATAATCCCGCATGACGGTTCTGCATCCGAAAAAGCTGCGGCTGTCGAAATGGACGGCCGTAAAGCCGGTCGCCCGCCAGAAACATTTTCTGGTGACCAAAGTGATTGAGCCGGAGCCGCCGGGATCCCCGGTCGAGTGGATCGAAATCGAGGCGGTTTATTCCAAAAAAGTCCGCCGCATCCGCTGGCGCGAGTTGCTGGATGAGACGGTATGGAGGCAGGGGTGGTTGTAGTGCCAACCAGCGCCAGCGCCATTGCATTGTCCGGGAGTCATCGGAGGGGGAACGTATGAAACGAGGTTTTGAGTTATTCGTTACCGGGGTTTTGTTGCTGTCATGTGCCGGTTTTTCGGGGTTGGCGCAAGCGCAGACATGGCCGGTCCGGCCGATTCGCGTGATTGTGCCGCTGGCGCCTGGTGGTACCGGTGACACTCTCGGGCGTCTTGCGGGGGATTTGATCAGCAGTGCCGTGGGTCAGACTGCTGTCATCGACAATCGTACAGGTGCCAACGGTATTATCGGTATGGAAGTTGTCGCAGCGGCTGCGCCTGACGGTTACACGCTGGTGGCGGCATCCAGTGGCAATTCGTCTATCAACGAGGCCCTTTACGGCGACAAGCTTAAGTTCAGGATGGAGCGGGATTTCGCACCGGTGGTGCATGTGGCAACGACGACATCGGTGGTGGTGGTTAATCCCGCGCTGCCGGCAAAATCAATATCTGAACTGATTGCGTTGGCTCGCAGCAAGCCCGGGTCACTGTTGTATGCGTCGGCTGGCGTTGGGTCTGCAGTGCATCTGGGTAATGCCTTGTTTGAGAATATGGCCGGTGTGCGAATGCACCATATTCCCTACAAGGGCAGCACTCAGGGACGTATCGCCGTGGTGCAGGGTGAGGCGCAGTTGATGTTTGACGGATTGCTTCCAACAATACCGTTGATCAAGCAAGGACGCTTGCGTGCGTTGGCGGTAACCAGTCCACAACGATCCATGGTATTGCCTGACATTCCCACGGTGGCTGAGACTCTGCCGGGTTATCGTGCGGAAACCTGGTACGCTGTTTTTGCGCCGGCGAAAACACCGTCGGCGATCTTGAGGAGACTGCATACCGCGGTTGCGGATGGACTGAAGCGAAAGGAGGTTGAGCAGAAACTCCTCATGCAGGGAGCGCTGCCTTCAGGTGCAGGGCCGGCGGCGCTTGCCGATTTGGTGCGACAGGAAACGGCCCTTTGGCGCAAGGTAATAAGCGAAGCCGGTATTCAGGCGCAATAGCGCAGCGGCAGATCGAAAGATGGTGATGAGGTCAAGAAAATGAAGATTGCGGCTATCGAGCCGCTGGTATTCAACGTTTCGGAAAAAACCAACTGGTTTTTTATCCGGGTTACTGCAGAGAGCGGACTGACTGGCATCGGTGAGGCTTCACTCAACGGATATGAGCCGGCGCAGCTGGCCTATGCCGGGAATATGCGGCAGGAGTGGGTCGGCAGGACGGTGGATGAATTGCTGCCGATGCTCAAGGTGTATCCCCATTCCCCCGGTGGACTGATCGCTTCTTCGATCATCAGCGCGACCGAGCAGGCGGTGACCGATCTCTGTGCCAAAGCGGCTGGTGTGCCGGTGTATCAGTGGCTGGTCGGCAGCGGGGTCGCAGTACGAAAATCAGTGCGGGTCTATGCCAATATCAATCGCGGTGCGCGGGACCGTTCGCCGGAGGGCATTGCTGCAGCGGCGCGCCATGCGGTAGCGCAGGGTTATGGTGCGGTGAAGATTGCCCCCTTCGATGGGGTCTACTGGGGTGACGCCAACGAGCCGGAAAAACTGCGCCGCACGCAGGCGGGTATTGCGCGGGTTCGCGCAATCCGCGAGGCAGTGGGGCCGGATATCGACATCATGGTGGATTGTCACTGGCGTTTTGATGAGCGCGGTGCGCGGCGTCTCATGCACGAATTGCAGGGTGTCCGTCTGTACTGGATCGAATGTCCGGTTTCGGAGAATGCCGATAGCTTTGCGATGTTGCAGCGGATTCATGCCGGTGCCCTCGGGAGTGACATGAAGCTTGCCGGTGCCGAACGGCAGATCGGACTGGGCGGATTTGCGCCGTTTGTCGATGACGGTCTGCTGGATGTGGTGATGCCGGACGTCAAATACGCCGGTGGGTATGGCGAGATGTTGCGCATTGCGGCGCGTTGCGCGGAGCGTGGCGTGCATTTTGCGCCGCATAACCCGACGGGGCCGGTGTGTAATCTGGCGAGCATGCAGATTTGTGCGGTGGCGCCGGCCTTTCTGGTGCTGGAGCATCAGCTGGCGGAGAGTCCGCTGTTTTATGATGTGGCCGGTGGTTACCGGCCGAAACTGGTCAACGGCTGCTTTGAGTTGCCGGAGGTGCCGGGCATCGGCATTGAACTGGATGATGCGGTGTTGCGTGCGCATCCTTACCGGCGGCTGCCGGCGAATGCCAATCTGGATGAGCGCCTGGGGTAGCGGTATTGATCTTGTGATGAATTAAATGGTGAGGATTGCAATGAAAAAAATAATTTCCGGTGTTGCACTGGTAGCGGCTGTTTCAATTGCTGCACCGGTGTTCGCGCAGTCGTATCCGACCAAACCGATTCGCATGGTGGTGCCCTCGGCACCGGGCAGCGGCCCGGACCTGATTGCGCGGGTGGTGGCGCAGAAGCTGACGGAGTCGCTGGGCAAGCCGGTTGTGACAGACCCGCGTCCGGGCGCCGGCGGCAGTCTGGGCGCCGAAATTGCCGCCAAGGCGCCGCCCGACGGTTACACTCTGGTGATGGGCAGTGCCGGTTCGCATTCGGTGAATACGGCGTTATATCCAAAGCTGCCTTATGATGCGGTGAAGGACTTTGCGCCAATCTCGCTGGTGACCACGGCGCCGAACATCCTGATCGTGCATCCCTCTCTGCCGGTCAAATCAGTGAAGGATCTGGTTGCGCTGGCCAAAGCGAAACCGGGTGAGCTGACATTCGGTTCCGGCGGCAACGGCAGCACGGCGCATCTGTCGGGTGAATTGTTCCGCGTTTTGGCCAGTGCGAATCTGGTGCATGTGCCGTTCAAGGGTGCGCCCGCTGCAGCGATCGGTGTGATGACCGGCGAGATTTCGATGGGTATTCTCAACCTGCCGCCGACGCTGCCGCATGTGCGCAGCGGCAAGCTGAAGGCGCTGGGCGTGAGCACGGCGAAACGTTCCGCGGCGGTGCCGGAGATTCCGACCATTGCCGAAGGCGGTTTGCCCGGCTACGAGGCGAGCACCTGGTATGCCGTGCTGGCACCTGCCGGCACCCCGAACGACATCATCACGCGTCTGAACAGCGAACTGGTCAAAGGCTTGCGCAGCGATGACATGAAAAAGCGCATTGCAGCCGAAGGCGGCGATATTGTCGGCAGCACGCCTGAGGAGTTAACGGCGGTGATCAAACGCGATATCGAAAAATGGACCAAGGTGGTTGCGGCCTCCGGCGCGAAGGCCAATTGATGACGTTCCCTGGCAGCGCTGCCGTTTTTGTCCGTGGGCTCAAAGTGCTCGCGGTTTGTGCGGTGGTATTCAACAGCGGAGCTGCCATGGCCGTCGAAGAACCGGCATTTGAACTGATCGAGAAGGCCGAACCGTACGAGATCCGCCAATACCGGCCTTTTGTGGTTGCGGAAACCGTTGTCGATGGTGATCTGGATAAGGCTTCGAGTGCCGGGTTCCGGTTGATTGCGGATTACATCTTCGGCAATAACCTGGCGGTCAGTGCCAAGCCCGGCGACAAAACCAATGAAAAGATTGCCATGACCGCGCCGGTCGCTGCCGAGCCGGTTTCGGAAAAAATTGCGATGACCGCGCCGGTGCTGGCCGAACCGCAGGCGGCAGGGATGAATGCCTCACGCTGGCGTATTCATTTTGTGATGCCGAGCCAGTATTCGCTGGCGACCTTGCCGAAGCCGGTGAATCCGGCGGTGCAGTTGCGCGCGGTGCCGGGCCAGCGTTTTGCAGTGCTGGTGTTCTCCGGGCTCGCGGGTGCTGAAAAAGTGCAGCAGAAATCGGAGGAGTTGATGGCCTGGGTGAAGCAGCGGGGCTTCAAGACGCGCGGCGTGGTGCAGCTGGCGCGATACAACCCGCCGTGGACCTTGCCTTTCTTCCGCCGCAATGAGGTGATGATTGAGGTTTCGGTGTCCGAAAAAATAATTAATAAAAACAATTAGTTATAGGGTATATTCGGCGCCGGTCCGATTTCGCGCCGGTCAGCCGGCAGACGTTCCGGTGCCGCAGGACGACACCAGGCATCTCCATCGGGAGAAGGCATCGCACGTCGCAGAGTCAATTCCGTTGAAGACATGGTCAAACTCACTGCGCAGGTGCCGTGGTGCGTGCAGCGTGTCGGTGTGGCGGTGGTGCGCGATTTTTGCTGGATCGTCGAGACCGAAGGTGCGGCAGGCATTTTGTGGTTACCTCCGGCTCCTTGACCGACGAGGCGCGTCGCTTTGTCGAGCAGAACCACATCGCCATCGCGCTGATCACCGGCTAGCGTCTGCTCCAGATGATCTGCGGTCTGGAACCTGCGCCGCAAGCCACGTTAATCGCTATTCTTTCGCCCGTCAGCCGGATCGTGTACGCAGTCATTGGCTTTCCCGTCTTCTTTGTGTAGGGTTACATCAGCGTCGCGAATTTCGCTGCGGCAAGACCACAGACGGCGGAGGGGCAGTGCCGACTAAACGGATGACCATCATTGCGGCGGCAGTTGCCGCCTGCGGGGCTGCACGTGCCCAAGAGATGCCGCGCGCACCTGTTCTGCTGCCCGAGGTATCGGTCAGCGCCACGCGCGTCGAGCGCGACAACATGGATTTGCCGGTGGCCATCGATACCGTGGACCAGCGTGCGATCCGCGAAGGCAACCCGCAGGTCAATCTGTCGGAATCGCTGAACCGCGTGCCCGGCATCGCGGTGCAAAACCGGCAGAACTATGCGCAGGACCTGCAGGTTTCATCGCGCGGCTTCGGTTCACGGTCGACCTTTGGCGTGCGCGGCGTGCGACTGCTGGCGGACGGTATTCCGGCGACGATGCCCGACGGGCAGGGTCAGGCGGCGACCTTCAATCTGTCTTCGGCGGAACGTATCGAGGTGCTGCGCGGTCCGTTTTCAAGTCTGTACGGCAACGCCGCCGGTGGTGTGGTGCAGATTTTCACGGCAGACGGTCCGGCAGACCCGACCTTCACCACCAATACCAGTGCCGGCAGTTACAAGAGCTGGAAACTCGGGCAGCAGTACGGCGGCCAGCACGGACCGCTGAATGCGATGATTGATGTTTCGCGCTTCGAGACTGACGGTTACCGTGATCACAGCGCGGCGCGGCGCGATGCCGGCAATGCCAAACTGCGTTACGATCTGGGTAGCGCAGGGCGCATCACGCTGGTGGTCAATGTGCTGGATCAGCCCGAGACTGAAGATCCGCTGGGGCTGACCGCGGCGCAGGTGGCGCAGAACCCTCGGCAGGCGACAGCGGTTGCCTATACCTTCAACACCCGCAAGAGCATCAGCCAGTCACAGGGTGGCTTGACCTGGGAGCTGCCGCTGTCCAATGGCGACATGATCAACGCCCGCGCCTATGCCGGCGACCGGCAGGTGACCCAGCATCTGGCGATCCCGCTTGCATCACAGAATGTGGTGACCAGTTCGGGCGGTGTGGTCGACCTCGATCGCGGCTATAGCGGGTTGGGACTGCGCTGGACGCGCGAGGGTCAGCTGGCGTCGCGGCGGTTTTCAGTTTCTGCCGGCGTTGATCATGACCGCATGCTCGAGCGGCGCCGCGGATTCATGAACAACAATGGCATTACCGGCGCGCTGAAGCGCGATGAGGATGACAAGGTCAGTAATACCGATATCTATGTGCAGGGCGAGTGGCAGGCAACGAAACAGCTGGGTCTGTTTGCCGGGTTGCGCCACAGCCGGGTGAGTTTTGAATCCAAGGATTACTACATCACCGGCACCAATCTCGATGACAGCGGCGCGGTGGATTATTCGAAGGCGACGCCGGTGATCGGCGCGACCTGGCGCATTACACCGGTAATGAATGCCTACGCCAATATCGGTGAAGGCTTCGAGACGCCGACCTTTGCCGAACTGGCTTACCGGCCGGGTGGCGCGACCGGACTCAACTTTGCACTGCGCCCGGCGACCAGCCTGCACCGCGAGGTCGGCTTGAAAGCGCTGACCGGCGGGCAGGGGCATGTCAATGTCGCGCTGTTCCGTATCGACACCCGCGATGAAATCGTCGTCAACAGTTCGTCCGGCGGCCGCACCGATTACCGCAATGCCTCGGGCACGCTGCGCAAGGGACTGGAAGTGGCGTGGCAGCAGCAATACGGGATGGGCTTCCAGTCGGCGCTGGCGTGGACGCTGCTCGATGCGACCTTCAAGGATCCGTTCACGCCGGGCACCGGCGGTACGGTGGCGGCCGGTAACCGCTTGCCGGGCGTGGCATCCAATCTGCTGTATGGCGAACTGGTTTGGCGTGATGCCGCCAGTGGTTTCCATGCCGGTGCGGAACTGCGCCACAGCGGTCAGGTCTTCGTCAACGACCAGAACAGCGAAGCGGCGGCGGCTTATACCATCGGCAGCCTGCGCGCAGGCCTGCAGCAGCGCGGCAAGGGCTGGCGGGTGTCCGAGTTCCTGCGCATCGACAACATCACCGACCGCAAATATGTCGGGTCGGTAATTGTCGCCGACGGCAACGGCCGTTTTTACGAGCCGTCGCCGGGACGTTCGGCAATGCTGGGAGTGACGCTGGAGCTGATCCGCTAGAGGTGCTGGCGTTTGGCCGGAGATCAGTTCTGGTGCGCGAGGTAGTGCGCCAGCGCGTAGATGTCTTCATCCGTGGTTTTGTACATCACCGCATTCATGCTGGTATCGACACCCGAGCGTTTGTTGTCGCGATAAGCAATCAGCGTTTTGGCGAGGTATTCCTCACGCTGGTTGATGATCCGCGGCACCTGGCGCTGGCCGACATAACCTTTCATGTGGCAACTGCCGCAGCCCATGATTTCCGAGAGCTTGGCGCCGGCGGCAAAACGTCGGTCATTGCGCGTGCCGCGCGGTGAAAACGGTTCCATCGCACTGAAAAAAGCGCCGATGTCGGCGAGGTCCTGGTCCTTCAGCTCCTTGAGCATGCCGCTCATGTCGGGAATTTCACGCAAGCCTTCGCGGATCAGGATCAGTTGCAGAGTGATGAATTCGAATTGCTGGCCGGAGAGTGCAGGCACGCCGGACATCGGGCCGCGTCCGGTCTGGCCGTGACAGGCGATGCAGGTCTTGGCCTTGTCCGCGCCGCGCTCAGGGTTGCCCTTGATCTGCGCGCCGGCGGGGCCGGCGGCAGCGATGATCAGTAAAAAAAAGACGCGCTGGATGATCGTCCAGCGCGTCGTGAGGCATTGCTTCATTTATTTGCCGTAGCTGACACGGTAGATCGCGCCCTGTTGTTCGTCGGAGATCAGCATCGAACCATCGGGCAACTGCATGACGTCGGTCGGGCGGCCCCAGTAGGTATTACTGGATTTATCCATGAAGCCGGTCATGAATGGCGTGATCTTGGCGTCCTTGCCGTCGGGCGTGGCATTGACGCGCAGGATGTCGTAGCCGCTGCGTTCGGTCTTGTTCCAGGAGCCGTGGCGCGCGAGCAGAATGGCATTCTGGTATTCCGGCGGATACATCTTGCCGGTGTAGAAGCGCATGCCCAGTGCGGCGGTATGCGCGCCGAGCACGGTGACCGGAAGGATCACGTTGGCGCAGGGATTCGGCACCTTGATGTCCGGATCGGGCTGGCCGTTGGCATGGCAGTAGGGAAAGCCGAAATGGCCGCCGACTTTGTCTGCCGGGACGCGGTTCAGTTCGTCGTCAAAGCCCGTTTCGCCGGCCCAGTCGCGGCCATTGTCGGTGAACCAGAGCTCCTTGGTTTGCGGATGGAAGTCAAAGCCGACGCTGTTGCGTACGCCGCGGGCGACGATCTCCATACCGGTGCCGTCCATGTTGTAGCGGCGGATCTGGCCGTGGACACCCGGGTTGATCTCGCAGACGTTGCAGGGCGCGCCGACCTGGAAATACATCTTCTTGTCGGGGCCGTAGGCGAGGAATTTCCAGTTGTGGTGCACGTCCGGCGGAAGGTTGAAGTCCTTGGTCATGTCGACCGGTTCCGGAATGTTTTCCAGATTGGCTTCGATGTTGTCGTAGCGGAACACGCGGTTGATGGCGGCGATATACAGCGAGCCGTTGTGCATCAGCACGCCGTTGGGCTGGTTCAGTTTCTGCGCGACGATCTTGGACACGCGCTTGCCGTCTTTTTCATAAACGGCATAAACACGTCCAATGGTGCGGGTGCCGACGAACACCGCGCCGTTGGCGGCGCGGGTCATCATGCGTGCGCCGGGGATGCCGTGCGCCCAGACTTCAACCTTGAAGCCCGCGGGGACCTGGATCTTGTTGACCGGAATGTCTTCCAGCGGCGTCACGGTGAGGCGCGGCGGGTTGCTGGTGAGGTTGGGGTTCTGCATGCGCTCGGGCATGTAGCCGCCCATTGATTTGCGCCGTTCGATCTCGGCGGCAGTCGGCGGGGTGGCATTGGCCTGCTGCGCGAGGGCGATCGGTACGGGGAGTGCAAAAGCACCCGCAACCAGCGCGGGCATGAGACTGCGTGCGATGAGTTGTGACAGCAGCTTGGACATTTTCTGTTCTCCTCCAGATCAGTGCAGGT
>Ga0192647_101351_pt1 | contig 16155 bp, 16 predicted proteins | sample LauGreFa1BDMLBSN_2_FD_133046 | JGI IMG/M metagenome (GOLD analysis project Ga0192647, IMG submission 133046) | Freshwater lake microbial communities from Lake Michigan, USA - Fa13.BD.MLB.SN - reassembly | ecosystem: Environmental > Aquatic > Freshwater > Lake | place: Lake Michigan, USA...
TTCCATCATGATGCGACGCAACGCACCGTCTTTGTCACGGGCCAACAAGGGGTCCCAGTTACTGCCCCAAATCAGTTTGAGGACATTCCAACCCGCCCCCCGGAATTCGCTCTCCAGCTCTTGGATGATCTTGCCGTTGCCACGCACCGGACCGTCAAGTCTTTGCAAATTGCAATTGATGACAAAAATCAGGTTGTCGAGTTTTTCGCGGGCAGCCAGACCGATCGCGCCCAAGGATTCCACTTCGTCCATTTCACCGTCGCCGCAAAACACCCAAACCTTGCGGTTCTCGGTGTTGGCTATGCCGCGTGCATGCAGGTACTTTAAGAAGCGCGCCTGGTAAATCGCCATCAAAGGCCCCAAACCCATCGACACCGTGGGGAACTGCCAGAACTCTGGCATGAGCTTGGGGTGCGGGTAGCTGGACAAACCTTTGCCATCGACTTCCTGACGGAAATTCAATAACTGTTCCTCGGTCAGGCGGCCTTCCAAATAGGCACGGGCATAAACGCCAGGCGACACGTGGCCTTGGATGTAAAGCAAATCGCCGCCGTGGTTTTCATTTTCGGCATGCCAAAAGTGGTTGAAACCGGCACCGAACATGTGGGCCAATGAGGCAAACGAACCGATGTGTCCGCCAAGGTCGCCGCCATCTGCCGGGTTGTGGCGGTTGGCTTTGACCACCATGGCCATGGCGTTCCAGCGCATGTAAGCGCGCAACCGTTCTTCAATTTCAATGTTGCCGGGGCAGCGCTCTTCTTGGTCGGGTTCGAGCGTGTTGACATAACCGGTGTTGGCAGAAAACGGCATGTCGATGCTGTTCTCGCGGGCATGTTCCAGCAGTTGCTCTAATAAGAAGTGGGCTCGTTCAGGGCCCTCGGAGGCGATGACTGCAGACAGTGCATCCATCCATTCGCGTGTTTCTTGTGAATCGCTGTCGTTCGATGCAAACGTGCGCAAATTGTCGGGCAATGCAGACATGTTGGTCTCCTTGATTTAGCTTGTTCGCTGCTCATCACAACTTGGTCGCATTTTGACACAATTTCAAATGACGCTGATCAATTTCGTATTGTGAAAAATAATAACCCTACCTGTTTGCTTGACCTAAACTCGGGCGGTGATCAAAAGCAAATTCCTCAAACCCGTGACCTCGCGTTGGGTCGCGTGGTGGAAACGCCAAAGCCCGAGCCGCCAAGACCGGGTGGCCATGATTGCGCCCATCGCTGCGGTGGGAATTTTCTTGTTGACCATCGTCAGCAGCGTGGGTTACCTGCGCATAGAGGAACGCGAACGCGAGCAAGAAAGCGTACAGCGCGACTTGGAATACGCCAACCAAAAAATGCGTCTGCACTTGTTGGAGCAGCAAGAGCAAATGTTGCGCATGGCACGTGAGGTGGGCAACGACAAATTCACTGCACTCGAGTTTGCCTCGTCAGCCATGGACATGGTCAAGCAATACCCTGAGCTCGCCAGCATCAGCTGGATTGATCAATTCCGTCACACACGCTCGAGTTACGCATCCGGCTCAGCGCAATGGCAACCTTTTCACCGCAACAGCGACTGGCTGGACCACCCGCAAACCGATGAATCTTTTTTGCTGGCCCAAGAAATTCGACGCTCCATTTACTCGCCGCCCATCTTGATCAAACTCGAGGATGGCTCGGGTTTACAAGAACCGCACATGCAATTGCATATTCCGATTTTCAACAATGAAAATTTCAAAGGTGTGGTGCTGGTGGACTACAACCTGGAAAACCTGCTTCGGTTTGCGGTTCCCACCGAAGTCACCGCCAGACACGCCGTGGCTTTGGTGGATGCAGACAACAATTTGCTGGCGGGACAAAGCATCAGACCGCGCAGCGGGGTGTTTGACTACGCACCGTGGGAAAGCAAAGCTTATGAATACAGTGTGCCTGTCTCGACCGTTGGCAACAGTTTGCAATTGCGCGCACAAGCCTATCGAACATCTCAGGTACTCATAGGCAGTGGCTTGTTTTGGTTGGTGTTGTTGCTCAGTGGCATGACCACGTGGATGCTGATTGGCACCTGGCGCCACACACGCCGTCGCTTGCAAGCACAAGAAGCCTTGGTGGCCGAAACCAATTTCCGACGTGCCATGGAAAATTCCATTTTGACGGGCATGCGCGCGATGGACATGAATGGACGCATCACTTATGTCAATGCAGCCTTTTGTCAAATGACTGGATGGACCGACAAAGAATTGGTCGGGCTGCGCTCTCCTTTTCCGTATTGGCCGGAAGAAGACCACTTGATGATGCAGTCTAAGCTGGAAGACCAACTCAGCGGCCGCACCACGCTCAGCGGTTTTCAAATCAAGGTCAAGCGCAAAAACGGTACGTTTTTTGATGCCCGGCTTTACGTGTCGCCACTGATTGATGCCTATGGTCAACAAACCGGTTGGATGACCTCGATGACCGACATCACCGAACCCAACCGCATCCGCGAACAACTCTCGGCCTCTTATGAACGCTTCACCACCGTGCTGGAAGCGTTGGATGCCTCTGTGTCGGTCACGCCGCTGGGCAGCACCGAGTTGTTGTTCGCCAACAAGCTCTATCGGCAATGGTTTGGCAACCAAAGTGAAGGCCATTTGAATTTGGTCACGCAAGCGGGTTTGTTGGCCACGGACAAATCCAGCCGCGACGAGTCAGTCGACGACTTGGCGGGCATGCCGGGCGTGACCTTGACGCAGGCCAAAACAGAAAACTCTGAAATTTATTTGCCCGGCTTGAACAAGTGGCTCGAGGTACGTTCTCGCTATTTGAACTGGGTCGACGGCAGGTTGGCTCAAATGGTCATCTCCACCGACATCACCGCCCGACGCAATGCCGAAGAGCAAGCCGCACTGCAAGCCGAGCGCGCGCAATCGGCCAGCCGCTTGATCACCATGGGCGAGATGGCATCCAGCGTGGCCCATGAACTCAATCAACCCCTGACCGCCATTTCCAACTATTGCAACGGCATGCTCACGCGCTTGCAAGGCAAACAAATCAGCGAAGAAGAATTGCTCAAGGCCTTGGAGAAAACCTCGCACCAAGCGCAACGTGCGGGTCAGATCATCCAGCGCATTCGCAGTTTCGTGCGGCGCAGCGAAACCAACCGTGTCTTGACCTTGATCGCACCGATGGTGACCGAGGCCGTGGAACTGGCAGACATTGAATTGCGTCGACGACAAGTGCGCTTGAGTTTGTATGTGTCCGACCGCATCAACAAAATTTTGGTGGACCCGATCTTGATCGAACAAGTGCTGATCAATTTACTCAAGAATGCCGCTGAAGCGATCGAACACGCCAAGCGTCCGCTCAATGAGCGCCATGTGGAATTGCAAATCGTCCCCAAAGTGATCGAACAACAAGAAGTGGTGGTGTTCTCAGTGACCGACAGCGGCGAAGGCATGCCCGCCGAAGTCATGGCCAGGGTGTTCGAAGCTTTCTACACAACCAAAAGCGAAGGCATGGGCATTGGCTTGAATTTATGCCGCACCATCATCGAGTCTCACCAAGGGCGGATGCATGCCGAGAACATCTACAATGGATCGGTGATTGTGGGTTGCCGTTTTTCATTCTGGCTGCCTGCCAAACCAGCCATGGTTGCTGCTTGATATCGGTGTTTTTATTGCATTTGGAGTAACTGATGAGCTTGATTCCCAAAAAAGGCAACATCTACGTGGTGGATGACGACGAAGCTGTTCGTGATTCATTGCAATGGTTGCTCGAAGGCAAAGATTACAGGGTGCGCTGTTTTGATTCTGCAGAATCGTTCCTCAGCCGTTATGACCCGCGTGAAGTTGCTTGCTTGTTGGTCGACATCCGCATGCCCGGCATTTCCGGTCTCGAATTGCAAGACCGTTTGATCGAGCGCAAATCCCCCCTGCCCATCGTGTTCATCACCGGTCATGGCGACGTGCCCATGGCGGTGACCACCATGAAAAAAGGCGCGATGGATTTCATCCCCAAACCCTTCAAAGAAGAAGAATTGCTGAGCGTGGTCGAACGCATGCTGGACCAAGCCCGAGAGGCTTTTGCTGATTACCAGCACGCCGCCAACCGAGACGCCCTCATGGGCAAATTGACCGCGCGTGAATCGCAAGTGCTCGAGCGCATCGTTGCCGGTCGTTTGAACAAACAAATCGCTGACGACTTGGGCATCAGCATCAAAACCGTGGAGGCCCACCGGGCCAACATCATGGAAAAACTCAACGCCAACACCGTGGCCGACTTGCTGAAAATTGCATTGGGCCCCAACTCTGCCAAGGCCTGACACATGACTGCTTCCATCATCGACGGCAACGCGCTGTCCGCACTTTTACGTCAACAAGTCACCGACCAAGTCAAAGCCCTTCAAGCCCGGGGTGTGAACCCTGGTCTGGCGGTCATTTTGGTGGGCGACAACCCAGCCAGTCAAGTGTATGTACGCAACAAAGTCAAAGCTTGCGAACAAACTGGCATCCACTCATTGCTGGAAAAGCACGATGCTGCCATGACCGAGGCCGAATTGTTGGCTCGGGTGCATGCCCTGAACCAAGACAAGCAGATCCACGGCATCTTGGTGCAGTTGCCCTTGCCTGCCCACATCAATGCGGAAAAAGTCATCGAAGCCATTGCGCCGGAAAAAGACGTGGACGGTTTTCATGTGGCCAGTGCCGGCGCACTCATGACCGGTCTGCCCGGTTACTGGCCTTGCACACCCCATGGCTGCATGAAAATGCTCGAGCACATTGGCTATTCCCTCAGAGGCAAACATGCGGTGGTGATTGGCCGCAGCAACATCGTGGGCAAACCCATGGCTTTGATGCTGTTGCAAGCGCACGCCACGGTCACCATTTGCCACAGCGCCACCCCCGATTTAAAAGCCCACACCTTGCAAGCCGATGTCATCGTGGCAGCCGTGGGCAAACGCAACGTGCTGACCGCCGACATGGTCAAACCCGGCGCGGTGGTGATCGATGTCGGCATGAACCGCGACGACGAGGGCAAGCTGTGTGGCGATGTCGATTACGAAGGCGTGAAACAAGTGGCTTCCTACATCACACCCGTTCCTGGAGGTGTCGGCCCCATGACCATCACCATGTTGCTGGTCAACACACTGGCTTCCGCCGAACAACACGCTGCCTCCTGAACGCATGACAAACCCGCTGCTCGACTTTTCCTCGCTTCCCCTGTTTGATCGCATCACGCCAGCTGACGTAGAACCCGCGATCACCCAATTGCTTGAAAAAGCCGACACGGCATTGGGCACCGCCACCCAAAGCGACTTCCCTGCAGACTGGGTCCGCATCTCCCAAGTGCTTGATACCGCCACCGAGCAACTCGGTCGCGCTTGGGGTGCCATCAGCCATTTGCAGTCTGTGGCAGACACGCCAGAACTCCGCGCAGCCTACAACGCGCAACTGCCCAAGGTCACCGAATTTTGGACACGCTTGGGCGCTAGCGAAGCGCTTTATGCCAAATACAAAGCCATTTCACCTGAGTCCTTGAACACCGAGCAACGCCATGCCAGAGACTTGGCGCTGCGCAATTTCGTGTTGTCAGGCGCAGAACTGACCGGTGCGGCCAAAGCGCGTTTCGCAGCCATCCAAGAAAGACAGGCCGAAATCAGCCAGTTGTTCAGCGAGCATGTGCTGGACGCCACCGATGCATGGTCGATGGTCATCACGCAAGAAGAGACCGCAGGCATTCCGCAAGATGTGTTGCAAACAGCCCGTGCGTTGGCCGAAGCAGACGGTGACACAGGTTACAAACTCACCCTGAAAATGCCCTGCTACTTACCGGTCATGCAGTACGCCCACAGCAGCGCAGTGCGCGAAAAACTCTACCGCGCTTATGCCACGCGCGCGTCCGAGTTGTCAGAACAGACGCAATTCGACAACAGCGCTTTGTTGGTGGAAATTCTCCAGCTTCGAGAAGAAGAAGCCCAACTGCTGGGTTATGGCAACCACGCGCAAGTTTCTTTGGCCAGCAAAATGGCCGAGTCGCCAGACCATGTCATCGGTTTTCTGCGTGACTTGGCTGTTCGCGCCAAACCCTATGCCATCAAAGACCTGGATGAGATGCGCGAATTCGCGGCCAAACACTTGCAGTTGCCCGATCCTCAAGCCTGGGATTGGACTTACGTGGGTGAAAAACTCAAGCAAGCGCGCTATGCCTTCAGCGACTTGGAAGTGAAGGCCTATTTCACTGCGCCCAAGGTACTTGAAGGCCTGTTCAAAATTGTGGAGACTTTGTTTGAGGTCGATATCCGCCAAGACCAAGCCCCCGTGTGGCATGCCGGCGTGAAGTTTTACCGAATTGAAAGACAAGGCCAGTTGGTGGGCCAGTTTTATTTAGACCCCGGCGCCAGACAAGGCAAACGCGGCGGCGCATGGATGGACGATGTCCGCGCACGTTGGTTGCGCCCTGACACCGGTCAATTGCAAACGCCGGTCGCGCACTTGGTTTGCAATTTCGCTGAGGGCGTCAACGGTCAACCCCCCTTGCTCACTCATGACGACGTGATCACCTTGTTCCATGAATGTGGCCACGGTCTGCACCACATGCTCACCCAAGTCAATGAGCGCGATGTCTCCGGCATCAGCGGCGTTGAATGGGATGCGGTTGAATTGCCCAGCCAATTCATGGAAAACTTTTGTTGGGAATGGTCCGTGCTCAAGCACATGACCGCGCATGTCGACACGGGTGAACCCTTGCCGCGAGATTTGTTCGAAAAGATGCTGGCGGCCAAAAATTTCCAAAGCGGTTTACAAACCTTGCGTCAAATCGAATTCTCTTTGCTGGACATGTATTTGCACACCTTGCCAGCCAAGCAGATTCGCGTCTTGGACGTATTGCAGCAAGTGAGAGAGGAAGTGGCGGTGATGCATCCCCCTGCGTTCAACCGCATGCCGCATTCGTTCAGTCACATTTTCGCGGGTGGGTATGCCGCCGGGTATTACAGCTACAAATGGGCCGAGGTATTGAGTGCTGACGCGTATGCCGCGTTTGAGGAAACCCTCTCACCAGAGGGACAGCACAGCGTTGACACAGGCAGACGTTACAGACGTGCGATTTTGGAGGCCGGCGGCAGCCGCCCCGCCATGGATTCGTTCAAAGCATTCCGCGGCCGAGAGCCCACTTTAGACGCCTTGCTGCGTCATCAAGGCATGGCACATCAGTCATAAACCAAGGTTTGCACACCTTGCGCAGTCCCTAACAAACACACGTGTGCTCGTTGGTGGGCAAACACGCCCACGGTGACCACGCCGGGCCATTGGCTGACGGTGTTTTCAAAGCCTAAAGGATCGGTGATCTGCAAGCCCACCACATCCAATATTTGTTGCCCGTTGTCTGTCAACAAAGCTTGTCCGTTGGACTGCCGCAAACTGGCCTTGCCGCCCATGGCTGCAAATTGACGAATCAATTGAGGTGCCGCCATGGGGATGACCTCCACCGGCAAAGGAAACCTTCCCAACACCGCCACGCGCTTTGAGGCATCGGCAATGCAGACAAATTTGTCCGCTTGCGCTGCCACGATTTTTTCTCGGGTCAAAGCGGCACCGCCACCTTTGACCATGAAGCCTTTCGCGTCAATTTCATCTGCGCCATCGATGTAGACCGCTATTCGCTCAACCTGTGTCAATGCCACCACGGGCAAACCCAATGACAGCATTCTTTCGGTGGATGCATTGGAACTTGACACCGCGGCTTTGATGTTCAGCCCACTGGCGGCCAGCGCGTCAATGAATTTGTTGACGGTGGATCCTGTTCCCACGCCCAGGTATTCGCCTGGCACCACATGTTTCAGCGCGGCTTGTGCCACCAACGTTTTCAGTTCGTCCTGCGTTTGACCGGTCTGGTTCATCGGTGACAATTCCTCATTCATCTTTGCTGGATTATCCATGTCAGTGCTGCCCTACCCGTTGCTTCGTCCCTTGTTGTTTGCTGCAGATCCGGAAGCGGTACACGACCATACCTTGCAGTGGTTGTCAGCCACCCAGCACACCCCGCTTCGGCACTTGTATGCCCAAGAAAAAATCAGTGACCCTGTCAAGTTGTGTGGCTTGACCTTCCCGAACCGGCTGGGTTTGGCCGCAGGTTTGGACAAAAATGCCCGTTGCATCGATGCGTGGCAAACCATGGGGTTTGGCTTCGTCGAAGTGGGCACTGTGACCCCACTGGCACAAGCGGGCAACCCCAAACCTCGCATGTTTCGCTTGCCCAAAGCCCATGCCTTGATCAACCGTTTGGGCTTCAACAATGGCGGTTTGGACAGCTTTCTCGCGCATGTGGCTCAAGCAAGCTTTCGGCAACATGCGTCGTCACCCATGCTGTTGGGTTTGAACATTGGCAAGAACGCCGCCACGCCCATGGCCAATGCCAATGATGACTACCGTTTGTGCCTGGAAGCGGTTTACCCGCATGCCGACTACATCACGGTCAACATTTCAAGCCCCAACACCCAAAACCTGCGTCAACTGCAAACCGACGAGGCCTTTGAGCAACTGCTGGGCATGTTGCAAACCACCCGGCAAGCATTGGCTTTGAAGCACCAACGGCATGTCCCGGTCTTTATCAAAATCGCGCCGGATCTGGATGAAGCCCAACTTGAACAACTCTGCCATACCTTGCGCCAATGCTGTATGCAAGGCGACCAAGTGATTGACAACGCCTGGGGCGTGATCGCCACCAACACCACCTTGTCACGCGAAGCGGTTCAAGGCATGACGCATGCCAACGAGGCCGGCGGTTTGTCTGGCGCACCTGTGCGCGAAGCCAGCAACCGTGTGATTCGCCATGTGAGGAAACGCCTAGGGCCGCACTTTCCCATCATGGGTGTCGGTGGCGTGATGAAGCCCATGGACGCGGTGGAAAAAATCCAATCAGGGGCTGATCTGGTACAGATTTACACTGGCTTGATTTACGCCGGTCCTGCGTTGGTGCCTGCCAGTGCCAAAGCCATCAAACACTTTGCGGGCCAGCCGGCGTCATCGGTTTGATGACCGCGCCACACACTCACCACTCCCAAAGGCGATGGTTCTTATGAGCACACAAATACCTGACAACACGCAAGCCGCCGAGATGGCTACAGCGCTTGAGATGCACCCCGACTACCGAATACTTCGGCGATTGCAACCCAAGCAGGTGTATGCACATGCCTTGCCCGGTCAGCACCTGCTCAAAGGCATTGTGCTCGACACCGAAACCACAGGCCTCAACACCGCTGAATGTCAGGTGATTGAGTTGGGCATGATTTTGTTTGAGTTCAATCCCGAGACGGGGCAACTGCACCGTGTCTTGAAAGTGTTTGACGAATTGGAAGACCCCGGCGTTCCCATCCCGCCTGAGACCACGGCAGTTCACCACATCACCGATGACATGGTGCGCGGCAAACGCATCAACGATAACGAAGTCAATGCCATGCTGTCCGAAGCCTCGGTCGTGATTGCACACAACGCGCCATTTGACCGCCCGTTTGTCGAGCAACGCTGGCCAGGGTTTGCAGACAAGCAGTGGGCCTGCAGCATCAAAGACATTGACTGGCGGGCAGAAGGTTTGGGCTCGGCCAAATTGGAATATCTACTGCAAACCCAAGGCTATTTTTATGACGCACACCGAGCCGAAGAAGACTGCTGGGCCTTGCTGGAGTTGCTCAACATGGTGTTGCCCCAGAGTCAGCAACCCGTGCTGTTGAGTTTGCTGGAAACCTTGAACCAGCCGCAAATTCGTTTGTATGCGATAGGCTCACCTTTTGACAGCAAAGATTTGCTCAAGGCCCGGGGCTACCGTTGGGACGGCGACAGAAAAACCTGGCATCGCAGTTTGTCCTCAGACAAACATTTGGAAGAAGAAATCGACTGGTTAAAACGAAAAGTGTATGGCAGCAAACGTGCCAGTGTAGAAGTGGAAAAATTGGGCGGAACCCTCAGGCATTCTCAACGCCAAGGGGAAAAAACCATCCTGTCTTTGTGAATTTCAATAGTTAATCACCTGCCAAGGCACCTGACACACGGGAACATAGGGATAGTATTGCTGGCTGGTTTGACAAAAATAGGCCGCGCGTGGCGGTGCATAAACCACAGGGGGCGTGACGATCACTGTGCTCACGGGCGGTTGAGAATAGGTGTTGGCGAAGTAGAGTGTTGAACCCAAGATGGCCACGGCCGCCAGCGGTGACCAAGCACGGGCATCTTGCCGATGGTGATAGCCGCCATGGCCATGCCTGTGACCGATGTTCCTGTGTGTTTCCAATGTGATGACGGTTCTGTCACGCTGGTGCCAACGCGGATGGTCAGCCCAAGACATCGATACAAAAGACATCAAAAATACCAGAGAAATAAGCGGTATGCGTTGTTTCATACAGTCTCCTTGTGGCTGAGGTTGGCCTGACACGGCCTCACGCATGAACAACGCTTGGCATTGTCAGTTGGATGACAAGTGGTGTGGCTTAAGATCGTCTGCATGAAGAACACACTTTTTCTGATCCTTGCCTCAACACTTGTCGCGGTGTCTGGCAGCTCTCATGCCGAGCCTTATGTCTACCCTTCAGTGCATTTGCATGATTTGCCTGGCCCGCTTCAAGAGGCTTACCGACATGAACGGCCTAACCTCGGTGACATTGGCAGATGTGTGGTCAGCTACGACAGCAGCATGGACCAAGAAAAAATGATCTTCACCTGTTCTATTTACGTGAAAATGTCAGCCGTCGCCGAGCGCAAAGCCATGGAACGCTGCGAGGAAATGAAAGAAAAAAGACGGATCAAAGGTCCCTGCAAAGTCATTCAGGAATGAAGCCCGTCAGCACGGTTCAGACCAATAACTGCAAATAAATTGCCAAGCAACTGGCATAGGCCACCAACCAGCACAAGGTTCTGAAACCGGCCCAATCAAAAAGGTAAGCCAACAAATAAAGCAAGCGAGCCGCCACGAACACCACGCAATAGCGGTTGAGCACTGCCGGGTCAAGTGACAAGCCCATGCCCAGCACGACTGCGACGGCAAAAAACGGGAATGCTTCAAAAGCATTGTGTTGCGCCGCATTGGCGCGGGCGCGAAAACCGGTTTGGCGCGACAACCATTCGCGCGGGTTGTGGTTATCAAATTCGCGAAACCCCCATTTGGCAATCGCCGTGCTGACCAATGGCAATAGTCCCGCAATCAGCACACACCAGACTGGAATATTCATGCGCTCGCCTTGACAAGGCCTTGAATGGCCAATTGATAACCGTGGACACCCAGACCAACCACCGTGCCCTTTGCGACAGGTGAGACAAAAGAATGGTGGCGAAAGCTCTCCCGGGCATGGACATTGGAGATGTGGACTTCGATCACAGGCAGACCGCAGCCTTTGATGGCGTCATGCAACGCCACCGATGTGTGGGTGAACGCACCTGGGTTGAACACCGCACCGAGCGCCAAACCATCCCGGTGTAACCTGCCATACACATGCAGCTTGTCGATCAACTCGCCTTCATGGTTGCTCTGGAAGCATTCCGCCTCCAAGCCGAGTGCGTTTGCCGTTTGAACACACAACGCATGAACATCATCCAGGGAAGTCGACCCGTACAACTCGGGTTCGCGGGTACCCAGCAAGTTCAAATTGGGGCCGTTGAGGATGAGTATTTTCATGAATTGAGTATACGATGCTGACATCCCACGCACAGCTGTCTGACAGCTTGCCAAACGTCAAGCCTATTTGGAGCGGCCATGATTCGACTGGTGGTTTTTGATGCCTACGGAACGCTGTTTGACGTGTATTCCGTGGGTGAAATGGCCGAGGCTTTGTTTCCCGGCAAAGGTTCTGCCCTGTCGCTGCTTTGGCGAGACAAACAAATTGAGTACAGCCGTTTGATCTCTTTGAGCGATCCGCTCAACCCCATGGGCAGCCGACACTACCAATCGTTTTGGGATGTGACGCGTTTGGCGCTGCAATACAGTTGCCAACGGTTGCAACTTGAACTCACCCCAGCCAAACAAAAACAATTGATGGACCAGTATGCGCAATTGCAGCCCTTTGAAGAAAACCTGGATGTATTGCACGCACTGAAGCAATCCGGGATGCGCTGCGCCATCCTCTCCAACGGCAGTCCCGACATGCTCAACAGTGCCGTCGCCAGCGCTGGCATGACTGGCTTGATCGACAAAGTGTTGTCTGTGGACGAAGTCAGGCAATTCAAAACCTCGCCCCAAAGCTATGGCTTGGTCGCGCACCATTACCCGATGGACATCCGCGAAGTGTTGTTTGTCTCCAGCAACAGTTGGGATACCTTGGGTGCAACCTGGTTCGGCTTCAAAACTTTTTGGGTCAATCGACAGGGCCTGCCGTTCGAAACTTTAGGCCCTCGCCCCAATCACAGTGGCTCCAGCCTGCGGGATATTTTGGCGCTGTTGTAGCGGAGGACCGCCGTTAAAATCTGGCCCCATGACAAAAAAAAGCCGGGGTCTCATTGCCAGGTTGTTAGCGTGTTCGGTTTGCATCGGTATGTGCAACCCCGTTGCGGCCATGGGTTGGTTCGCCAAACAGCCCTCACTCCAACAAACCGAGCTCAGCCCGGCAGAGCTCAAACAACTGAATATTCGCTCTGGTTGGGCCAGTGACGATCCCGGGCTGATGTTGTTTGAAATTGGCAACCAACTCAGCGGTCCGGTGTTTTGCATAGGCGCGAGTTTTGAGTTCAATGATGGAAAAAAACGCACCCAGTCGTTTGATCCCAAACTCTATATCCCATCAAAGGCCGTGCGCAAAGCCGCCGTCAGAGGCATTGAAAAGAAAGATGTCAAAAACTTCGGGTTCAGCTGTCTGTGCATGAAAGCTGCACCCGAAGGGCCTTGCGAGAACGCTTTCAGGTAGAGGCGTCTTTGTTTGCGGCAGGGGAAGTGGGGGTGGCTCCAGTTGCAGGCGGCGTGTTGGCACCGGGCTTGGCTGCTGCGGCGGCTGCGCTGTTGGGTGGGTAAACAGGTGCTGCACCCACTTGTTGCATTTCACCGCGGAATTCACCGCCACGTTCGATTTGAATTTGTGAATATTCCAACTTGCCAGACACCTTGCCGGTGGCACGGATATGCAAATGGTCACGGCAGTGGATGACTTGGTGCAGTTCGCCTTCGACCTCAATGCTGCGGGCGGTCACTTTGCCCGTGATTTTTCCGGATTGACCAATGAAAATTTCCTCGGCAGTCAATTCACCGTCAACCGTACCGTAAATGGTCGCCTTCTTGGGCACATTCAGCGTGCCCTTGAAAGTCACGCCGTTGCCGATCACGAGGTTATTTGATTGATCCATATTGGTTGCCATGTGCATCTTTCAGTCTAGAAGTTCAAAAAAAATATCCGGAAGGTTCAAATCATCACAAAGATAACCCGCACCTGAGCCATGTCATACACAGCTCACACACCGACAATCATAGCAACAGCGGCAAGCACCATGGCCGGCGGCCGAAGTCGGTGTGAAACACCGAAACCGTGGCCGGTCAACCGCTGCTGGCTGATACGCCTTTGGACATCCGTTTCAGCGTTTGGCAGGCTTGGTTTCATAGGGCGCAATGGTGATCGCTTCGAGCAAATACCCACTGACGCCTTGTGAGGTGCTGACACGACCTTCTTTCAGCTCGCCCTCGACCCACAACACGTCCATCGATTCGGGCATTTTTTTGATCTTGCTTTGCGCGGTGGGCCGCACCAACACAATTTGGTTGGCCGGTGGCGGCGGGGTGTGAATACAGGCGCCGAAATAAGGCACGAGTAAAAATTCGCGTTTGTCAGAGCGGTCTGCGTCCAATGGCACCGCATAGCCAGGCAACCTGACTTTTTTGTTGAGTTGGGCTTTGACGATGGGCGCTTCATCGAGTTTTTTGCGAATGGCACCCATGGCTTTGTTGGCCTCTTCGCTGGTGTCTTGCAAATAAGACAGCTTGCTGATGGCGGCCATTTCCTTGGTCATTTCTTTGACCCAAGGGTCAGGCATCAAATCGTTCCAGTCGATGGTTTTATAACCTTCGGTTTCGGCCCAAACTGGCCATGCCGCCATGGCACCCAAAAAACAAAGCACCTGTCGGCGCTTCAAATGATCGGTATACGCGGGCATGGCAACTCCAAATTAAACAGAAGGCGGATGCAATCCATCCATCAACGACAGCCGGTATGCACGCCAAGCAGGCAACAAACTGGCCAACACAGACACACCAAACAATGCGCCCAAGCTGGTCAGACTGTCCGCAGACGGCCAGCCCGGCTGAACCATCACGCCAAAACCGGTTCTCAGCAGGTCCTGTGCAGCCCACATTAAACCTTGGCAAACCACATAACCACTGACTATACCGACCAGACACACCAACACCGACTCCAACAACACAAAACCCAACAACGCACGCGGACCGGCACCCATGGCCCGCAAAATGGCCAGTTCTTTGCGCCGACCACTCATGGCCACCAACAACACCGCAGCCACGCTGAGCATGGCGCTGACGGCGACCATGAACCCGATCAAGACCAGGCTGTTTTCCACGACCTTGACAACTTGCCACAGTTCATCAAGCGCCACCCCGGGCAACACCGCCATCAGCGGATCACGGTTCAAGCTTTCAATTTTTCGACGCACAGAGAACACATCGGCACGGTTGTGCAAACCCACCCAAACGGCAGACAAACTGACCGGCTTCAAGTCCAGGACAGACTGGGTTTGCGGCAAAGCCGCTGCAGCAGATTTCAGCGATTTCGGCGAAATGCCCATGCCCCAGCCTTGGTGCATGGCTTCAAAACCTTCCAGATTGATCAACACACTTCGGTCAATCGGTGCGCCTGTTGGTTTCAGTATCCCGACAACCGTTAACGGATGTTCGTCATGGTCAGTGTCTTCAGGGCCGCCGCCGGCACCGTGGGTGAGCACCAGTTTGTCGCCCACTTGGTGACCGAACCGCCGGGCCACCTCAGCACCCAATACCAATTCCGACATGGCTTGGGGACGCTCGGCCGGATTGCCAAAGGCATGACCTTGCGCCCATTCGAGTCCCCTGCCCTGGCTTTTGAATTCCTTGAACAAGGTGGCGGTGGTGCCCAACACCGGATGCCCTTGGTAAGTGTCGCCCAGTTGTATGGGTACCGCCCAGCGAACCTGGGGCAAACGCTGTATGTCTTCAAAACCGGCAAAGCCCATGTTGCGGGAAGGACGCCCAATTTGAAACACGCTGTAGAGCATCAATTCAGTGGCGCTGCCGCGCGGCCCGACGATCAAATCCACGCCACTCAATGCATTGGAGAAGCTGCGCCTGGCGTCATCGCGCAATTGCTGCACGCCCAACAGTATCAACACAGACACACTGACCGACACCATCACCAACAACAAAGCGAAACGCCGTGACCAAGCGCTGTGCCAAGCCAAGGACCACCACAACTTCATGCCGACCTACCCGGCTGCATTTTGTACACCTGGTGAAACCGCGAGGCCAGTCTGGCGTTGTGGCTGACCATGACCACGCTGGCTTGTTGCTGTTGTGCGGTTGTCAATAACAACTCGATGAATTCCAATTGGTTGTCGTCGTCAAGCGCAGAAGTGGGCTCGTCGGCAATCAACAAGCGCGGTGCGCCCATCAATGCACGCACGGCAGCCACCCGCTGTTGTTGCCCGACAGACAACTGGTGAACCGGTTGGTGCCACAGATGCTCGGGCAAGCGCAATGCGCTGGCCAATGATTTGGCTTGTTTCAACGGACTGCCCCATTGCTGCGCAGACGCCATGGCCCGACTGGCAAACAAACGCGTGGGTAACAAGGTATTGGTTTCGACATCCAGATAGGGCAACAAATTGAATTGCTGAAACACAACGCCCATGTGCTCTCCACGCAAGCGGTCGCGCTCCATGGGCCCGAGCATTCCCATGTTGAAACCAAGCACTTCACACACGCCGGTTTGCGGGGCTTGAACCCCAGCGAGCAAAGACAGCAAGGTACTTTTGCCGCAACCGCTGGGGCCTTGGATAAACAAATGCTCACCTTGCGACAAGGACAAATGGGCAATATCAAACAATGCCGGGCGCCCCGGCCAAGCGTGTGACAGTTGCGACAGTAAAAGTGCGTGGGTGCTCAAAAGCGTAAAACGGGATCTTTGGCGGTCAGGCTGAGCGATTTTTGTCCCTTGGGCCCCACCATGTCTACCTTTAGGGATTTC
>Ga0192647_101355_pt1 | contig 16140 bp, 18 predicted proteins | sample LauGreFa1BDMLBSN_2_FD_133046 | JGI IMG/M metagenome (GOLD analysis project Ga0192647, IMG submission 133046) | Freshwater lake microbial communities from Lake Michigan, USA - Fa13.BD.MLB.SN - reassembly | ecosystem: Environmental > Aquatic > Freshwater > Lake | place: Lake Michigan, USA...
GGTCCCTTCGCATATACATGAGCACTTAGAATTAGACAAGGCTAAGATTTATAGCTTTGTGACAAAAGGGAATAAAAAAAGACCAGTGGAATATCTCACTGATCATCAATACGTAAAAAGTTTGTTTGGCACTATTAGATCTAAAAGACTCTCTCAAGAGATCTTTGGATGTGTAGTGTATGGAGCATACAATAAGGATTATTTAACAGGCGAACCTACGTTATTTTTGAACTAAGTATTAGCCTTGGCTTGGACCTATGTACAGTTGATGTACTTCGTCTGGGCCAAGGTCTTTTACTATCTCGTCTACGTCTTTTTTGATAATCTTAGACATCTCTAGGACAAGTTCCCATTCTTCCATGGAGAAAACAGAAAACACTATTTCTCCTCTTTCCGAGACATGACCTGTGATCATCTTTTCATTTGGATCCATACCCTCAGGTAGCAGAAAGTCCATGAACTCTTGACGAGATACTTCGTTCTCAAAGATGTCCATGAACTGGTCAAAGAAGTCCATTTAGTTCCTATCTGTAGATAGCTATGGTTCTATAGTAACTATCAGAAGTTAAAAAAATTCCAAAAAAATTTGTCGGCGGAAAGGTGGGGCTATTTAGATATTGTTTTAAACAACTCATAATAAGAAACATAATTATCTATCTGTGATTGTTTCTGTTTCTTCTCTGCTGCCTTTTTGTCTTCAGACTTAATTATTCTATAATGTCTAACTATCTTCTTCATCGATCTCCACCCAATAGTCTCCGCAGTCACGACATCTTATGTCATAACGTTGTTTGTCGTCTTCATAATCTTCTTTAGGTAAAGCATTGAGAATAAATCTTGGAGGGTACTTGCAATCAGGACACGATGTCGGTTGAAAGACCATTTTTGATCTGCTCCTCAATCTCTTTCACTAGATCTGGATCTTGCTTTATCTTTTCGATAGCGTTGTCTCTACCTTGAGAGAAAGACTCTCCTTGATAGTAAACCCATGCACCTCGTTGTGCAAAGATTCCCTTTTGCATACCTACGTCAAGTAAGCAACCAAAATTATCTACGCCTTTACCATAGTAGATGTCAAACTCGGTAACCTTAAGCGGTGGTGCCATTTTGTTTTTGATAATCTTGGCTTTTACTTTAATGCCAATAGATTCACCAGCTTTGTCCTTGAGGTCTTCCTTCTTGCGAACATCAATACGAACAGATGCTGCATATGGTAATGCTCGGCCGCCAGGAGTTGTTTCCGGATTACCAAACATAATACCAATCTTCATACGAATCTGATTAATAAAGATAACAAGCGTTTTATGCTCATTGGCAAGACCCACAATCTTACGAAGACCCTTTGCCATCATACGAGCTTGCAAGCCCATCTGATTAGCCTCCATGTCGCCTTCTAGTTCTGCTTTTGGCACAAGTGCTGCAACTGAATCAATTACAACAACACCAATCTCTCCAGTGCGAATCAACTTGTCTGCGATCTCAAGTGCTTGCTCGCCGTAATCTGGTTGAGCAAGAAGTAGTTCATCTAAATTGACACCAAGAGCCTGCATGTACACTGGGTCCAATGCATGTTCGGCATCGATGTATGCACACTTCAATCCCATCTCTTGGGCTTGTGCAACAACTGATAAAGATATTGTTGATTTACCAGAAGACTCTGGTCCGTAGATTTCTACTACTCTACCTAAAGGTAAGCCACCATTACCAAGGATCATATCTAATGATAATGCTCCAGTTGGGACTGATGGCCAAGATTGAACATCTGATGTTCCTAAACGCATTACTGCGCCTGCTCCAAACTGTCTTTCAAGTTGAGCAATTGCTAATTCTAGTGATTTGTCATCTGCCATGATTCTATTTTACCATATCCGTGGTGTGAAGACTGTAGTTAATCTGCTTTATTTCGTTAACCACTTTTACTCTTAGCTCTTTGAGAAGTTTTTTTGACTGCCAATCATTACCAAGTGCGGCAACATCTATTTTTTCCAGCAAAGTGTAAAGCTCTTTTAGTCTAAGTGAATTGCTTACCATATAACTCTTTTCGTTTAATAAATGATATACTTGTTATGTAAATAATTCGTAGTATACAAGGTTTGGAGTTTAAATGAAACGAATTTTCGATAGCAATATTGATGTCAAGTTGGAGTTCCAGCGAGCAATGATTCTTCTTTATAAAAGAATAGATACAGTTGATGATCTTTTAAGATATTGGCACTTTTCCGGCCCCTGCACTTATCCGCATCCTTCGATAGAAGATATTTCCTAAAATACTTGACAAGATTTGCACTGTGTGAGTATACTCCTATATAAGAGAACTGAAGTAGCCAAAGTGTCCAAAACACAAGCGTGAATCAATATCTTCTTATCTAGATAAGTTAACTTATATAAGTATACTTATATAGTGTGGCATCTTGCTTTAGAAATAAATACTTTTAAAGTGTTACTATTTTATAAAAGCAAATAAGAGGCTACATATGAACATCTATCAAATCTATGTGCCGGAACTAGCGACTTACGTAAAGTATAAAGTTCTTGAGCCAGAAGAAGCAAAAGCACTTCTTGCTGAAATAGAAGATAAACCAATTAAAGAGTACAGAAAAGCAATTCTTGAATCTGTAATTTATAATATTAAAACAGACGTTGCAGAGTCACTAAGAGCTATGTCTCGTGCTGCAGCCGAAAAATGTTTAGAGGCCTTGTATTCTGGATGTATAATGCTTAACCCCGGTCTAGACATAGACCAGTGGATTGATTTAGCTTATACTAAAAATCAAACAAATAATCGTCCACAACCAAAGACTAAAAACGATCTTCCTGATTTAACTGACCTTCCTCCTGAACTTGAGGAATTTTTTAATAAGGGTCTTAAAAAGACAACTGAGACTAAACAAAAACCTAAACCCAGAAAGATTACTAAAGAAAAATTTCTTGGCTTAGAGTCTCATTTAAAGAAAAACATTATTGGACAAGATGAAGCTATTGAAGCTATTTGTTCTGCTTTAAAAAGATCTTATGCAGGAATGAATGACGACAGTAGACCAGTAGGAGTTTTCCTATTTGCTGGAGCATCTGGAGTTGGTAAGACTCATTTGGCAAACTCTTTGCACAAGTACCTATACGGTAACGATAATTCCATGGTTAGAATTGACTGTGGAGAGTTTCAGCATAAACATGAGAATCAAAAGCTTATCGGTTCGCCTCCTGGATACATTGGCCATGAAGACGGTGGTCAATTAATTAATTTAATTAAGAAGTATCCAAATACAGTAGTACTGCTTGATGAGGTGGAGAAAGCCCATCAGGACATTTGGAATACATTTTTAAGAGTATTTGAAGACGGAACTCTAACAGACAACAAGGGTCGTCAAGTTAGCTTTAGAAATACAATCATTATTATGACGACTAACTTGGGTAACGATAAGATTTCAGATGATCTATTGAAAACTTCCGCTGGATTTACCGGAAGAGTTGACTTCTCCTCTAAGACCGATCGAATGCCAAAAAGAGAGATCATTGAAAAAAATACCAGAGAATCAGTTCGCAAGCATTTTAAACCAGAGTTTATAAATAGATTAGATAAGATCATTGTATTTAATCACTTGGCAAGAAAAGACCTTCAGCAAATTGCTGAACTAGAAATGTCCGTAGTTAAGTCTAAACTTTTAAATAAAGGTTATTCTTTAATTTATACAGATTCTGTTGTAGATGCAATTATAGACAAAGGGATAGATACAGTTAAGGGTGCAAGAGGTCTATCTCAGATTAGACGTGAGCATATTGAGAATTCAATTGCTGATACAATTATTGATGAACAAGTTCCAAAGGGAACTGTTTTCTATATTGACTATGATGACGGATTTGTTATAAAATTAAACAAACCTAAAAAAGAGAAAGAAGTGACTAATGACTGAAGAAGAAATAAAATTAAGAACTAAATTCTATTTAGCACCTGTATCTACTTCAATAGAAGAATTAAGAACAATGGATAAAGAATATACATCTTATCCAGGTTTAACTATGAAGCAGGCAAAAGAAACATATAATAAAATTCTAGAATTTAAAAATAGTTTAGATCCCGATGGAGTAAAAATAGTCAGAAGTTAGCATTCAATATAAATAAAGTATTACTATAGATAATAATACTTATAAAGGATTTTAACTATGGCATTTATGTTTGGAAGAGGACAAAAATCTAGTTCATCTGCACGCGGTTATAGTGGCCCTGGAATTAGAATGGATCCTAGCACTTTAGACGACAGCGTAACCACCTCGACTAGTTCAAGTAGGTCATTGTACGCTGAGAGGCTTAAGAATAAATTTAATTTAGGAATACCAGGAAGAGCTAGTGCAACAGCTGCATCTGATGCAGCAAGCGATTACGTTCCCAGAGCACAAAGTCCAGCAAGAAGAGGCTCTAGGATGGCTGGAGAAACCTCAACTGGAGTAAGGCAAGCTTTAGGTCCAGCACCCCTTGCAAATAGACCATCCGTAAGTAGAACCATGTCCCCTTCTACTAGAAGACAGATTCAAGTTATGAGAGGAATGGATATACGGAGGAATGGAAAACATGGGCGCTAGCCCTTTACCTGGCACAAGGGCAACTGGCAGAGCTCCTAAGGTTTCAAATGCACCAGTTCAGGCAAATGGTTATGGTTCTTTGGTTGGCAGGGGTGATGCAGCTAGAAACGCTAGAGGAGCTGCATCGGCAAGAGATTCTGCAGTAGCTGCATCTAGAAGACACAATGCAGCAATGAACCCAGGAAGGGTAACCAGGACCGCTGGACCAGGAAGAGGTGTTAGACCTTTTCCATATGGGAATGGCGCTCACGCAGGAAGGCCAGCACCAGTGGGAGCTGGAGGATTACCTGGAGACATTAATCTAGGAACAGCATCTCAAGTTAATACAAATCCTTTTAACACATTAGCACCTAGAGCAGGCAATAATGCAGAAAAAGCAACTGCAGCTATAGGTAATAATAAACCAATAAGACCTTTTCCATACGGAAATGGCGCCCATGCAGGAATGCCAGCACCAGCAGGAACTGGAGGTTTGCCTAAAGACATTAATTTAGGAACAAGATCTCAGGTTAATAAAAATCCTTTTAATACCTTTGGTGGTGCAACACATGCTCCACCAAGACCAGCTGGAGCTGGAGCTGGAGCTGTAGATGACGCAGTCAGAAAAGCTCCAACGCCAACTGCTCCAGCCAGAGAAGCTGCTGAAAGAGTTGGCAAAAAAGGCTTCATGCGAAGCGGAAGAGGCATGCTAATAGGCGCAGGTGCAGCGGTTGTAGCTGGTTTGGCATATTCAGGAAGAAGAGGAGAAGGTTCTTCAGGTGGAAGAACCTCTCAATACAGATACTAAAATAATTAATGTAAGGTGAAAATGTGAATGAATGGAAAAACTATATAAATACAAATGGAGATTTTGAACTTCCAAATTTTTTATATAAAACAATAAATGATTTAATGAAACAATCTTTGGACATGGGCACATTATTGTCGTCAGATCCAATAAAATTAAGAGCCTATAAAGAGCAAACAAAAAAACTTTTTAAATCACGCTGGTTTGACATAGCAGAAGCTCTTGAATTCTTTGGCATCATAGATAAGTGTGCATGTCATGCAAACGGTAAAGATTTTTACTGCGAAGTTTGCAAGGGCGCAAGATATATTCCAACAGCTGTTTTAACTCCTGACGAAATGCGAGAGATTGGCGTTTTTGTCGGCGCAGGACAAAATGTTAACCTGATGGAAAAACTACAAAAAAGTATATCTCAGGTAATCCAAGATTTATAAATGCAATGTCCAAGATGTGATAGCAAGATGCAAAACATCGTAGAGTATATTACTGAACATGAAGAGTTTATTTACTCAAAAGAATTTTACTGCACACGATGTAAGAGTTGTGTTATTGAACACTTTGATAAAATAGGTTTTATCGCAAGCGAATGGATTGATTTTAATGTCTAATGTAGAAAAGTATGAAAAAGAAAAATTTCTTCAAGGTTTTGAATCTTTAAGGCCAGATTTGTTTTTACCTGATTCATATACAGATGAAGAAAAGGAAAAAGTAGCAGAACTCGTCAGACCACAAAGAACAAAGACATCTATGTTCTCTTCTATTCCAATGACCTGTGAAACATACAAATGTGTTTTTGCAGATACCTGCCCCTTGCTGAAAGAAAATCTTGCTCCAGCAGGAAAGCCATGTCCAATTGAAATGTCTATTGTTTCTCAATTCACTTCAGATTACATGCATCAGCTGGAAGTAAATCCAGAAAACTTAGTAGAAGTTTCTATGGTTAGAGATTTAGTTGATCAAGAAGTTCAATATATTAGAAAAACAAAACTTCTTGCTAAAGAGCATTTTATTCAAGAAAATGTAATTGGAGTTGATCAAGATGGTCAACCAATTATGAAAAAAGAGTTACACTTAGCAGTTGAACTAGAAGATAAGCTTCATAAAAGAAGAAAAGATTTACGAAATCAACTTCTTGCAACTAGAGAAGCTAAAGCAAAAATGGGTCAAACACAACTTGATACAGCGCAAGCTATTTCCGACATCTTGGACAAAGTTCAAGGAATTGAAAAAGAAAGACAAAAACTTATCAAGCAAAAAACTGGCCAAATTGACGTAGACGAATATATAGAAATAGATCCAGTAAAAGACCATCAAGATGAAATTATATGATTCAGAAAATACAACCAGATACGAAAGGCTAGTAAGATCTCTTACTGGCCAAATGGAGCGGTGGATTAACCGCAAAAGGCCGACAAGCTGCTCCTATAACGACTGAACAGGTTAATAGAATTTATGGAAGTGCAGATGATGTTTTTGCTAGATATCAAGCATTTGAGGATGAATACTATAGACTTTTAGAACAACCATCACAAAGAGCCAAGTATGCAAATTTTAACATGGATCTTCAAAGAAGGTCTGGAAGAATAGACCTTAGTTTGTTGACATATCAGAATCAACAAAATCTAAAGAATCAATTTAGAAAACAAGTTCTTCAGGTAGATCAACTTTTTAATGATGTTGGTCTTCCTGGAATGGAATTCAAATCATCTAACTTATATTCAGCTCTGTTAAAGTATGATGTTCAGGCTTCAGACAATCCAATGTCAACTCTTCTAAATAGAATGTTTCTTAATGTCAATCCACTAAAAGAAGGTTTTGATGCAATCAACTTTGGTGGATCTTCAATGTTATCAACTCAGTCTTTAAGAAGAATATCGAAACCTGTAGATCCTGGAAAAATAGATTTTAAAAAAGTACTTACTTTTGACGTTGAAACAACAGGCGTTACAGCTGATTCTCAAGTAAGACAGTTTGCTTATCAAGTTGGAGAAGAAAGAAAAGTTTTTTCCTATAAAAATCCACTAATGGATACAGCTACCGTAACTAAATCTGGTCAAAGCTATAGAATGTCAGACTTTGTAAACTTAGCAGAAGGTGCCGATGAAGTATTTGAGATGGGAGAAGATGGGAAAATATTTGCTGGGCATGTAAAAGAAATGCTGACAGCAATGGAAAATTCAAATCATATTTCTGGTCACAATGCACTCTTCGACTTAGGTAAATTGGGCGATACATTACATGCTACCGGTGCACTTAGAGCTGATGAAGATCTTAGAACACAGTTTTTTAGAGTATTAGATAAAGTCAATCAAAGCGATAATTATTTAATAGATACAGCTGAGACAATGAGGTCGTATTTTACAGACGAAGCCTCCAGAGTTGTTGGAGAATCTGGCGATAGAGCATCTAGGATGGTTAGTCAACTTCTTGGTCCAGAAATGATAACAAAAGCTGGAATAGGTGGAGGAGCTGCTCCTGTTAGCGTTGAAAACTTGGCGCTAAACAGTAATATATTCGAACTAATAGAAAAACATGAACCAGAACTAGCTAAACAAATGACAAGAGATCTTGCAAAAGGTTCTCACATTGCAGACACCGACATTGCAATTCAAGCTTCTTTAGATAGATATAGGGTAAAAAGTTTAAACAATGAACTTGGTGGAGATAGGTTAACTTTTAGATTCGGAGAAAATGGAGAAACCTTAGGAAATCCATTAAGTGAATTTGAAACATTTGCAAGATCTAGAATATTTAAATCTCAAGCTTTTACGCCAGTAACAAATATGGCAAGCGTTCAACATATTTCTGACTCTGTTATGACTTACTTAAATACTGAAAAAGGCATGCAGGGAATTGAACTTAGGGTCAAGGGTTCTGATTTTGGATTTGATGGCCAAGAAGGAATATTAAGGTTTAGTAATAAAAATAGAGAATATGAATTTAGGGCTTTTGGTTCTGACACTGGAGAAATAGTAGATTCAGCATCAGCTAGAAACTATATTACAAGAACTATAAATGATGCACGAAGTGCCGGCGAAGGAACCGCCTCTACCTTAAGGGTTGGAGGAGAAGCTGTTGCAATTGGCGCAAGAAATGTTTTGGATGAATCTATTTTAAATTTAGGATTTAACTTTACAACAGCATCTTCTGCAGATTCAATCATGAGATCAAGATCTGTTTTAGAATCAAAAGGATTGCAAGCAATATCAACAGATGTTGCGGATGAAGACTTGCTAATTAGATCTCTTGGTTTAACAAATGAGCAGTTTGGCGCTGGCCAATCATATGGAAATATAGTACAAAGAATAACTAATTCACAAAAGTCAAATGAACCTTTAGTCCATCAAGTTAGGAACCCTCTTGGGTACAGCGCTAGTGTATTAGATTCATATACTGAAAATTTAGCTAAAGTTGGTTTACCATTTTCAACAATAGGTGACATGAATAGAATTATGTCAGTTGGGTTAGCTGAGGCAACAGCATCTATTGGAGAGGCAGCTGGGATAAATTTAACACACGGCAGAAATGCAAAACTTACAACAGAAACCGGTTTGTCGTTCTTTAAAATGCAAAATGTTACAAGAATGGGAACTATAACACAAGACGCAGTAGATCCACTTAAAGCACCTTCAAAAGTTATGGCTGGATTTTCTCAAATGTTTGACATAGGACAAGATTCTACAACAGGAAGGCAAACATTAAGTGTTAAGGCATTCGAAGGATTAGACAACTTAAGTGGAGACATAATGTCAACTGACTTAAATAGATTTACATTAAGCTTTGTTTCTGGTTCTGGCGAAGGAGATAAGATGATGCCATCTAGAGTTAATTTAACTTATAGAGTTCAAGCAGAAACAGCTCAAGAAGAATCTCAAGCACTTGCAAGGTATATGCTAAAAAATGTAGAAGATTTTCAAGATCACATGAGGAATGTGTCAACGGAAGATGCAAATCTAAAAAGATACATTGATGAACTTATACAATTTAAAACACTTCCAGAAGCAGACGTAAGAACAGATAAAGTTGTCAACAGATTAGCAGAGCAAATAAGAGAAACTGGAGTAGTTTTTGGATATGCAGAAGGTCAATCCGCTGAAGCAATAAGAACAGCAGCACTTAGAGGTGGAATAGATATGGTTGACAATGATGTAAGAATGACCTCTATGGCAATGAGAATTGCTCACGCTGACACAGGCTCTGGAACCCTAACACTTTCTGCAATATCTGATACCACGGCAGATAATATAGTTGGCAGAACTTCTCAGATGGCTCAAGAAGAAACTTTTGCCGCCTTAGATAGATCAAATCAATTAAATGAAATTTTTACAAATGAAGGAAAAAAGAGAAGAGCACAAAGAATAGTCACAGCTGCAAAAAACTCTTCAGCTACAGATGAAGCGGTTGACTTAAGTCGTAGGCCTGCAATGGATTTTTCCACAAGAATGACAGATTTCTATATAGCCAATAAACCAAAAATAGGTTTTGCTGCAATAGGACTCGCTGTGGCTGGAGCTGGTTACTATATAGCTAAAGATAGAAGAGAGCAAAGACTTTACGAAGAAACTAGAGAAGTTCAAAATTTTGAGCCGACAAGCCCAAGGACACAAAGACCAAATTTCAATGCAATGTCAAGCCCCAAAAGTACCAGGAGAGACCCTTTGGTTACGGCAGGGGTTGTTGGAAATCTTGATAGAAATAAAGTTAACCATACTAAAATGGGTCCAAATAAATATAATCATCTTTACGGGAATTAAATAATATGCGTGGAAAATTAGCAAACATAGGAAGAAGAGCAGCCAGTGCAAAAAAATCGATAAAAGAATATAATCCTATGCCTCAGGGAAGAGGTATGGCTATGTTAATGGGGCGGGGTTTTTGCGGCAGGTGTAGTTGGAAACTCTGCTAGGTCTTTTTTAGATCTAGGTAACGAAGCTGCTTTTGGGGACAAAGATGCAGATAGATACTTCTTAGGAGAAAGAGGTCTTAGTCCAGGAACGCTTCTTGATTCAACGGTGGGATCTGGATTTGCAGCTGGAGGCACAGTCGCTGGAGGTTTATTGGGGGCCGCAGGTGGAGCAGCAGTTGGCATGGGTGCGTCTAGTATGCTAAAAGAGGCTAAGTTTGCAAATGATGTTAATATCCCAGAAAAATTTGCAGACGACATCCCTTTATTACGTGGCAAAAAAGTTCCAATGGGTGGAAAAACTCTTTTTAAAGGAGGAGTATCACCTAAAGCCAGGGGGCTTGGTCTTATTGGAGCAGCAGTAGGTGGAACAATAGGAGCTTCTGCTTTTGTTTCTAGTCACATAAATAGAAATAGAGATTTTTACAAAGCCAATCCCTACAGTAGGGGTTCGGCCATGCAGGCTTCTTCAACAGGAGCATACGGAGACATAGTTCTCGGAATGCATAACAGTAGGAGGGGATAATGGATCCAGATCAGGTAAATGAACTTGGAGAAGGAGACATTCCATTAGCCTTTAGGATGATGGAAAATATTCCTGGCATAGCTGCATCACTAGGTTTTGCTCAATATAGAGCTTCTAATACATTAATGCGCGGTGGCTTTCAAGATAATCGTAAAGGATATGGTTTTAAAGATAAAAGATTTAGATCTGGACCAGGAAAACTTGGTGGATTTACTGCAAGTGGTGAGCTAGTTCAGCCTAAAGCATCTGCGTACTATGGCACACGCTCAAGAAGAGCAAAATTAGCCGGAGCTGCAGGTACATCTGAAGGAAAAATGGCACTTGGCAAGGGGTCAAGAGTAAACCATTTAACTGCACGACCAAGAGCTTTAACTAGATTTAATTCCCTAGCTATGTTTAATGCTTCGGAAAACAGCGCACACTATTCTCCATTTCAAATGGTTGCAAAACTAAGTGGTGGTAGAGCAATCAAAAATGAAGCATTTAGAAAAGCCGTTTATGGAGCTGATGCAACAGTAGATTCTCTTAAGGGAGAACAAGTTTTTCAACGCGGCATGCTATCAATGATAACAACCGGAAGAAGAACTGACATTTTAGAGCGTAAAGCAGCAAAAGGTTCTGGTAGAGCAACTAAAAAATTAGCTACGGCTCAAGAACAGGTTAGAAGACTAGCAGGCATGAACAATTCATCTCTGACTGCAACTAAAACTTTTACTGGCGGTCAATTTGGTAGAATTCTTCCTAAGAGCGCAGGTGCTGGACTAGTTCTTCCTGCAGGTCAAACTTTAACCACCACATCCCCAATGGCTGCAGCTTTATCAGGCGGGAACAAGGTTGGACTTACTGGAAACTTAATGGCTTCCGCTGGAGCCACTCAGGGTTCTAGATTTGTTCAAGGTTACTTTAGAGGAGCTCTTGGCCAAATGGACGCCGGTGGCTTAACTGACGACGCAATGAGAGGAGCATCAAAAGCTGTATCCCATATACAGACAGCAATAAAAGCAGCTGGAATACAGGGGCCGTTTGACGAAAGGGTTCTCAAGGGAAGTGTTATAAAGAATTTAGGAGGACTTAAAAATACTCTTAAGGTTGCAACAAAATCAAAAGAAGGCGCAATGGTTCTTGGAGGTAGAGCTGGAATAATGGCACTTCCTGGATTAAATCTCTTGGCTACAGCCTCTTTAGTCTACGATCTTGGTAAGATGGGTGGAGAATTAGTTAAAAGTGGCGTTAATTTAGCCCGCGATGCTGTAAAATCTATGAAAGGCTCTATCGATAAACCAATGTTTGGCATGGGCTATAAAGACAATGAAGTAGCTGCTACTTCTAGATCTAGAGGTGTTATGGCTATTCAAAACTCAAGACTTAATGCAAGAAGCATGCTGGGTTCTGAAGGCTCTATGATGGCAGCACATTTTGGATAATTATGAGTTTATTAGATACAGCTAAAGATTTTAGAAAAAAAATAGAAAAACTTCCTAGAGAAGATATTCTTGAAATCTTGCGCATGCAAGATCCGGAAATCATTAAGCAGATAAATAGAATTGAATGGGTTTTTGAAAATAAACTTCAACACCTAAGCTGGAAAGATGGAACTCCGGTTTCTTCAAGGCCATTGACTAATTATGAATTATCTTTATTGGTAGATGAACCATTTGAACTTAGTAAAGAGCTGTTGTCAATGGGAATTACCGGAGAACAACAAAGACAAGTTCATTTAGCAAAAGACACTTGTGTTTGGGGAAAGAATTTTCTTGGAGCTGAAACAAGAGTTTATCAAACTCTTATTTTACGTGACCCAGCGTTAAGAAAAGTATTAAGAGCTGGTCGTCGTCTTGGCAAAACCTTTAGTATGGCCCTTTATCTTATTCATTACAGCTATACCCATAAAGACGGAAGATGTCTTGTTATTGCGCCTATGAAAACTCAGGTAGAACTAATCTATCAGGAAATTTTAAGATTAGCCTCTAAAAATGAAATAGTTATGAATTCAATAACTAGAAAAATTACATCTCCACAATTCATGATTCAGTTTTCAAATGGATCAACAATTAGATTCTTTACATCAGGCATGAGATCTGGTGGAAAGTCAGACGTAGCTAGAGGTCAAGAAGCGCATGTTATTGTTCTTGACGAAATGGACTACATGCATGCAGATGACTTGGACGCCCTTTACGCAATGCTCCAAAAGACAGCAGAAGATCAACCAGACAAAGTTCTCATCGGCGCTTCTACTCCAACTGGTAGAAGAGAAAGATTTTGGGAATGGTGTACATCAAATACAAGATTTAAAGAGTTTTGGTTTCCTTCTTATTGCAATCCATTCTTTAGTAAAGATCAAGAAGAAGAATTCAGAGAGGAATATTCTGAATCTGGATATAGGCATGAAATAGAAGCTGATTGGGGCGAAGACGCAGAAGGTGTCTATCCAAGAAAATATGTTGATAAAGCATTTGTTGATCCAGGTTGGAATTATGACGCTGAAATAACTTCAGCTAGAAACTTCTACACGATTGGCGTTGACTGGGATAAATACGGTGCAGGTACAAATATAATAGTTTTAGAAATGTGTAATGAAAACTATGAGGATCAAAAATTTGCTGGCAAAGCAAGAGTTTGTTATAGAGAAGAAATTCCAAAATCTGAATTTACACTAACAAAAGGCGTAAATAGAATAGTTGAATTAAATGAGATTTTTCAACCTAAACATATTTACGTAGACAGAGGTTTTGGTGAAGTACAAGTTGAGCTCCTTCATAAATATGGCGTAGAAAATCCCTCCTCTAAATTAAGAGAAAGAGTTAAGGGTATTAGCTTTGGTGAAAATGTAGAAGTAAGAGACCCTTATACAAAACTACCAATTAAAAAAGAAATTAAACCATATATGGTTGACAACCTAAGGCAATATTTAGAAAAGGAAGCAATTGTATTTTCTGCTGCAGATGAAGAGTTGTATATTCAATTAATTTCTTATGTCGTAGTTAAAACAACTTCTACTGGAAGACCAGTTTTTGAGGCCGGCGGATCAGCCGTCGACCACGCGCACGACGCACTTATTTTAGCCTTATTAGCTATTACTGAAAACTATGGAGCACTTCATAAAATGAACTTTGCTTCAAAAGCTGGCACATTTTCCAACACGTTCTTTATGCCCAAAAAGATTGATGAAGAAGATGGAGAAGAAAAGTCTGCTGTCATTAATAGAGATACGCTTAAGTCAACTAGCGCTACAACTGGAAGAAGAAAAATGAGAAGATCTAATATAAGTAAATCTGTAACGAGAAAGATGTTCTAACATGAGTATTAATAGCACAGAACAGTATCAAGCAGCTAGTTCTAGAATATTTAATGACTATTCTGTTTCTGAAGGGTCAAGTAACTCTTTAAAAGAAGAACAGCAAATAAGAAGAACAGAAGAAAAATATAATGACCTTGGCAATTACTCTTCTTATTCTTGGAGTAAACCATATAAGGTTCCACTAAACGTAGTTAGGTCAAAGGTAAACAAAGTTTACTCAAGTATGGAAATGCTTTTAGGCGAACTAGAAATCGCGCTAGATAAGGTCTATCTAAACCCTTATTTAGACGCAGATATCGAAGAATGTCATTTTTATTTATGGGAAGAACTAAGAAAAAATAATGAAAAACTATTTCTACCTCCATTGCAAGATGGAATGGTTTACGCAGGTGGATCTCCTTTTTTTGACGAAACAACAGGTGAGTACAAAGAGTCTGAATTGATAAAAATTCCAGACTATATTTCATTTAGACAATACTTATATGCAGAAGAACACGGATGTAGGGGGTGTAGAAAATTTGTAAAAGAATATGACAGGTTGATATCTCATTCTGTTTTTGTTCATTTATTTGACTTTAGATATTATACAAAGCTTTTAATTCATGAAGCATCATGTATAAAGGAATCTTTATTATACGATTTTGGAGAGGATTATGAAGACGAATCACAACAACAAGCTGCAGCATTCTACTTTTCATGGGCAAAGATGGCAGAAAACCATTCGAGGCTCATTACCGAGAGCATCGGCAAACAGGCAGATTCAATCCCCACTTCCGAAGTGGATAATATCTCAAAAAAACAAGCAGCTCAATTCCAAGCGTTTTTTTCGATTCGAGTAGCTTCATATACTGAAGCGGTTGATAATCTTTTATTTTCTTTGAAGAAAGACCTTGAAGATACATGTGAGATTTTTTATAAAAGATTTGTCGCACCTGCGTTAAGATTTAAAACAAAAGTTGCAGCACCTCTTGAGCTTGATTTATTAACAACATCTTTAGGAACAACTGCTCCTATTCTTTCCGAAGAGGTAATTACAGCAGTTAATGCATTCAAGGGAAACTTTGGCTCAATACTAACAGACATGGTTCAAAGAAGAAATAACATACAATCAAAGTTTGATAAATTGTTAAGTTTAAATTTACAAAGAAAAAAATATATATCTTATATAGACTCTCTTGCAACAAAAGCTAGCTCAAGGCCAAAAATAATTTTAATCAAAGTTGAAGACAAAACATCTGAATTGATTAATAATGTCTTTATTGACAAAAGTAAAAGAAACAGTTTAAAATCTTCTCATGAAAATTTAGATGATCTTAATATCAATTCTCATCCTCAATATCTATTAAGAGGTGGTGGGGATATTTTTGGCGACATCAAAGTGGCAGAAGGTGTTACTATTGATGGAGTCGACTTGGACCAACACGCTCATACTGGATCAGATGGCACTGTTAAAATTAAATCTACAGATATAGACTACGATTCCGTTAGAGAAGAAACTGTACTTCTTGAAACCGAAGAAGGTAACTCCCTTGAAGTTTCAGTAGATTCTTTTATTAATACAATAAAACAAGGTGGAGCACCTGGCGTCGATGCTGTAATAGTGATGACTATACCTGATGAATTTAGAGATAGATATGAATTTGAAATTATGTATGTGGAGAATCAATAAACATGGCTTGGTTTAAACCTTTAAAGGAAACTTATGAGATTGGGATAACTGCTGTTTCTTCTGATTTCCTAAAAGTTCCAATGAAAAGAAAAGTATATTTTAATTATATTCCAAATGACATTGAAGCTGGCGAGCAAGTATACGTAAATTTAGATACTAAATTTGTTAATAAGTATATTAATTCTAATCTTGAATCTGTAACTGACGATTACTCGTACATAGTTGTTTACGAAGATTCTGCTGATGATTCATTTTTTGTTCCAGTAAAAAGTAGAGCAGTTAATAATATTGTTTATTTCAATGTTGAAGAAAAAATTGAAAAAGACAAATTTTATACAAAACATTATTCAATTTATTATGGAGTAACAAATCTTAAGTT
>Ga0192647_101356_pt1 | contig 16134 bp, 17 predicted proteins | sample LauGreFa1BDMLBSN_2_FD_133046 | JGI IMG/M metagenome (GOLD analysis project Ga0192647, IMG submission 133046) | Freshwater lake microbial communities from Lake Michigan, USA - Fa13.BD.MLB.SN - reassembly | ecosystem: Environmental > Aquatic > Freshwater > Lake | place: Lake Michigan, USA...
ACAAGCTTTTAATCGCGTACAGCGTTATGCGGGTGATATGTCCGAAATGGGTCGTGGAGAAGTACTGGTTAAGCTGTAATTTTTAATTTTTATTTGATACAAACAAAAAAGCCGATGTCAAAACATCGGCTTTTTTTGTTAATTAGAAAAAGGTTTACTTATAAAGTATTAACTGCGTTTAATTCTTTGAATGCTTGCTCTAAACGTACAACCATTCCAACTTCACCTTCACGTTGCCAAACGCGTGGATCGTAGAATTTTTTGTTTGGTTTATCGTCGCCTTCTGGGTTACCGATTTGGCCTTGTAAGTAACCTTCATTTTTCTTGTAGTAGTTCATGATACCTTCCCAAGTTGCCCATTGAGTATCAGTATCAATGTTCATTTTTACAACACCGTAGCTAATTGATTCTTCAATTTCTGCAGCTGTTGAGCCTGAACCACCGTGGAAAACAAAGTTTAAAGTATTAGCAGGAACGCCGTATTTTTCAGACACATATTTTTGTGAGTTGTCCAAAATTGTTGGTGTTAATTTAACATTACCTGGTTTATAAACACCATGAACATTACCGAAAGATGCTGCGATAGTAAAGTTCGGGCTAATTTTGCTCAATTCTTCATAAGCATACGCAACATCTTCTGGTTGTGTGTAAAGTAATGAGTGATCTAAATTGCTGTTATCAACTCCATCTTCCTCACCACCGGTTACACCTAGTTCAATTTCAAGTGTCATGCCCATTTTAGACATACGCGCCAAATATTGACCACAAATTTCAATGTTTTCTTTTAGACTTTCTTCAGATAAATCTAACATGTGTGAGCTGAATAATGGTTTGCCAGTTTCTGCAAAGTGTTTTTCACCTGCATCTAATAAACCATCAATCCATGGTAATAATTTTTTAGCAGCGTGGTCAGTATGTAAAATAACGGGTACGCCATAAGCTTCAGCCATTAAGTGTACATGTTTAGCACCTGAAATAGCACCTAAGATTGCGGCTTGTTGACCTTCAGCTTTTAGACCTTTACCAGCGACAAATGCAGCACCACCGTTAGAGAATTGTACAAAAACAGCTGATTTAACTTTAGCAGCTGCTTCTAAAACAGCATTGATTGAATCGGTGTTAATTACGTTAACAGCGGGCAAAGCAAATTTATTTGCCTTGCAAATTTCAAATACTTTTTGTACATCAGCACCAGTAACAACACCTGGTTTTACTACGTCTAAGATTTTTTGTGACATTATGAGTCCTATTGATGGTTATAGCTGTTAAAAGAAAATTAAAGCAATAAAAAAGGTGCTTATGAAGTCATAACCACCAAGTTGATGCTTCAGATTAGCCTTCTAAGCTAGCTAAACGGTTTGCAAGTAATTCTTCTAGCGCTTCTAAAGCAGTTGCAAAGCCATTGATGCCTTCTGCCAATTTGTCAGTAGCCATGCGATTTTCAGTGTGCATTCTTTCAAAAGTTGCTTTATCAATTGATAATTTTTCAATTGATAAACTTGCAGCGTTATCTGGATCTAATTTACGTGGCAATTCTCCCTCAGTCGCTTGTAATTCAGCTAATAAAGAAGGAGCAATTGTTAATAAATCACTACCCGCTAATTCAGTAATTTCTCCAACGTTACGGAAGCTTGCTCCCATAACTTCAGTTTTGTAATCGAATTTTTTGTAGTAATTATAGATTTCAGTAACAGATACAACACCTGGATCTTCTGCTGGAGTATATGAGTCACGGCCTGTATCTTTTTTGTACCAGTCAAGAATTCGACCTACAAATGGTGAGATTAACGTGATGCCATTTTCAGCACAAGCAACTGCTTGGTGTAAACCAAATAACAAAGTTAAGTTGGTGTGAATGCCTTCTTTTTCTAGTACTGCTGCTGCTTGAATACCTTCCCAAGTTGCCGCTATTTTAATCAATACTCGTTCACGAGAAACGTTGTGAGCTTCGTATTGTGCGATTAAATCACGACCTTTAGCAATTGTTGCATCAGTATCAAATGATAGACGTGCATCGACTTCAGTTGAAACTCGACCAGGAATGATTTCAAGAATTTTAAGGCCGAATGAAACGGCAAGACGATCAAATGCGAGTGATACAACCTCATTAGCATTTGCTGATTCGCCTAAAGTTATACGAGCAGCTTTTAATGTATCATCTACAATACCTTGGTATTGAGGCATTTGAGCTGCAGCAGTAATCAATGATGGATTAGTTGTTGCGTCACGTGGAGTGAAAGTTTCAATCGCTTGAATGTCGCCTGTGTCAGCCACAACAACAGTGATTTCTTTTAGTTGTTCTAGTAAATTTTTTCCCATGATAGGTGCCTTTATATTAAAAATTAGAGTAATCGCTGTATAAAATATATTCACGATGGATTGAGTCTGGATCTCATAATATATTGAACTTATGACATCTACCCAAAAATTGGGAGAGAATCGACAGCTTAGGGTTTATTAATACTCAAACTGTTGATTCTCTCGGGGATTTATTAAGCTTGGTGACGCATGTATTTTTGAACGCCTGTTTCAATTGATTCAGGATTTTGCTTTTCAACTAAAGCTTGTCTTGCCATGTATTTTGCGACTCTACTAATCTGAGGCAGTTTTGCCTGATCATCAAGGTACTTGGCAACACCTGTTAAAATAGCTGGTTCCTTTGTTTGTTTCGCTGTTAAAGCAGCTAAAGCAGCTTGTTTTGCCATGTATTTAGCAACTCTGCTAGGTTGTGGTAGGTTTTCTTGGGTTTGCAAATATTTGGAAACTCCAGAGACTACAACTTTCGTTTGTTTTACTTGTAAAGCATTTATGGCTGCTTGTTTTGATAGATATTTTTCAACATTACTGGGTTGTGGCAAGCTGGCCTGATGCTTCATATATTTTGCTACTCCAGTGAGTTCTGGAGCTGGTTTTTTATTCTTCAGGTATTTCTCAACACCTGTAACTTCAGGTTCGTTAGTTAATAGTCTGTTTTGTTTATCTGCAATGGCCTGTCTTAAAATATATTTCGAAACACCACTAGCAGGAGTTTCATCCAAAGCAACTAAATACTTGGCGACACCGCTCACTAATTGAGTAGGTTCTTCTATTACGCTATGTGCAAGAATTAAAGCATTTTGTTTATCTAAATACTTTGAAACTCCTGTCATACCGCTTGGATCTTTGCTGTAGACAGGATATACCGTTTTATCCCTATAGATGTCCTCAGATCGAGGTTTATTCATGAAAAAGAACAAACCCGCAACTAAAGGGAAAAAACTATTCGAGTTTTTCTTGTTCATGATTAGCCTCGGTCGCGCATGTATTTGTCAACACCAGTTGCAGCTTTATTCACAGATTCTTTTGTAGATACTGCTTGTTTTGCCATATATTTAGCAACACCGGTTGCTGCAGATACAGATTTAACCTGCGAATCTAAATATCTTGAAACGCCTGTACCTGATATTTTATTAAGGTATTTTGCTACTCCTGTATTTACAGCATAAGATTTTCTAACTGGTGCTGTATTTTTTTTATGTCCCGAGGTACATGCTGATTTTTTGAAAAAATAAAATCCTGCCATTGCAAGTATTATTAATCCAATCATGTAACTTGACATCGATGAATTTTCTTCAGTAGTGGCAGTAGAAATTGATCCTTGCTCATCCGAAGAACTAGGTGAAGCAGTTCTAGCCGTAGCTGACTTCACAGATTCGGTATGTTTGTAATTTGGATCATGGTATAAAACTTCTGGTTGAAAGTCCGCAGCTGGATATTTATCATCATGTGTAGTTGTAGCTGATTCACTTGATGTGGACTTATGAGCTGGAGCAGCTTTAGTGGCAGTTGATTGCGGAGCAATATAGTCACTATTTTGATAAAGCACTTCTGGTTGAAAGTCTGCAGCAGGATACTGTGGATCAGCGCTAGCTACAGCACTTGATAAAAGTAGTACTGCAAAGGTACCTTTGGTCAAATTATTCATTTTCACGTTGTTCACCTAAAAGTCGGAAGAAGAGGGTCGAGAGTTCTGTGTAGCAATTCGAACTCTCTCTCTAAATTTATTGTGTATAACTACTCTATATTTGGCTTTAAATTAAATTACTGCTTCTACGTTCTTAACTACATTTTCAACTGTGAAGCCAAACTCTTTGAAAAGTAGTCCAGCGGGTGCAGATTCACCAAAATGATCTATGCCCACTACTTTGCCGTTTGTGCCAACATATTTCCACCAGCCTTCAGTTACACCAGCTTCTACAGCAACACGTTTAGTAACAGCTGAGGGGAGAACTGATTCTTTATATGCCGCATCTTGTGCGTCGAATATGTTAGTTGAAGGCATAGATACAACACGTATGTTTTTGCCAGTCGCTCTTAATTCAACAGCAGCTTTTACTGCAAGCTCAACTTCAGATCCTGTTGCAATTATAATTGCATCTGGTTGACCTTCGCTGTCACTTAATACATATCCACCACGTGAAATTAATTCAATTTGAGCTGGGGTACGATCTATGTGAGGTAAGTTTTGACGTGAGAATACAAGAATAGACGGTCCATCTTGTCTTTCAAATGCCGCTTTCCAAGAAACAGTTGTTTCTACTGCATCACATGGACGCCATACTTGAATGCCCGGAATTAGGCGTAGAGTTGCAGTCTGTTCAATTGGTTGATGTGTTGGTCCATCTTCACCTAGCCCAATAGAATCATGGGTGTAAACGAAAATTGAACGAATCTTCATTAAGGAGGCCATTCGTAATGCATTACGTGCGTACTCTGAAAACATTAAGAATGTTGCGCCAAATGGAATTAATCCACCGTGCAAGGCAATACCATTCATGATTGCAGACATACCGAACTCACGTACACCATAATTGATGTAATTTGCATCTGGTTTATCAGCACGCATCGGTCTGTAACCTGACCATTCAGTCATGTTAGAGCAGCCTAAGTCAGCTGAACCACCGAAAATTTCAGGTAATATTTTTGCAAAACCCTCAATCGCTGCTAATGATGAAAGTCTTGTGGCAGTAGTCTTAGCTTCTGCGTTAATAGCACTTACAAATGCATCAGCTTGTGCTTTCCAGTTACTCGGTAAGTCACCTGAGATACGACGCTTATATTCTGCAGCCAATTCAGGATATGCTGTTTTGTAAGCTGCAAACTTTTCATTCCAATCACTTTCTGATTTAGAACCTTTTACTTTTGCATCCCAGCCAGCATAAACGTCATCAGGAATAATGAACGCCTCATGATCCCAGCCTAATGCTGCTTTTGTTAGATTGATTTCGTCTTGACCTAGTGCTGCACCATGACAAGCGTGGCTCCCTGCTTTATTAGGAGATCCAAAGCCAATGGTAGTCTTACAACAAATTAATGTAGGTTTGCTTGAAACTGACTTTGCTAATTCAATTGCCTTAGTGATTGCGCTGTGGTCATGTCCGTCAATATCTGCAATCACATGCCAACCGTAGGATTCGAAACGTAAAGGTGTATTATCAGTGAACCAGCCTTCAACATGCCCGTCAATAGAAATACCGTTGTCGTCCCAGAATGCAATTAATTTACCTAATCCTAATGTTCCAGCTAAAGAACACGCTTCGTGTGAAATACCTTCCATTAAACAACCATCACCTAAGAAAGCGAATGTGTTGTGATCTACGATAGTGTGACCTTGTCTGTTAAATTGGGCTGCCAATGCTTTTTCAGCAATCGCCATACCTACTGCGTTTGTGATACCTTGACCTAAAGGACCCGTTGTTGTCTCGACACCTGGAGCGTAACCATATTCTGGGTGACCGGGTGTTTTAGAATGAAGCTGACGAAAGTTCATCAGTTCTTCAATTGGAAGATCGTATCCAGTTAAGTGTAATAATGAATAAATCAGCATCGAGCCATGACCATTCGAAAGCACAAAACGGTCTCTATTAGACCATTGTGGATTGGTTGGGTTGTGGCTCATGAAGTCGTTCCATAAAACCTCGGCTATATCCGCCATTCCCATTGGTGCTCCTGGATGTCCAGAATTTGCTTTTTGAACGGCATCCATGCTCAAAGCGCGTATGGCGTTCGCTAGTTCTCGGCGCGAAGTCATAATATTCTCCTTTATTATTTTTATAAATTACGTGTAGTGACTTCTATCTGTTTTCAGATCTCGTCACGAAAAATAAATTTAATGCCATTCATAATAACAATTACAAAATTAAAGCGAGTGGTCATAGCCACTCGCTTTTTTGTAGTTATTCTAGATTAGCGTGTCTTTCTCGCATTATTTCTTCAGGAATTCCTTTTTCATGAATTATATGAGAAATAGTAGCTTCCAAAAATAACAAGGTAGATAGTTCAAAGACAGTCCCCATTGGCATGCCTAAAACTTTACCATATTGTTCATTATTACCAATTTGAATTACGTCATCAGCTAAATTGCCGATAGTTGATTCATCTTTAGCAGAAATCAGGACGATGTTAGCCCCTATTTTTTTTGCATTTTTGGTAAAAGCGATTAATTGTTCAGTCTCTCCAGATCCAGAAATCACGATCAATAAGTCACCATTTTTAATGCTTGGCGTTACAATTTCTCCTACGACACTGACATCGTAGCCACCATGGACAAGTCTCATTGCGAAGAAATTTCCAACCAGTTTAGAGCGACCGGCACCAGCAATAAAAATGCGTTTAGCCTTGTCAAGTATCCTGGTTAGCTTTACATCATACGTATCATCTGTAGCTTCAAGAACACCTGAAATCTTTTTTATGATAAGTTGCTGATGCATGATTAAACCGCGTCAACCAATTCGCGAATTTCACGAGCTGCATCTGCAGGGGAAGCTGCACCATAGATGGCAGCGCCAACTACGATAATGTTTGCGCCAGCTCTTACAACATCTTGAACAGTTGAAGGCTTAATGCCGCCAGCTACTGAAATTCTTACTGGTAAACCTAATGCAGCAATGTCGTTCAAGTCAGCAAATGGAGTATGGCCAGCAGCTTGAGCATCAAGACCTGTATGAATACCCATGATTTGTGCGCCTGCATCAGCAGTTGCTCTTGCACATGCTATTTTGTCTTCAACATTGATCAAGTCAATTTGTGCTTCAGCACCATGAGCATTAGCAGCTTTGATAACACCTTGGCAAGTTGCCAATCCAGAAACGCCAAGTACTGTACATATGTCAGCGCCAGCTGCATAGAAAGGAGTTGCTTCGTATTCGCCAGCATCCATTGTTTTAAGATCAACTAACAATAATTTATCTGGGAATCTTGCTCTCAATTCTCTAACTAAATTTATACCATTGTGCTTGATGCAAGGAGTTCCAATTTCAAAAATATCAACATGAGGTGCTACCAAGGTAGCAAGACCTACGGTTGCGTCGAAATCCAGTGAATCTAATGCCATTTGTATTAATGGTTTTGCCATGATAAGTGCTCCGAAGGGTTATATTAATTGTTATGGTTGGTTACGTATTTGTTTTGCGGACATAACTGTAAAGTAGAAAGGGGACGCATGTCAATTCTAAATGAATGTTAAGCAATTTCTAATTAGAGTACGCAAAAGGAAAAACTATTTTTTTTCATTTAAAATCATAATGTTATTTAGTGTGTCAATCTATTTTAAAGGAATTTAACCATTTATCTTTATAAATGGAAACGATAGTTAATCTATTCAATTATACTGCATTTTTAGAAAAATTATGACTGGTTATTATAAGTTGAATAGAGTATAAAAATTTTTGGTCGACATATCTGCTACTTTATGTTCTGAAATACCTCTTAATTCAGCTATTTTTTCCGCTACATAACGGACGTACGTTGGATAGTTTGGCCTGCCTCTATAAGGTGTAGGCGCTAAATAGGGAGAGTCTGTTTCTATAAGAAATTTGTCGGACGGTATTTTTTTCGCAGTATCTTTAATTGTTTCTGCATTATTGAATGTTATTATTCCAGAAAATGAAATATAGAAATTTAAATCCAATGCCTTTTGAGCGAATTCCCAGTCTTCTGTAAAGCAGTGAATAACCCCTCCAACTTCTTCAGCGCCTTCTTCTTTTAGAATTTTCAATGTATCAGTTTTGGCTTCACGAGTATGAATAATTAATGGTTTTTTTAATATTTTTGCTGCTCTAATATGATTTCTAAAGCGTTGATGCTGCCAGTTCAAGTCACCATCACTTCGAAAATAGTCAAGGCCAGTTTCACCTATTCCAATCACTTTATTTAGTTTGCCTAATGTAACGAGCTCATCAATACTTGGATCTATGCATTCTTTAACATTTGGATGAACGCCAACCGTTACTGAGATTTGTGGGTGACTAAATACTTGCTCTAGCATAGCTGGATAAGATTCTAAATCTATGGCTATACATAAAAGGTGCTCAAGTTGACTCGCCTTTGCCTCTATCATGAAGCAGTTAAAGTCATTTTCATAGGGCTTAAGGTCAATACGATCAAGGTGGCAGTGAGAGTCTATTAGCATAAAGTATTGGGATTACATAGTATAAGTTGGTCGATCAGATGCTATAGCACCTGCTAAATAGGTCTCTATTTTGTTGCGGACAATGATCGCATTTTGGTCAATGAATTGTACTCCAATGCCACTGGATTTATAGCTTCCTGACCGGGGAGGTGTTTTCCATATTATTTTAGTGCTAATAGGAAGGCGATTAGGCTCATCCATGAGATTTAATAAGATAAAAATCTCTTGTCCTATTTCATAGTCACGATTAGTTGGTATAAACAAGCCTCCATTGATAACAAAAGACATATATGCAGCATATAATGTACTCTTGTCTTTGATCGTAATTGTCAATATGCCTTGTCTTGATGAGGAGTCAGTCATGTTGTTTTGTTTATGTTAAGCTGGTTCCATTGTATTAGAATTTCTTCGAACATTGCGTGCTTATTTATTGACGTACTGAGTCGATCTTGACTCAGAAGAATTGAGTCATACAATAAATAAAGTTTTTCCAGTTCCACTTGTTGCGCTAGCTCTTCAAATGATTCTTTTAAATCTGGATTATTAAGTTGGTCACCATTTATTCGATAATAACATTTAATAATGTCAATAATCCAAGATGTAATCCAGGATAATAGCAGTGATTCTGGCAGTTTATGCCAACCTTCAGCGACAATGACGGGATGTATTTTTTTATGGGCGATATCTATCCATGCTTTAAAGCATGAATCACGAAGTGTTAACGATTCACTATTAATATAGTCTAAAGCTAGAAATGGTGAGCCTTGTGTTAGCTTATATATACTTAAAATATCTTTTATTGCTGTTTTAGTATTCCTTGCTGTAAGCCAACTAGTGAACGTTTCTATATCAGGTTTAGTTACACATAATTTTTGGCAGCGGCTGACAATAGTTGCAGGAAGGTGAGATGGTTTTTCACTAACTAGCATAATAACAGTGTGTTCTGTAGGTTCTTCTAAACATTTTAGAAAGGCATTCGCTGCCGCATTATTCATAAGGTCAGCAGGGTTTAAGATGACGATGCGGTACTTTTCAAATTGAGGCTTTAATGTTAGGTAAGTCAACAGGTTACGAATTTGCCCTATATTGATGCCTTTGCTTGGCTCTTCAGGCCTTACGATGATAAAATCTGGATGCGTTTCGGCTTTAATTAGTAAACACGAGCTACACTTCTCACAGTTTAAGCCATCAATTGTGGGCTCGTTACAAAGTAGTGAAAATGCAAATTGATTAGCTAAATGGAATTTTCCAAGTCCTTTGTTTCCGGTAATAAGTAAAGCCTGAGGAATGCGATTTTGTTGCCTGTAATCACAAAGATGAGCCCAATTTCTATGTTGCCAAGGTAATGCGGCCATTAAAAAAAGGTCTCAATAATTTCTGCTAACTCATTTTGTACAAGGGTTAAGGGTTGATCGGCTTTAATTAATTTAATTCGTTCAGGATATTGTGCTGCTTGAAATAGATAAGATTGCCTTACTTGTTCGAAAAAAATGGTTTTCTCAGATTCAAAGCGATCAAGATTGGCTCGCTTCTTTGCTCGCGCTAATCCTATTTCAATTGGAGCATCAAGTAATATTGTTAAATCCGGCTTCAGCTTCTTTTGAACTAGATTCTCTAGCCATTCAATAGAGCATCTATTTATATTTCTTCCACCACCTTGGTATGCGTAAGTCGCATCAGTAAAGCGATCGCAAAGTACCCAGTTGCCTTTTGCTAAAGCCGGTTCGATTACGTGTTTAATGTGTTGGGCACGAGCGGCAAAGATCATCAATAGTTCAGCTTGTTCTGAAATTGCTTCGCCGTCTTTATTAAGCAGTAATTGGCGTAATTTTTCTGCTAGCTCTGTGCCTCCTGGTTCTCTGGTTAAAGTAACAGTAACTTTATATTGCTCTAAGCATGATTTTATAAATGCTAAATTGGTTGTCTTCCCTACACCTTCTCCACCCTCTAGTGTTATAAATTTACCTCGTATCATTTCTGCTTCCTTTGAAATTGATTGACTGCTAGATTATGTTCGCTCAATGTAGCAGAAAATTGGTGAGTACCATCTCCACGAGCTACAAAATATAAATTATTGCTATTATCTGGATGCAAGGATGCATTAATTGCTTCACGCCCCGGCATTGCGATTGGTGTTGGAGGTAAGCCTTTTATTTGGTATGTATTATAAGGAGTTGTTGTTTTTAAGTCTGTAGAACTAATATTGCCCTTATAATTATCACTCATACCGTAAATAACGGTAGGATCTGTTTGAAGTAACATACCTGTTTGGAGTCTACGTATAAAGACGCCTGCTATGAGCGGTCTTTCTGTGACCTGTGCAGTTTCTTTTTCTACAATTGATGCAAGTATCAAAGCATCATAAGGTGTTTTTAAGGGTAAATTATCAGCTTTATTTTTCCATTCTGCTTCCAATACTTTTAACATTTTATCGTGAGCTCTTTTTAATAAGGCAATGTCAGAAGTATGTTTTTCGAAATAATAGGTGTCTGGAAAAAAAAGACCCTCAGGTAGGTTAGAAGGTATGCCGAAATATTGTGGTGCATTTTGCTTGATAGAGCTTATTTGCATCATTATTTGGTCATATTTAATGTGTTGCGTGGTGTGGTCCAGATTAGAATTGTTTTCAATTTCCTTTGCTATTTCTTTAAAGCTCAGTCCCTCAGGGAAGGTTATGGTGTGTTGTTTGGTTTTACCTTGCACAAACATATCTAATATTTCAGGCAGTGTAATGCCCGTAGTTAATTCATATTCACCTGCCTTAAGGTTTTTAAATGACTTTTTTTGAACAGCAATAACTTTAAACCAAAATGGTTTAAAGTTTACTTTATGGTCTAGTAGTTCTTTAGTTATTTGATTAAAAGAAGCGCCTTTGTTAATTTCTACTGTAATGGGGCCAGTAGCAAGAACAGGTGAACTTGTAGCTATTTTGAAATCATGCCAAGCCCAGTTACATACTAAAAAAAGAGCAATAAAAATGAAGGTGGTGATTCTAATCATCACCTTTATGCGCCTTTATTTGGAATTGAACCAACTTATTTTGCAGTTTCCGTGTTTCTGGTCCAGCCTTAAAGCATGTTTGTTCAATTTGTTTTACTGGCCAAATGCCAATAATCGAGTTGCAGACGAATATTTCTTCAGCAGATAGAAGTTCTTTTTTAGTAAATGTATGTTCTATTACAGGAAAGCCGGCATCAGAACAGATTTCTATTATAACGCCACGCATCACTCCAGCAACGCCTGAAGATTCGAGTACTGAGGTATAAAGTGTATTATTTTTATAATAGAAAAGATTAGTCATTGTTCCTTCAATGATATGCCCATTTATGTCAAGCATAATACCTTCTTTAATATCTGGATTTGTCCATTCAGACCGAGCCATTATTTGTTCTAGCCGATTCAAATGTTTGATCCCTGCTAATAGTGGATTTAAACCTAAACGGGTGTCACAAAAACGGGCAATTATGCCTTGCTCTCTGAGGGAGACCGGATAATTTGGAGGTGGAAACAAGCTAAAGACACGAGTGGTGTTGATAATATCAGGCAGTCGGTAACCTCTCCCGCCTGATCCGCGAGTAAGTATTAATTTAAGAATACCGTTGGTTGATTGCTTGGATAGTTGATGAGCTTCAGTAATTAGAAGGTCAATAGATGGGAAAGGAATTTGAAGCCTAAAGCAACCTGCTTTTATCCTATTGATATGTCTATCAAGAAAAACAGGTTGTTGATTAATTACAGCAATTGTTTCAAATAAGCCATCTCCATATTGGAAGCCTCGATCAGCTACCTCTATGTATTCCCTAAATTCACCATTAATTAGATTCATTAGCGGAGGCGTGACTTTGACTTCTAAATCCTAATCGTAACGTTTAAAAATCAAGGTCCCATTAGTGCCGCCAAAACCAAACGAATTGGATATGGCTACTTCAATTTTCATATCTCTTGCAGTATTAGGAACAAAATCAAGGTCGCACTCTGGATCTTGGTTATCTAAGTTTATTGTTGGTGGGGCGATTTGATTTTTAATACTTAAGGCGGTAAGAACCGCCTCAATACCACCTGCGGCTCCTAACATGTGACCAATCATTGATTTTGTAGAGCTAATAGCAACCTTATAAGCATGATCGCCAAGTGCGGCTTTCATCGCATGGGTTTCACCAACGTCGCCTGCTGGAGTTGAAGTGCCATGTGCATTGATGTAATCAACTTCAGTTGTATTTAATTTTGCATCACGCAGGGCATTTTTCATACATCTTGCAGCACCTTCTCCGCCGGCTGATGGTGTTGTTATATGATAGGCGTCACCGCTCATACCATAACCAATTAATTCAGCATAAATTTTTGCGCCACGGGCTTTAGCATGCTCCAGTTCTTCAAGAACAACTACACCGGCTCCATCGCTTAATACAAAACCATCGCGGTCTTTATCCCAAGGACGGCTTGCGGCTTGTGGGTCATCATTACGACGAGATAATGCCTTGGCAGATGCGAATCCTCCCATTGCAGTTGGAGATGTTGTGCAGCGCTCTGCGCCACCGGCAACCATGACGTCAGCATCACCATAACTGATTAATCTAGCAGCATCGCCAATATTATGGGTACCTGTAGCGCAGGCGGTAACAATTGAAAAGTTAGGACCTTTTAAGCCGTATATGATTGAAAGGTTACCTGAGATCATATTAATAATGTTGCCAGGAACAAAGAAAGGAGATATGCGGCGTGGCCCATTTTTTTCGTAGGTTGCATAGCACTCTTCAATCCCTGTGATACCACCAATTCCAGAGCCTATTGCTACTCCGATTCGCTCTGCATTAGCTTCAGTTACTTCGATTCCAGAATCCTCAATTGCTTGACAGCCTGCAGCAATACCGTAGTGGATAAACCCATCCATTCGTTTTGCATCTTTTTCAGGAATATATTGTGTAATATCAAAATCTCTTATAACTCCGCCAAAAGTGCTGGCAAAAGGACTTATATTAAAAGAGTCTATTGGACTTATGCCGCTTTTGGCATTAAGAATACCATTCCATGTTTCTGTGACAGTGTTGGCTAAACATGTAACCGCACCCAATCCAGTTATAACAACTCGACGTTTACTCAATGTAATGTACCGTAAGATAAAGTGAAGAGGTGGTTAGCGAGGAGTTGATTTAAATACTGCTTAAAACAACGGTAACAATTTCTTATGGTAAATACCTGATGTATTATCAGATATTTTCTATAGATGTTGTTTAAAAACAGCTATTCAGTGGATAAGTTATGCTTATCCACTGATAATCAGTCTTACGCGTTTTTTTCTACGTAATCAATAGCTTGTTGAACGGTTGTAATTTTTTCGGCTTCATCATCTGGAATTTCACATTCGAATTCTTCTTCAAGAGCCATAACGAGTTCAACGGTATCAAGAGAGTCAGCACCAAGATCATCTACAAATGAAGCATCATTAGCGATATCTTCTTTAACACCTAATTGCTCAGCGACAATCTTTTTTACTCGTTCTTCAATGTTACTCATAATTATTTTCCTCAAACAATGATAGTTGTTCAGTTTCTGAAACTTACATTGGTATTGTTATTAGTTTTTACTGGAGCCACGTATCTGGCAAATCCAGATGGCGTGGCAATTATACTTAATATTACAGCAATGTCACCCTATTAAGGCATAAACATTCCACCATTAACGTGAATTGTTTCGCCCGTAATATAACCTGCACCAGCCGAAGCAAGAAATGCTACAGCATGAGCAATTTCTTTGCCCTTTCCTAAACGATTCAGCGGAATCGATGATAATAAGGCATCCTTAATTTCGTCACTTAATTCTCTGGTCATATCAGTATCTATAAATCCAGGTGCAACGGTGTTAATAGTAATGTTTCTTGAACCGACTTCCTTTGCCATTGATTTGGCAAAACCGATCATCCCGGCTTTTGCTGCTGCGTAGTTGGCTTGCCCTGCATTACCGGTAAAGCCTACTACGGATGAAATATTTATTATACGCCCTGATTTAACTTTCATCATGCCACGTAAAACGGCCTTACTCATGCGAAAAACGGACGTCAAATTAGTATTAATAATATCATCCCATTCATCATCTTTCATTCGCATTAATAGATTATCTCTAGTTATACCTGCATTATTAACTAATACTGTAGGGACTCCAAAGTCATCATTAATTGTTTTAATAACAGCAGTTATTGAGTCGCTATCAGCTACGTCAAGCTTAAGACCCTTGCCATTATCACCTAGATAAGCAGAAATTGAGTCAGCACCCGTATCGGATGTTGCAGTGCCTACAACAAAAAAACCATCTTCACTTAATTTTTCGGCAATTGCTTTGCCGATACCTCGACTTGCCCCAGTTACGAGAGCTATTTGCTTAGTCATTGAATTGCTCCAATACCTCAATTAATGTTTCAGAATTATAAATAGAAAAATGCTCAGCATCTTTGGCTATACGTTTATTTAAACCAATTAACACTTTGCCGGGACCGCATTCGACAAAGCATGTAACCCCCTGCTCATTCAATAGTTTAATGCTTTCTACCCAGCGAACAGGTTTGTATAGTTGCTGTGTTAGTGCAATGCGAATCTGTTCTGGGGAGTGATGCGAGGCAATATCTGCATTATGAATTACAGTCATTTTAGGCTCAGCAATAACTGTGTTAAGGAGGTATGTATCAAGTTTTTCGGCAGCTGATTTCATTAATTCACAATGAGATGGGACGCTAACTGGCAATAATATAGCCCGTTTAGCGCCTGCATCTTTTGCGGCGATTATAGCTCTTTCAACTGCAGTTAGATTGCCAGCAATGACAACTTGACCGGGGGCATTAAAATTAACGGCAGAAACAACTTCATGTTCGGCAGCTTGAGCGCAAATATCAACAATTTGTTGATCTTCAAGTCCTAATATTGCAGCCATTGAGCCAATGCCTAACGGTACAGCATCTTGCATTAATTGTCCTCTCACCGCAACGAGCTTTATACCATCTTCAAAGGTCAGTGCGCCTGAGCAAACTAGTGCTGTATACTCGCCAAGACTATGGCCGGCCATCCATTTTGGTCTAATAGCGCTGTGTTTGCACCACACTTCCCAAACTGCAAAGCCGGCAGCCAACATGATGGGCTGGGTGTTTTGTGTTTGATTAAGTGTTTCTTCTGGGCCATTTGTAACGATAGCCCATAAATCTTTACCTAATGCATCAGATGCTCGTTCAAAAGTGTGATTTATTTCAACATGGCTAGCCGCTAAGTCTTTCAGCATGCCTAAGGATTGAGAGCCTTGACCAGGAAAAACGAAAGCTAAATGGTTTGTTTGTTCGTGCATATTCATAAGAAATCTAATTAGTATTTAATTAATGCAGAGCCCCAGGTAAATCCTGCTCCAAAGGCTTCGAGTAGCACTACTTGTCCTCGTTTGATACGACCATCACGCACGGCTTCGTTGAAGGCAAGAAGAACCGAAGCTGATGAGGTGTTGCCCTGACTTTCGAGTGTCACCACAACTTGTTCCATAGGCATTTTTAACTTTTTAGCGGTAGCTGCAATAATTCTTATGTTTGCCTGATGGGGAACTAGCCAATCAATTTCAGACATATCCATATTATTTGCTTCTAGCGTTTCATCGACAATTCTACCTAATGTGTTAACGGCAACTTTAAATACTTCGTTGCCACGCATACTGAT
>Ga0192647_101359_pt1 | contig 16121 bp, 21 predicted proteins | sample LauGreFa1BDMLBSN_2_FD_133046 | JGI IMG/M metagenome (GOLD analysis project Ga0192647, IMG submission 133046) | Freshwater lake microbial communities from Lake Michigan, USA - Fa13.BD.MLB.SN - reassembly | ecosystem: Environmental > Aquatic > Freshwater > Lake | place: Lake Michigan, USA...
TCACCACCCCTTACCTATGAAATAATGTTTATTAATCGAAACAAACGTTATAAACTACGATTTCAGTTGGATTAGTATGGTAGAAACCTACTTTCAAGTTTGCTCTTGTACGGATGTACGGCTCAGCAACTGTGTCAGAAAGGTTAACCGCTTTCAACGCTTTAGAATCACCTTCAGCATCGAATGCGTAGATAAGGTTATTTTTCAAAGTTAAAATCATTGTGTTATCCGGCATACCTTCGCATACTATAACCTGAATACCTAAGTAAGACAAACCTAAAGGTAGTGTTACATATGTTTGAGTGTTACCAGTTGCAGCAGCTAATTCGTATGCTTGTGCTACGTTAGCAGAAACATAGAATCTTAAATCTCCTTTTTTGAATTTAACAGTTGAAGGAGCAGCAGTCCAAACGGCTTGCATTTTAGCAAGTACGTTAGTAGAGTCAATAGCACCACTATATAAACCTTCTACGCTTGTGTCGGCACAAAGTTTTTTCAAGTGACCATCACACAAAGAAAGAATAGCACTTTCAGACTCAGTGTCACCTTGCCATCTAATTAATTCGATGTCTTCACCGATTTGTTTTGACATAGTGTCCCAATAGTAAGACATAAAAGAAGCTACTGTGAAATCTCCGTTAGAACCTTTAGCCATTTGCAAAGCAAGGAAAGACTGCTCAAGGTCAAATTGACAAATTTGTGCCATAGCTGACAAAGGACATACGTCGATGTCGATAGCGTTCAATGTATCAGTCGGAGCAGAGAAATTACAAGTAGATGCTTGTAAGATGTTACCGAAAGTTACGTTAGCTAATTTAGTAGCTGACTTGATACCTGGAAGTGTACGGAAGTTATCCGCAGTAGTATCAGTTAAATAAGCGCGAGAGTAAAACTCTTCAGGGTTCGCACACAAAAGCGCGTTAGTTTCAACGTCTAAGTCGAATTTTAATTTACGATTCATTTTTATTGGTTTTTAAAAGTATTACGAAATGCTTTGAATTTATCGAATGCAGACATTTTAACCTCTTCGATAACTTCTTCTTCTTCTTCTTTTTCCATTATACGCTCTTCAACTTGGTTTTTCAAGTCTGCGATAATAGCAAGTAAAGAATTAACTTGTTCTTCAATCATTGGTTTAACGATAGCTAAGATAGCTTCAGCGTCAGTAGTAGGGTCAACAGCCATAGCCTCTTCTACAACTTCTTCAGTAGGCTCTTCGGTTGTTTCTTCTTTTACTTCTTCTTCTACTACGTCTTCTGCCATAGTAACCTCTTCTTTGACTTCTTCCTCTACTTGAGTTTCAGCCATTTCTTGTTCTTTAACCTCGATAATTTCTCCGTCTTTTACTACGTAGATTTTACCTTCGATTAAATGTTCTCCGTCTGGTAACTTCATTGTATTTAATTTAATTTGATTACTTAGTTTCAGACCTAAAAAACCTTCAATAGAGAAACCTATTTGTTCGTCTTTTACTAATTTTTCGTAGTAGTCAACGTCGGTAACTTGAGCAGTCAACATCAAAGTGCCTTTTGGCACTTCTATTCCGTAGCTTGTATACGACTTGTCTTCTCGTGGTTTTTCAACTATCCAAGATTCAAGGATATAAGCGGGAACAGTTTTCTCCGTTTCGTGTTCTAAGTTAAATAAATCTCTATTGTTTAAGTCACGCATAAACTTCGTGTAGATTTGTTCTATTACCTCTTCGGTAAATTGAACATAATACTCACCGCTTTCGTCGTCACGTCTATAAATCTCCATTGGAATCATAGCGGGTGCAACGATTCGGTATTTAGTAGCGTCAGCAAAAAAGAACGATTGCGCTTGATTAAACGCCATACCTTTTACTTTAATAGCCGGTGTTGAAGTGAATGCGATTTGCTCGATGCCTAAATCTTCTCCGTCGGAATATTCAGGGTCGATTGTGATTTTATAGATAGGTAAATCTTTACTCATTTTGTACTATATTAAAAAGTGTGTTATATTTGTTAAAAAAAATTATGATAGAAATTTTAGGAAAACAAATCCCGAATCAGTTAGACGAGTTAACTATTCAGCAGTTTGAAGACATTACGGAGATACATAACGATTCGTCTTTAGATATAATCGAAAAACATATCAAAGTATTTGAACTTTTAGGAGTAAGCGAAGATGAAATGGTAGAAGCCGACGTAGACTTTGAAACATTCAAGAAATATGTACAGGAATTTAACCAAAAAACTGACGCAGAAATAATCAAAGAAATAGAAATAGACGGATATACCTACAAGTCACACGAAGAAGAATTTAAGCTATCCGTAAAAGATATGAAAGTAATAGAGAAAATAATTAACTCTAAACACAAAGGTTATCTAAGCGAACTTATTGCCGTGCTATTTAAAAGAACTGACTTATCGAAAGTAGAACACTACGACAAAGCACATATCAAACACAAAACTAAATTATTTAGAGAACAAAAAGCTGCCGTTGCAGTTCCTTATTTAGTTTACATAGGACAAAAATTCTCTAAACAAATTGAAAATGCTACTACCGAAGTCGTGGAATGATATAGATGTTCTTCAATTTAAAGAACTTCGTACACTAAAAGATATACCGGAACTATTTTCTCGTGAAATAGAAGCGTTAGCTACGCTTACAGGACTTCCTTCAGAAGAATTAGAAGACTACGACGTAGACGAAATTCAAAAGTTTATGAAGGAATTACATTGGATAAACTCCGAACCACCTAAGAAGTATAAATTAGAAGTCGCTAAAATGAATTTTAAGGAATTTAACAAGCTAACTTTAGGCGAATTTATAGATATAGAGTATTTCTTTAGCAAAGACTACATAGAAAATATTTCAGAAATAGCTGCCGTATGTTACAAAAAGACGAAGAAGAACGAATGGAAGGAAACAATTTACGAACCTTATACTTATTCGCCTTTTGATAGGGCATATCTATTTGACGAAATACCAATACCTAATATTTACGGAATCATTCCAGAATACTTGTCTTTTAGAGATAACTTTATGAAGACTTACGCTAATCTTTTTGAACCTGAATTCGAAGAAGAAACCGAAGAAGATATTAAAGACCTAACACCGGAAGAAAAAAAAGAAATTCAAGAAGAAAAAAAGATAAAAAAATGGTCGTGGGAACGATTACTTTATTCTATATGCAACGAAGACCTAACTAAAATAAATCAAGTTTCGGATTTATCGTTAATATTCGTGTTTAATATGTTATCAATGAAAAAGGAACTTAACCTTTAAAAGTTAACGCTCCTAAAAATTCGCCACCTATAGGATTAAAAGTGTAAATAATACTTTTCTTTTCTCCTAAAATTGTAGCAACTTGTAATAAAGGATAACGCTGCGTCATCCATTCGGTATATTGGTCGAATATTTCAGCACTCACACCACTACTATTCATTAAGTCCGTTAATTTAGCGCAGAAATCATAAGAATGTATAACACCACCATTCCATAAATTAGCTCCGTTGTTTAAGAATCCAAAGTAATACATCGCGTTAATTTGAATGTTCAACTCGCCTAAAGCTGGTATTTCTGCGTTTATACGAACTGACTCATATAATGCGCCTGTATCTATAGCGTCGTATTCACGAATCAAAGATTGTAGTAATTTTTGAATCTTTACGCGTGTCTTATACTTTACGTAGAATATTCCGTTATTTGCGTATCTCGCCATTTTTTAGTAATTGTATTTCTTCGTATATTCTTATTAATTCAGCTTCTTTTTCTGCTATTAATTCGTCTTTTGGTTGTTCTTCAACCTCTATGAACTCAACTTTAACAAGTCCATTTTCGTCGTATATTTCGTGTCTTACTTGTGCCATATTATAAATTCAATATTAAATGTGGTATTGCGATTGTAGAATAACTTGCTCCAATCGTTGTTAATGTAGCAGGTGCAGAACCAATAGCATAGGTATAACCAACATTGTTCACCAAATTATTTGATGCTCCTGTTTGTTGCCAAGCAAATGCTCCACCTGTTGCTGTATGTGTCCTTATTCCAACTGTTGAACTTGTCTGATAACATAACCAATAAATAGTACCTGCATTAAATGTATATGCTTGTGTAATTGTCTTAACTCCAAGTGTACTTGTGTCTATATTTGTAGATTCATATAATTTAGCATTTGGTAAACCATTCAAATTATCGTAAAATAAAACTCTCATATTTGAACTTGCAACTGCGGTTGTTACTTCTATTGAATAACTTACAATAGTAAAACTTTTCATTGGAATAAATGGAAAGCATCTCAAAGTATTTGCAGATTGTGTGGTAGCCGTTATCCCTTGATATACCATCATCAAAGGATTAATATATCCACCACTTGTTGGTATTAATGGAGCGTGAATACCTACAGGAGTTGTGATGTTCCCACTACCAACTAAGGAAGTAGAATTAATTGTTTTAATATTAGTACCTGAAACTAACTGCGCTTGAAGTGTACAATCAGCGTCCGGGAAAGTATAAACTCTATCCGCCGTGTTTAACGATGTCTTTAAAGTAGTTTTATAATCGTTATCGTTTTTCCACTTTATATCTCCGTCACTATTTGCCCATAAAGCAGTAGACTGACCAGTAGCAGTAGCATCAGAGTTTTGATGTTTAAGGTGTAAATGTCCGTTTCCGTTAGTTCCTTCAATGTAAATGGATTCAGCACTTAATTTATTTGCGTCTAAATCTACGTCTTGAGTAGCACCGGTATAAGGAACGAAACCACTACTAACACCGCCTACTATTTCTTGTCCTGTAATTGAATAAGTATCGTACCCACTTCCAGTTTGAACGCTAACTTCAAATAAATCCGTAGAACTTAAATTAGAACCTTTAGGATTAAGTTGTGATATCTTTGCTTTTGCCATTAACTATATTATTTAAAATTCGTGTTTTGTTACTCTAATCCAACGGAACTTGACAATCAGTCCAATTAGATACGTCAACATCTAAAGTCATTAACCACCCCGCTGCATAATCTAACAAATCGTTGTTTAAAGGAGTAAATATAGGGTCGCTAACGATGTCGAAATCGTAATCGTTTGAAAACCTAAAATAGTTCACTAAGTCTACTAAGATTTGATTGCAATCCGAAAGTATTACGTTAATATTTGCTCGGTCTTTTTGTATTATATCAAAACAATAAATTTCTAAACTAAATATATTCGTGTTTTCGGTTGGTGTACTTCCGATAGGGACGATATAGATAATCGGATATTTTTCGTCTTTTGTAGCAAAATTAAACAACTGCTCTTTGAAGTCACTACCTACTTTTTTAACTTGTAAGTGTGCGTTGTAAAATGCTTCAATCTTATTTATTAAGGCTTGGTAACTTGTCATAACTCAGCGTTCTTTTTTATTTTATCAATTTTCGTTTGTGTAGTAGTCACATCGGTTTCACTTACTACCGCTTGTACTGTTATATTTTGGTTCGTTTCTACGCTTGTAGGCGCACCAACTTGATTAAGTTGATTACCTTGACCGAATAGATTTACTGCCGGTGTAGCTTGTGCCGTAGCTGTTGCACTACCACCACCTGACAAACCGCCACCTCCAGCATTAGGAGAAGACGTAGGATTAGTAAGTAGTTGTTTAGCCTTAGCCATATTGGTTAGAATCTGAACTATTCCTGAAGCAAATTGTGCGATACCCGCAGCACCCGCAGAAACTCCGTTAAATGGGTTCGCTTGTGCAGCAGCAACGAGAGAAGAAATAGCCTTAGCCGTATCAATACCTATTTGAACTAAAGCCGTAGCTTTTTGGAACTGCTCTAATTTCTTTTGGTCGTTTATGAATAATTGCCCTAATTGGTTTAATCCTTCGTTTGTAGTAGTCGCTAAACTAAGTATTGCTTCGCGTCTTTTCTCAGCTTCAGCGATTTCTAAAAGCCTTGATTGTTTAGCGTAGTCAGCACGTACTTTAGCTTCTTGTTCTGCGTTTCCTTTTACTAAAGCAAGTCTTTCAGCTAACTGAGTTTGTAAAGCAAGTAATTCCTTTTCGTATTGTGTTTTATTTAAGCCATCTACTAAAGTAAATGCGTCAGTTTGACGTTGTAACTCTTTTGCGTCAGCTTCTTTTTTCTTTGCAAGTTTAGCATCTTCTATTTCTTTTAGAACTTTAGCTTGTTCTTCAGCATTCTTTAAGAGTTCGTCTTTTGCTTTCTTTTGAATTTTAGCATCTTCTTCGGCTTGTATTGTAGTATACAATTCAGTTAATCTTTTCTTTTCGTCTGCTTTTAATTTCTCATTTGTTTTTAGGTCGGCTATTAACCTATCGTATTTAATTTTGTTTTCTTTAAGTTCCCTTTCAGTAGCGTCTTTTATTAAGCTTATTTCTAAATCTTTAATAGAACGAGCAGCGTCTAAACGCGCTTTTTTATATTCTTTGTACTTTTCTATTCCGTCATTAACAACGTTATTTAAATTAGTTTGAGCTTCAGTTATTTTAGTGTTAGCATTAACAAAAGAAGATTCTTCCGTTTTTAATGCTTCCCACATTGTAATTCCTAATTTTTCTGCGACTTTTATACCTTTATCATAATTTTCAAGTCTTTGTTTAGCCATTTTAGCTTCTGCTAATTCTTGTTCTGCGACTTGCTTTTTTAATGTTTGTGCGCTTTTACCTTGAGATTCTAATAAACCTATTTGTGCTAATTGTTGGTTTTTTATTGCTTCAGCTAATCTTTCTTGTGATTCACGTTCTGCTACTAACCTTGCATTTTTCTCTTCTTGTAATTGAGCAAGTTTATCCTGTCGTGCAGCTTCATTTTTCGCAGCTTCTTCTCCAGCGTGGTCAGTTAATCCTAACCAATCAGTCATATCTTTAAAACCTTGAATAGCTGCGTTTACAGGAATCATTAACAAATCAAATGCTTTTCCTAAAAGACCTATCTTATTTAAGAAAATAACAACCCCCGCAACGATAGCCGTAATAACTGTTACAAGTAAGAAAATAGGATTGGTTAATAACATAACTCCAAATCTTACAAACGTTTGACCTAACGTGCTAACAGTACTTATCAATCCTTTAAATGCTGAAGACACGTCTTTACTACTTATTCCGGACACAGCACTTTGAAAAACCTTAGCCTTTTGTGCTGCTTCTTCAAAATCTAAACTCATTATAGAGTCTTTTATTCCACCTATTCCGTTAGACACTTGTTCGAACTTTGAACCAGTAGCAAAGTTTTTTACTTGTTCGTTTGCGTCTTTTAATTTATCAGATAATTCACCCGCCTTTTGTGCGAGTCTTGCCATTTCTTTAGGGTCGGTAGCATTTGCTAATTCACCTTTTAAATCACGCAATTCTTTTTTGATTGCGCCTATACCCGTTACCTTTAAAGGAATTTCAACTTGATTCATAAACTATATTAAATTAAGGGTAAACACGTATTTCTAAAGTATTGTAGTTAAGCAATCCATCGGTTAACGTATTCGTGAAATCAAGTGTCCGTATTTCTATAGTATTAACCGAAGTCCAAAATATTCTTAAATAAGTATCTACTTGACTATTTGAAATCATTAAATAAACTTTTCCTTGAGTAGGAAAGGCATTGGTTAAAGTAGCTTCATATCTACCAATGGCAGCACGAGTGAAGACTAAATCTCCTAAATCATTTTCAAGTATGTACGACGTAGGATTGTTTATTCCTACTTGACTAATAGTAGCTATGTATTTAGAATAAGAAGGTAAAGCAGTAGATACATTTTGTCCGTTTATAGTTTCTACTTGTAGGTTTCTTAATACTAATCCGTCTTCTTCTAACGATTGTCCGATACCCTGAATCATTCCACGAATACTATCGCCTACTACGTTACCCCTACCAAAAACATTAGCATCGCCTAAAATAACGTTACTCGTTTGGGTTCTCGTTTGTAAAACTGAAGTGTTACTTACTTCGGTTATACTTCCTTGAAATGGTAATCCATTACCAGTTTGAAATGGCACTAATTCTATTTCGGTGTCTACGCTTATTAATTCGACTTTTGTTAGCGTGTTATCATTAGCGTTATAGTCAATTATTTTATTAATATTCCACCACGAATTATCAATGCGTATTTTATCATTTAACTTTAAAGATTGAATATCTGACTCGTTCAAATCGAAATACGCCGTTAGCATTTTACCAACGTTTATTTGATTTATAGTTCTTCGCCAATATAAGTTATAAAGATTGTTATTCGTGAGCGTAGAAGGATTATAATAGTAATAATCACACGTTCCAAAGTTTATATCAAAAGTCGGTAGTAACGCATTATCGAAATGTCCTACTTGTGGGTAACTACCTATGTTAAAACTTCCTAAATTAGGTACAAGTGGTAAACCCGGAAACTCAATGTCGTAAATATCATAAGGCAAACAATTAGCTAAACCGCCGTCTAATAAAATACGAATGTTAACCTTTGGAGCAGCACCCGCAATATTAGGAACGTACGCATCGAAAATAGTTCTTACTATAGGAGTAGGACTAAATATTAATTCTTTTACGTCGGTATCTCTTACATATTCATTATCAAAAGTGTATTCTACTTGTCCGTAAATCTCGTTAGTAATTCCTGTGTAAACAGTATTCGGAGTGTCTTTGTCTGCTTTGTAAGTAAGTCTTAATTTCTTAGATGTTACTTCAGGAAGAAATTGTAGGTTTTGTTCTCGGTCTTTTGCTAATTTTTGAGTCCAATCTTTTACCGCTCCATTATCATAGTAGTTATCTCTATGCTCTAAGATTAAATTGTTAGGTTGGTCTTCGTCTATTTCTACGTACAAATTATACATTTGAAATATAGACTTAACGAAATCACTTTGTTTAATTTTAGAAGGAATATAACCATTTACCGAAATAAGTCCATTGTATAAATTTAAAGCGTTGTTAGGTAAGATTTCAAGTTGTAAACTCGAAATGTCTACTCCGTGATTTACTTGTACTAAATTACCTAATGCTGGTGCAGCAGCATCACGCCAAAAAGTATTAGCAGTATCATTTGAAACAAAACTAAATCCTACTTGAACTTGTATGGTATCAGTAGGAATTATAGTTTGATTAGTAGGAATGGTAACTACTTGCGATGGATTGCCTATAACAGTTGTACCACTCGCTAAAGCAGTCGAACCATCAAAGAAAACACCAAATCCGGGTATAGTATATTGACCCACAATAGTGCTTCCGTTTTTTATTAGCCTAAAATGTAACTTATAATATCTATCTTCAGGAACTATTGTTCCTTGCTGTTGACTTACTGAATAGGCATTACCCGCACTTGTGTTATCCAAAAATAATTTAGTTGAATAAGTTAACTTAAAATTGTAGTATTGACCTTGTGCCGTGTCGGTGTATAATGGCGCAGTATAAACTCCAGTTACAGGATTAAATAATGAAGCAACATCTAATATTTCAGTCCACGAAGTTAAAGTTTCGTAGAAGGTTGGGTTTTGACCTATTGGACTAACGTAAGAAGTTATCCACGTATTTTCTTCTATTACCTTATATGCGTCTACATTAGCTTGTTCTAAATCTCCGTTGTAAGGAATTAGTAACTTATCAAACTTTGCGTCTTGTAGTCCATTCCACGTATAAGAAAAACCAGCATTTGAAAATATCCTATCAAAATATGTCTTCGCGTAAATAGCCGGTTTAAACTCATTTAGTCTATAGGTATTGTCATCCGAAAAAGGAAGTATGTATTTATAGCCGTCTGCTACCGTATTACTAAAAGAACTAACTACAAATGCACTATTTAAAGTGTGGTTTAAATCAGAGAAATCTAAATCGGTTAATTCCTTATTTGCTATCTGAGTGAAGAACTCTACCTTAGAGTCTTTTATTAATAACTCGTAGTTAACTTCGTCTTCGTAAGCGTTCGTGTTTTGCTTCTTTGTAACTCCAATTAATTGAATTAACGCATCCTGTAATATAGGAACTCCATTTTGAATTACTTGACATTTCGTGATAGTGTTTATGTTAAATGTCCCTGACTGAATATTCACATCGTAGTAATGCCCTAATAACTCGTGATTGTTCTTAGTGCCGGGAGCGATAATAGTTTTCGAGAACGTTCCTGTTCTTTTCGATATGTCCCTAATATCCGAAACACTAAAACTCAACGGAAAATTAACATCTTCTCTAATGTCAAGCGTTCCGTTTTCTAATACGATTTTAACCATTGATTATGTCGTTATTTGATAGTCTAATTGAAATGCTTTGTTTTATAAGATTTTTGTTTCGTTGTTTAAATACTTCAAAACTATTCGTGGTAACATTACAACTAACGTACTCCGTACTTTCAGGTATTCTTATAATACATCCGTCTTCGTCATATCTATTTAGTAGGTCATCAGTTACTCGATAAGTTACGTTCTTTACCCACGTTTGTGGTGACGAAAGTAATTCTTGAAAATAAATACCTTCGTTCTCAGTCATCCAATTCGTGTTTAAGTCGTAACTCGTAGTAACTTGAGTATTGTAATTAACAAAACCTTGTTCATAAGTTTTATATTTCCATTGACCACTACTAACATAACCAGTTACATCCTTGTTATAAAGTTCTCTCGTTATGTTTCCACGCTCGTAGTTTTTAAGCTGAAAAGCAAAGCTACTCAAACTACCCATTCTATCTAAAAATAAAACGTGTGTTTCAGATATTAATATCCGTCTATCGATATAAATTCTATATCTCTCGCTACGCTCCGTAGCACTTGCGTTATAAGTATACCAAAAGTCGTAGTATTCAGTATCGGATTTAATTAAATCAGCAGTTCCTGAAACCAAAGTTAACGTACCGAAATTATTACATCCTACTGCTACTCCATACATAAAATCTAATGCACCTACTATTTTATAGAAAACATCTCCGTTAGAATTTTCAAAATATATCCGTCTATTCGTAAGCGTGAAATTTGCGTTGTTCTTTAAATTCAACCATAAGTCTTGGCCTAACGTACAATGAAAACTTAAAGGCTGGTTAGTTAACCATAAACCATTCGCATTATCTAACGTGTAATCCGTTTCGTCGTATATCGGAAAATCTATCCATTTAACCGCTCCATTGAAAACAAACTTTCTAAGAGTAGTAGTTATATCTCGTGTTATCGTTTTTCTATTGTCAGCATAAGTAACATCTCCGTTTATAGTTGCGTCAGTTACATCCGACCATAACGCATCCACAACGAAATAGCCTACACCTTGAGCGATAACAGTATGCAAACCTTCTAACGTTGGATTAGCCACACCGCCGTCAGCTTGTGATATGTTTACTTGGTCGCCTACTACAAAAGTATTCGTTACGTTTATTCTTACGTTTCCGGAACTATTTGTTAAAGACGAAGTGTAAGAAGTTGTCGTCAGATACTCTTCACCGAACTTAACATCGTAGGAATAGTAACTATTCGTAGGTACGTAGAACGTAGTGATAGTAGGATTGAAATCATAGGTAACTTGATTGCTTAAAAGTTTCGATAGGTCTTGTTCTCCATAACCATTTAAATCCGGAAGGATTCTATATTCAGCTATTTTGTTAGAAGTTCCACTTTCGTATATGTCGAAGATATACCTAAAACCTACGTTGTTTACGTTAGTGCTATCTATTATAAATTTACACTCGTTATAAGCTGGAGTGAAGTCTTGTGGTTCTGCGATTATTGTTATTGCCATAACTATATTAAAAGCGTTTTTATTCGTGTTTTTAGAAGGCTATGTAGCTATCGTCGGTATAGTAGTTTTCTTTTATGTACGTCGTCGCATATCTCACAGCATCCATAGCATCGTCGTATAACTTTATCGGTTCGTCGGTTATATTGTCGCCTATCTTTTTCCACTTGTAATTCTCGTATTCTTTTTTTATGCGCTGGTCTTCTTCACAAAATACACCAAACGACTTTACGTTGTCAATACCTTTCTTAACTACCTTGTTTGCGTTTAATACGTTGAAACCCGAGTTATTCATTTCTTGAATTATTTCGGGTCTTGAATAGTCGGCAAGTATCTCGATATTTTCTTCTACGTTTAGAATCTTCATTTTCTCGATTAGGTTCGTAGTAGTTAAATAAGACTCGTAAATAACCGGCTCAATGTAAATGTCGTTATCACGCCAGTAGACACGCATTAATGCAGTAGGGTGATTATATCCAAAGTCTAAGCCGTAGACATAAGAAGTATATTTTGCGGGTCTGTGTTTAAGGAAAGTCCAATTAGAATAGATGTTAGATTTAGAGATGGCTTTTTCTCCTAATGCGTAAATTTGATATAACGCTTCGTCAGTACGTTTTAAATCTTCTATTTGACGTTTGATAGTTTCAGGTAGAAAAGGGTTGTCTTTGTAAGTAGATTTGATTAGGATTGATTCGTCTTTTGGTAACTCGTATAACCAACTCGAACTATCCGAAGGGTTATAGTCGAAGATTAGCTTTGTTTCGGTACGCATATTCAACTGCGTAAAGTCGTCGTAGAATAGTTCGTTAGCTTCATTACACCACGCTATGTCACGTTTACGCCCTCTAATCTTTTGTTCGTCGTCTACGGAAAAGAACTCTACTATGCTTCCGTTTGGAAACCTATAAATGTTTTCGGACATATTGTGATTCGTCTTTTCGTAGATGTCTAAATCTTTTAAGATTTCTAAGAAGTCACGCATAACAGTTGCACGTAATGCCGGGAAAGTCTTACGAATAATACTGACTACCTTGTTAGGATTTTGTAGACAGTAGACGATAACCATTTGACAAAGTGAATAGGTCTTACTTGAACGCGAACCACCTTCATTAATAACAAAACGCACCCCTTTTTCTTGAAGTGCGCTCCAGTTCTTTTCAAATATGATTGTACTATTTATTTCCATTTGCTACATTAAAAGCCTGTAATAGCATTTGAAGCTGACGCATATCCATTATAACTTGTGTTCGGTTTATAGTGACGCGCTCACCTTTCTTCTTTAGAATGAACGCTTCTACTACTTGACACATTTGGTCAACTTCCCTTATTGTCACCTTTGATTATGTTTATCTTAATTTCGTTTATCTCTTTGCCGTTTGTAGTTACGTCTGAGTTTTCTTTTAAGCCGTTTAACCTTGCCACGATATTATTGTTATACTGGCCAACTATAGCTCCTTCGATTTGGTCGTTTCGTATTTCTTCCTTAATGCGCGTAACGATGGTTACGTAATCTTGAAAGTTATTTTCCAAGTTATACCAATATCGGTTTATATCTTTGTTATTTTTATTGCAGTAGGTTTTAAAGCCGTCTATTGTAAGTGGTGGTATATGGTCTTCGTATACTACTCCTTTTACTGTTGCTTTTGGTATCCGTCTTATTCTACTTTTGCAGTCTTTTTGGTATTCTTCAAAAAGATTATATAGTTCTTCGGGACTATCTATGTTTCTTGGTTTTCCTTTATTAGCCATTTTTTACGTGTTTAAAAAATTCGTCTTCGCTTATTTCTTCTACGCAGAATAAGTTAGGTTGGTCACTTAGGTATAATAGGTAGTGGTGTCCGTCTTTTTGTAGTTTGTCACATACGTATTGACAATAGTTCTGGACATCTACTCCGGTGTCTATTAAAAAGAACCTTAAATCTTCGTTTCTCATCCTTGACCTCTGTTTAATTTTATGTATCTTTTGCTTGTTTTTAGCTTTGAACTTTTTGAGTGTTGCTTAGGTCTTTTTTTTCGTGTTTTCCTAAGGTGTGCGGTTACGTTAGTTTGCTTTTTCATTTCTTATTTGTTCAAGTTTACGTTGCGCCCATTCAATACCTTCGTCACCACCCCAAGCTAACCACATTAAACGACCACATCCGTCGCCTAATTCTTTTTCGGAGTTTTGTCTATGCCTTTCAAAACTTGCCATTCTTGAAATAGTGTCCTCTGAAATAGGTTCTCCGTTTGCTAATTGGTTCGCTCTCATTTTACCTACAGGAGTTCCGCAGTCACCCCATCCGTTTTCTTCTGCCCATCTTAACGCTATTTTTGCGTTTTCAGTAGCTTGTTTAGGATAGTCGTTATAAGTTTCTGCGTATGCGTCTAAGAATTTACTCATTGATGTCATCCTATCGGTAGTCCATATTGAATTACATACGGCATATCTTTTTGACGCATCCGGAAAAGTATTTACCGACTCAGGGTCTACCATACACCTTTCCATAAATTCTTTACGTGATTCTTCACTTTTTGGCTTTGGCATTTCTCCTTCGTGTTTTTATAGGTTTAACTTCTTCTAATGGTTCTTCTACAAGTTCTTCTTCAGTTTCTTGTTCTATTCCTACATATTTTATCGTAGTATCTTCGAAAAGATAACCAAGTCCTATAGAAGCGTAATAAGAATATTTAGTAGGGTCTATAGTAGCTACTACTATTTTTCGGTTTCCTAAGATTCCGTCTTTTTGTACGATAGTTTTATCTATGTACTCTAATTTAATCCTTTTCATAATTCTCTAATTCTAATGCTAATTTAAACAAACACCACAAAACTATAAATAGTCCACCAAAAACACGGAATAACTCCATATGATTAAGCATTAAAGCAAAACCACCAAAGACGGCAGTAAAAAAAGCAAGTGTCGCAAGTAAATTAGCGTGTGTCATAACTATATTGAATTTCTTTTATGCCTTGTTTTATCTCTTTAATTAAAAAATGCGCTGCAGTCATCGAAATATTGAAGTATTGACTGAGTTCCTTTTGAGTAGTTAAGCCTTTGTCGTAATACGCTTCGAAGATAATTTGTTTAATTCTATCTTTTATGCTGCTTCTATATATTTCTATTATTGCTTTTTTACGGATATAATGTTCTTCTAACTGAATTTTCCACTCTAAATCCGTGTTTTCGCAGTCCTGTTGCTTACCTTCTTCGATTGCAGTTACTCTATCGTCGTTATTTGACTGACTCGTAGACCATAAAATTTGACATTTGATTGTGTTTAAAAGGTAAGATTTAACCTTTTCTTTACAAGTCGTATTATCATTTATGCTTAAAACGTGTAAATAAGAGTTGTTTATAACTGTGTCTGCGTCTATATGGCTGTTCATTCTTACAAGGAAGTAGTTTGTGTATCTTCTTACTTCGTCGTAATTACTTTGTATGTACTTGTCAAGAACGGCTTTCATACCAGGTTCTAAAATCGGTGTACCATACCCTACGCCTTACCGATTGACAAAAACATTCTTTGTCTTTTATTTTGGTTATCCTTTCTTTTATAGCGCGTAGCTTAATTAGATTCGTCTTTGCGTATCTTTTGGTTTCGTCGAGTGCGTGAATCTCGTTTATTAATGCCTTGTCAGAGTCTGTAAACATTCCGATATGATATAAGCCGTTAATGATACGATACAAGCGTAGAATAGATTTTGTGTAGCTATTAGAGTAGTCCAAAAAGATACACACTTCCAGCACCCAAATGCGCTATGCAAATACATCGTTAAAGGAGTAATGGGTAAACGCTCAAAAGACTTGTCAATAAGAACTTGGATAGGTTCAAATGCCGTAAACCACCAACTCAATGCTAATAAACTAATCAATTCCACGACGTAAATATAATCATATTTTTTAAATACAAAAAAAACCCACTATAAAAGTGGGCTTTTTCCTTCTTTGTAGTATTGCCTACAAACGTACTTATCTATTTTTTGTAAGGTGGATAAGTTTACGTCTTTTCCTTCTAAGAATTTGTCTAAGTTGTATTGGTGGAACTTTTCACCTTTTAACTTTATTTCTTGTACTATTTGGTTTCGTGTTTTTCTACGTAGCAACTCCTGAAGTAACCTTCGTAGAGTGTAATCGTCAATGTACATAACTAAAAGGGTAATGAATCATTCTTAGGTATCACTTGTTCGGGTTTAATCCATTTGCCTTCAGGTTGTTCTTCCGCCTTTTTGTAAGGCTCTGAAATCTTTACCGAAAAATAAGTAGTTCCTTTTGCACTTTGCTTAACCCATAACGCTATTTCTTTGTCTTGGCCATCTACGTTAATAGTTCCTTTGTAGTCTGGGTGCGTGTCCGCCTTTTTCTCGTTTTTGAAGATTGCTCCTCCGTTTACTTTTGTTTCCATTTTTTATTTATTTATTTGTTTTACTTTTTCTAAATATAGAACTGCATCCATAAGTTCTTCCTGTAGGTGTTTAAGCCATTCTAATGGACT
>Ga0192647_101363_pt1 | contig 16103 bp, 15 predicted proteins | sample LauGreFa1BDMLBSN_2_FD_133046 | JGI IMG/M metagenome (GOLD analysis project Ga0192647, IMG submission 133046) | Freshwater lake microbial communities from Lake Michigan, USA - Fa13.BD.MLB.SN - reassembly | ecosystem: Environmental > Aquatic > Freshwater > Lake | place: Lake Michigan, USA...
CCACTTTTTTCTGCTGTAGCCTGGTGTTGATCAATCATGTGGCGCATCCATGCGGGCTCGCCGCACAAGTCGACATAATCCACACCCGACTCAGCGCAAGCTTTGATGAGTTCATTGCCGTACAACTGGTAAGGACCTACTGCTGAAATGACCAAGCGAGTTTTAGACATGAGAGACTTCAATGATGCTTCGTCACTGCTTTCAATCACCACCAAGGATGTGGAAGCAGGCGCGCCAATTTCATCACGCACGGTTTGCAGTTTGCCCATGCTTCTGCCACCCATGGCCCATTTGAGGCCAGTGTCTGAGCGTGTGAGTAAATACTCAGCAATGAGACGGCCCGTGAAGCCAGTGGCGCCATGCACCACGATGTCGAATTCTTTGTTCATGGAATACCTACAGGAAAAGTAAGCTTGAGCTTAGCTTTATCCAAGTGAAAGTGATGTCGCCAAGGAGAAGTCATTCAAATCCATTGCTTGATTAGCACGCCAAGCAATCCGCAAACTGCAATCACTTGTATCACATTGAGCTTGTATTTAAGCAGTGCAATGGCTGCTGCAATGGCAATCAGCGCGGAAGTGATATCTAAGGGTGCACCAAAGCCTTGCGGCCAAACGGTGTGATAACCAAAGAACAAAGCTAGATTCAAAATGACCCCCACCACCGCTGCTGTGATCGCCGTCAGGGGGGCTGTGAACTTCAAATCATTTTGGGTACTCTCTACAAAGGGGCCGCCTGCCAAAATGAAAATAAACGACGGCAAAAAAGTGAACCATGTGACAAGCGTGGCCGCCAAAGCGCCCGCTAAAAACAAACTGTCGGGTCCCAGCAAGGCTTGAGCATAGGCGCCCACAAAACCTACAAAGGCCACCACCATGATGAGGGGGCCTGGTGTGGTTTCGCCCAAAGCCAAGCCGTCCATCATTTGAGTGGCCGTGACCCAGCCAAACTGTTCTACCGCGCCTTGGAACACATAAGGCAATACGGCATAAGCACCGCCAAAGGTGAGAAGTGCTGCTTTGGTGAAGAACCAGCTCATTTGAGTCAGCGTGTGATCCCAACCGAATTGGAACATCAACAAGCCCATCGGCACCAGCCACAATACGGTAGCTGCCAGCAAGACTTGCCACAAGCGCTTCCAAGTAAACACGGCATGCGAAGGTGTTGGCGTGTCATCTCCGATCAATGCATTAACTGTAGAGACGGCTACAGCGGCATGACCGCCACCCATCCTTAATGAGGCAGGCGATAGCCTGCCGCCCACAAAACCAATGATTGCGGCAGCCAAGACGATGAGGGGAAAGGGCACATTCAACGCAAAGATGGCCATAAAACTGGCAATGGCAATAGCCCAAAGCAAATTGTTATGAAGAACGCGAGAGCCAATTCGGTATGCCGCTTGGAGGACGATGGCAGCTACCGCAGGCTTGATGCCATAGAACAAGCCCGCCACCCATGTGACTTGTCCATAGGCGATGTAAATCCATGACAAGCCCATTAACAAGAACAGAGATGGCAATACAAACAAGACGCCAGCAGCAACGCCACCTCGCGTTTTGTGCATCAACCAACCGATGTAGGTGGCCAGTTGTTGCGCCTCAGGCCCAGGCAGCACCATGCAGTAATTGAGTGCGTGCAGGAATCGTTTTTCAGACAACCACTTCCTGCGCACCACCAGTTCTTCATGCATGAGGGCGATCTGACCTGCTGGCCCGCCAAAGCTGATGAAGCCTAACTTGAGCCAAAACATGAAGGCTTGCCAGAAACTCACAGATTCTGATTTCAGTAAAACATTCATATTGATGAGGTTTTAGGCCTAGGCATTTGGAGGTGTCTGCAATTTTTAAAGCAGTAAACAGGAAGAATCGTGAATTTCAGATGACTTTTGCATTATCGTTGCACCAACAGGTATTGAAAAAAATCCATGGAAATCAAAGTCAACTTTCTAGACAAACTTCGCCTAGAGGCCAAGTTCGATGACTTCACGGTCATAGCCGACCAACCCATTCGCTACAAAGGCGACGGCTCTGCGCCTGGCCCCTTCGACTACTTCTTGGCCTCGTCGGCTTTGTGCGCGGCCTACTTTGTGAAGCTTTACTGCGACACCCGAAACATATCCACTGAGCACATTCGCCTGTCACAAAATAACATTGTTGACCCAGAGAACCGCTACCTGCAAATTTTTAAAATTCAGGTTCAGTTGCCTCCCGATATTTCAGAAGTCGATCGCCGCGGTATCTTGAATTCCATTGAACGATGTACCGTGAAAAAAGTGGTGCAAGAGGGACCAGAGTTTGTGATTGAAGAAGTTGCCAACCTCGACGCCGATGCGCAAGCTTTGCTAAGTCTTCAGCCAGATGCAGAAAGCAGCACCTTCATTTTGGGTAAAGACTTGCCCTTAGAGCAAACCATTGCCAACATGTCTGGCATCTTGGCTGGCTTGGGCATCAAGATTGAAATTGCTTCGTGGCGCAACATCATCCCCAATGTGTGGTCCTTGCACATTCGGGATGCGCATTCGCCCATGTGCTTTACCAATGGCAAAGGCGCTACCAAAGAAAGTGCGTTGGCTTCTGCGTTGGGTGAATACATTGAGCGCCTTAACAACAACCATTTCTACGCAGGCGCCTATTGGGGTGAAGATTTGGCCAACGCCGAGTTTGTGCATTACCCAAATGAGAAATGGTTCAAACCAGGTAAGAAGGATGCGTTGCCCAAAGAAATTTTGGATCCCTACTGCCTGAAAATTTACAATCCTGATGGTGAGTTGAAAGGCTCGCACTTGATCGATACAAACTCTGGAAATGCAGCGCGTGGTATTTGCTCACTGCCGTTTGTGCGGCACTCGGACAATCAAGTGGTCTACTTTCCCTCCAACTTGGTCGAGAACTTGTTTGTGAGCAACGGCATGAGTGCGGGCAACACACTGGCTGAAGCGCAAGTGCAATGCTTGTCAGAAATTTTTGAACGCGCCGTGAAGCGAGAAATTCTAGAGGGCGAAATCTGCTTGCCCGATGTGCCTGCCCATGTATTGGCTAAATTCCCCAGCATCTTGGCCGGCATTCAAGGCCTCGAAGCTCAAGGCTTTCCAGTGTTGGTGAAAGACGCCTCATTGGGCGGTATTTACCCCGTCATGTGCGTTACCTTAATGAACCCCCGCACAGGCGGCGTGTTTGCTTCCTTTGGCGCCCACCCTAGCTTGGAAGTCGCGCTAGAACGGAGTCTCACTGAGTTGTTGCAAGGCCGCAGCTTTGAGGGTCTGAACGATTTGCCGACACCCACCTTCGAAAGCAACGCAGTCACAGAGCCCTACAACTTTGTAGAGCACTTCATTGACTCCAGCGGCATTGTGTCTTGGCGCTTCTTCAGTGCCAAAGCCGATTTCGAATTTGTGGAGTGGAACTTTGCAGGCAAAGGCACTACAGCCAGTGCCGACGAATCTGCCACATTGCTCGGTATTTTGAAAGGCATGGGCAAAGAGGTCTACACCGCCGTATACGATCAACTGGGTGCCATTGCTTGCAGAATTTTGGTGCCGGGCTATTCTGAAATCTATCCCCTAGAAGATTTGATTTGGGACAATACCAACAAGGCCTTGTTGTTCCGTCAAGACGTTCTCAACTTACATCGCTTAGATGATGGCCAGTTGGCAGCGTTGCTAGACGGCTTGGAAAACAATGAGCTAGACGAGTACGCCGATATCGCTACCCTCATAGGCATTGAGTTTGAGGAAAACACCGAATGGGGACAATTGACAGTGTTGGAGTTAAAGCTGCTGATTAATTTAGCACTGAAGCAATTTCAAGCCACGCAAGATTTAGTGGAGGCTTTCTTGCAATACAACGACAACACCGTTGAGCGGAAACTTTTCTACCAAGCACTGAACGCGGTGCTGGAAGTGGCGCTAGACCCAGACCTTGCGATAGAAAACTACGAACACAACTTTCGCCGTATGTTTGGAAATGCCCGCATGGACGCCGTGTTGGGCTCGGTCAATGGCAGTGTCCGGTTCTTTGGTTTAACGCCCACCAGCATGAAGTTGGAAGGCTTAGACAGGCATCACCGCTTGATCGACAGTTTGAAGAAGCTTCATGGAGCCAGGCGCTTGGGTCTTCGCCATGCAGATCACGGACTCAGTTAAACCTTTTGAAGCTTGTCCAAAGCGTCCCACAAATCATCCATGGAACAGGCTTCTGGCAGTTTGGTACTAGCATTGATTAATTGTGAAATAGAACGAGGCGCGTAGTTTGCGGCCCGCATCACATCTTGATTTTTTTCCACAATCTCTGAAGTTGACAGTGGATTTTCTGGATCACCTGGCGCGTCATTCTGGCTGGCTTCAATACACTGACCGTTGCGTAACCAAACCCTTAACTTTGCACCGTAGTGAGAAGGGTAGGCAAGATTCCATTGCTTGTCTGCGCGAACTTGTGTGTGCTGACGCAATCGCACAAGTTGTGGCAAGTTCAAAGAATCAGGCTGAGCGTCATCCAACCAAAAATCACCCTGCATGAGCGCTACTGCCACGCCATGTTGTAAACTAAAGCGAGCTTGTTGGCTGGTGATTGGTTTCGGTTCGTTGGCAAAATCAAGGGCTGTTTGGTAGGTACTTATTTCGATGCGAACGATATTGTCAACAGGGCCTATTTTTTTGTGCAGTTCAACAGCACAAGCCATGGCCGGATGCACATGTCGGCAGACGGGCCATGGCTTGAAACTCACCTCATGAATGAGCCACGGGCTTCCAGCCTCAGGCGTTAACACCGCCATGGCATGCTTCTTGGTGGGCATGCTGTCAGTGGCTGCTAGCCAACCATGCTGACCTTCCAAGATATGGCGCGGTCCTTCCAAGCCAGCAGAAGCTAAGTCTGCCGCCAACACACCCGATTGCGCGCTGCGCCCTGTGGCCAGTTGTTTAGAAAATCCAGATTCCATGCGACATTGCCAAACGCCACTCGCTTGCATGCCCGCTTGGGCCAGCGCATTTGTGGCTTGGTGAACATCTAATTGCAATAAGCTTGCACAAGCCGTTGCGGCACCAAACACGCCACATGTGGCCGTGCTATACCAGTGCTGATAATGTGGCGTACCAGCTAGCAAACCAACACGGATAGCCACTTCGTAACCGCGAACGACCGCATCTAAAAATGCTTGGGGCGAAACTTTTTCTCTTTGTGCGACTGCCAGCGCCGCTGCCATGATCGTGTCTGCTGGGTGCACGACGGCGCCGCGGTGCAAATCGTCTAACTCATAAATATTGCCCAAGCTTCCGTTGGACAAGGCTGCTGACTCGCAGTTCAAGTACCGCCCCCCCACTGTCCAGCAAGCGCCTTTTGAAGCATGCGCTGCCCAACGGCTGATTGCTTCTCCGGCAGCTGAGTGATGACCCAGCATCACGCTGCCAAACCAGTCGACTAAGTGCAATGCAGCGCGTTGGCGATCTTGGTCTGTAATAGGACGGCCTTGCAAGGCTAGCAATTGCTCAGTCCAAGAGGGCATGTTTGAGGAAATCACCCAGACCTCGGTTTGACTTATCGACCTTTGAAGACAGCCGGACGCTTTTCGTTGAAGGCGCTCACGCCTTCTCGCCGGTCATCGGTGTCCACCAAGTGCTTGTAGGCTTCCACTTCAAAACGATAGGATGTACGCAACTCCATTTGGCCGCCATATCGGATAGATTTTTTGATTTGTCGAACCGATAAAGGCGCATTGCTGGCAATCTTTTGCGCGGTTTCCAAAGCAAGCGGCAACACTTGATCAGAAGCAACCAATTGGTTGATCAAGCCCCATTCACTGGCCTCGGCGGCGCTAAAGGGACGACCCGTCATGATCAACTCTTTGGCGCGTCTTTCCCCCAGGGCGCGTGGCAAATTTTGTGTACCACCCATGCCCGGCATAATACCCAAGGTGACTTCTGGAAATGCAAACCGTGCATCTTGACTGGCATACAAAAAATCGCATGAAAGTGCTATTTCTAAACCACCCCCAAAGGCATGGCCATTGATGGCGCCGATGACGGGCAATGGTAAATCAATCAGCGCCCAGTAAGAACGCTCAAAAATTTCATGTTGGTGTTGCCATGCTTGTGGCGTCATGCCGTTTCGCTCTTTCAGGTCACCGCCTGCACAAAAAATTTTGCTGCCAGCACCTGTTAAAACCACACAGCGAATCTCGCCGGGAATATCGGTCAAGCGCGTCCACAAGTCCAGCATGTCTAACGCCATTTGGGTGTTCAGTGCATTGCCCACTTCAGGACGGTTCATGCAAACTTGAAGCACGTGGGCGCTGACTTGTTTGCAATCAAGGGTGGTGTAAACAGGCAATTCAGACTTTGACATAGTGGTGCTTAGTAAGACTCAGTAAGACTTGGGCATGCCCAAAACATGCTCACCCACGTAAGACAAAATCAAGTTGGTTGAGATAGGGGCTACTTGGTACAAACGCGTTTCACGGAATTTACGTTCAATGTCGTATTCGGCGGCAAAACCAAAACCACCATGGGTTTGCAAGCAGACATTGGCGGCTTCCCAAGAAGCGTCTGCTGCCAAAAGTTTAGACATGTTGGCTTGCGCGCCGCAAGGCAGGCCTGCATCAAACAGGCGAGCTGCTTCGTAGCGCATCAAGCTGGCCGCTTCGACATTGATGTGGGCTTTAGCAATGGGAAATTGAACGCCTTGATTGTGTGCAATGGCACGGCCAAATACGACGCGTTGCTTGGCGTATTCAGTGGCTCGATCGACAAACCAATAACCATCACCAATACATTCTGCAGCAATCAAAATTCGCTCGGCATTCAAGCCATCCAAAATGTATTTTAAGCCTAGGCCTTCTTCGCCAATGCGGTTTTCTACCGGAATGCGCAGGTTGTCGATGAAGATCTCATTGGTCTCGTGGTTGACCATATTTCGAATAGGTTTGACGGTGATGGTCTTGCCCACTTCTTCACGCAAGTCCACTAAGAATACAGACAGGCCCTCTGACTTTTTCTTTACTTCTGCAAGGGGTGTGGTTCGGGCCAACAAAAGCATGTAATCGGAATGTTGCAAACGCGAAGTCCACACCTTCTGACCGTTCACCACATAGTGATCGCCTTGGCGCACTGCCATGGTTTTAAGTTGGGTGGTGTCTGAGCCGGTTGTGGGTTCAGTGACGGCCATCGACTGCATGCGCAACTCACCCGACGCAATCTTGGGCAATAAAGCATCTTTCTGTGCTTTTGAGCCGTGTCGAACGACGCAACCCATGACATACATCTGGCCATGGCAAGCACCTGAATTGCCACCGGCGCGATTGATTTCTTCCATGATGACGCTGGCTTCTATCAGGCTCAAGTTGGAGCCGCCATATTCTTCTGGAATGAGAGCGGATAGCCAACCAGCCTCGGTCAAGGCAGTGACAAATTTTTCGGGGAAAGCGCGGGCCTCATCGACCTCTTGCCAATAGCGTGAATCAAAAGCAGAGACAACTTGGCGAACGCCTTCGCGGAGTTCAGGAAAATTTTGGGGACTCATAAATTATTTACTGGGTGTGGTGAACATCTGACCACCGTCAACGTTGATCACGCTACCGCTGAGGTAGCTGCACAGGGGGGATGCACAAAAGGCAGTCAGTTTGGCAATTTCATCTGGCTCGGCCATGCGACCAAAAGGCATTCCCAAGGTTAGCTCTTGCCAGCGCGAGGCATCGCCCAGTTTGCTTGTGGCTTGTTGTTGCAACATGCCTTGCATGCGATCGCTCCGAGTAGGTGATGGGTTGATGCCAAAAACACGAACGCCTTGACGCACCGTACCACCCCCTAAACCTTGTGTGAATGCGATCAAGGCTGCGTTGGCCGCAGAGCCGCAAATGTATTCATAGCGCGGCGCTGCACCGGCCATGCCGATGATGTTGGCGATGACCCCTTTGCCGCGTTTTTCCATGCTGGGTAAATAAGCGCGTGTCAAATTAATGTAGCTGTAGAGTTTGAGATCCCAAGCCTGACGCCAGCGTTGCTCCGTGATGTCGTGGATGTTGCCGCCTGGAATGGCGCCTGCGTTGTTGACCAACACATCGACCTCGCCGACCTTTTGAAACAGCCCCTCAGCGGAGCCTGGCAGGCTCAAGTCAGCTTCAATGATTTCAGGTGTGATGTGATGCGCTGCTTTGATAGCTTGCAATGCATGCGCCAAATTGGCTTGGTCGCGCGAAACCAAAATGGGCACGGCACCTTCTGCAGCAAACGCTTGCGCAATGGCCAAACCAATGCCTTTGGACCCACCCGTGATGAGGACGCGTTGCCCTGTTAGTTCTAAATTCATGTGGAATCTCTGTGTAGTGGTAATCAGTTGGAGGGGGCGGGTACTTGAGACGAATACCACTGGGACATTTTTTCACCTGTCATAAAACAAACTTCAGGTGTGGCCATTAGCAAGTCGAGCATTTTTTCGAAGCTTTCAAAACGATGCGGTACGCCAATCAAATGCGGGTGCAAGCCCAAAGCCAATACACGTGGCTGTTTCAAACTTTCGCGTTTGAACAAACTCAGCGTGTTGGACAGGCGTTGAAACATTTCGTTGGAGCTGTGTTTTTCCACTGCATAAATGATGGAGTCATTCAGTTCTAGGTTGTAAGGCAGGGACATCATCGGGCCGTGCTTGGTGTGCATCCAATGCGGCACATCGTCAACCACCCAGTCAAAGACGTATTCAATGCCAAGCTTTTTCAAAATATCGGGTGTGTCATGCGACTCGCGAAGGCCTGGACTGAGCCAACCTTTGGGTCGCTTGCCAGTAAAAGCCTCAATCATGTCAAGGCAGGCCACAATTTGCCCTTCCTCGCCATCGGTATGGTTGAGTGCTTTTTGATGAACGCCGTGGCCAATGAATTCCCAACCCGCTTTGTGCATGGCTTCAGCAGCACGCGGATAAGCTTGAATCACACCCGCATTGAAGCTGGTGGAGGCAGGTAAACCGCGTTTGCTGATGGCGTCAATGATGCGGGGCAAGCCAGCACGCATGCCGTAATCGGCCCAGCTAAAGTTAGGCACATCAGGCACAGTTTCTTTGCCGTGAGGGGGTGTGATGATGGTGCGCGGCATGCTGGCTTCAAATTGCCAGTGCTCCACATTCACCACCAAGTGGACCAAGATGGCGCCTTCTTTGGGGGCAAGCAGTTGGGGGCCTTCATTAGAAAAGCGATAGGGAATACGTGGATTAGCCATGAGTGTGTCGAATAAGGTTAAGGATCTCGAGCTTCATGGCACTGAAGGCCTCGCTCGCGGTATCTGCCACGGTACGCGGACGTGCTAAGGGCACAACCAGTTTGGATTGGATGCGGCCAGGTCGGGCTGACATGACGTAAATGGTGTTGGATAAAAAAATGGCTTCATCGATGTCATGTGTCACAAAGATGATGGTGGGTTTGAGTTTTTGCCAGACCGACAGCAAAAGCTCTTGCATGGTTAATCGAGTTTGCGCGTCGAGCGCACCAAAGGGTTCGTCCATCAACAAAACACGAGAGCCCAAGGTGAGAATGCGCGCTATACCCACACGTTGGCGCATACCGCCTGAGAGCTGCACAGGCAGGTGGTTTTTGAAGTCCTGCAAACCCACAATGCTGATCATCTCGTTGGCGCGTTCCTCGTATTCGGCTTTGGGCAAGCCTTGTACTTTGGGGCCAAAGACGACGTTTTCCCAAACAGTCAACCAAGGAAATAAAGCTGCTTCTTGAAAAACCACACCTCGATCTGGCCCTGGCGCTAGCACTGCTTTTTGCTCAACCTGTAAGACACCTGAGGTGGGAGATTCAAAGCCAGCAATCAGATTGAGCAGGGTGGACTTGCCGCAGCCAGAAGGGCCCAGTAAAGCGACAAATTCGCCAGGCGGCACTTCCAGGTCAATTCGATCGAGTGCCTTGACCGGAGGCTGGCCTGGATAGGTTTTACAAAGGTCTTTAACAGAGATATTAGACATAAGAATTTCAGTGACTTTGCAAAATCCGCCATACCAGCATCTTGCGTTCGATGAAAACAATGATGCGATCGCTGATGTAACCCATAGCGCCTATCGACACCATGTCTGCCAGCACAATGTCCATGCGCCCCACATAGTAGGCGTCCCACAAAACATAACCTAAGCCCGATTTGACTGCCACCATTTCAGAGACGATCACCGCTGTCCAAGAAATGCCTAAACCAATGCGTAAGCCTGTAAAAATGGACGGCATGGCAGCAGGCAATACAACGCGAAGAAGCAGTTGAGTTCGACTGGCGCCCATCATCAATGCAGCTCGCACTAGGTTACGGTCAACATCGCGAGCGCCTTGAGTGGTATTGACCACGATGGCGTAGAAGCCACCCAGAAAAATTAAGAAAATTGAGCCAATATCGCGAATACCGAATACTGCAATTGAAAAAGGCAACCAAGCTGTGATGGGAATTGGGCGCAGACTTTGAATCATGGGGTCGAACATCTGTGAGATGAATTTACTCCAACCAATCAACAAGCCTAGCGGCACACCAACGAGCGCAGCGAGCGTAAAGCCCTGCGCGACTCGCATGGAGGAGTACTCCACATTGGCCAACCAAGTGCCCAGGTAGGGGTTAAGTCCCATGCCTGGTTTGGCAAAAATCCAGCTGTGCCAACCTTCGAGCACCAACAGTGGTGTGGGCAGTATGCCGGCCATACCAGGCATGCTGCCCGTCACTTGCCACAAGACGACGACGACGGTTGGAATCACCAATCCGAGCATCAGTTGCTTGAAATGAACCGTCGTCTTCATAGTGTTCCCCTGAGATTACTTCTTGATTTCTCTGGCCATGCTGTCGTCGTATAAGTCGGCAGCCTCTTTGGTCACGTCTTTTTGTACGATGCCTTGTTTGAAAGCAGCCTCGGCCAAACGACTAACTTGCTCTTTGGTCAAGACGCCACCCAGCTTGATGATCTTGGCTGACTCTTTGGTCACGTTCAATGGCAAACCTGTGTATTTGGAATAAGCATCGGCAAACATGTCATTGTTCTTGGCCATTTGCTCTTCTACTTTGAGGTAAGCCCACAAGAAGCGTTGTACCAAATCTTTTTTGGTTGTCATGGCTTCGCGTGAAGCAGCCAGCATGCCCAACTCAGCGCCCACAGAACGGGACTGGCTGTAGTCGAGTTTGGTTGCAAAGTAAGCATCGCCTTCGGCAACAGCTTGCGATTCAAAGGGCTCCCACAACACCATGGCATCGATGTCGCCGCGCTTCATGGCTTGAACAAAGGCCGTACCACCACCCTGAACATTCACAGGAGAGAACGCGGTGTAGGGGATATTTTTTTCAATCAGGGTCATGGCCCACTGGAACCAAACAGCAGATCCCGGTGCAATAGCAATTTTTTTGCCATTGATATCAGCCCAATCGTCAATCTTCACGCCCTTACGGACGACTAAAAATTTGGAAGAGCTGCCAACGCCTGTCAGGCCAATCAAGTTCTTGCTGCCTTGAGCCGCCACAATGGCCAAATCGCCTGGGCCCACTGCAGATACATCGACAGAGCCAGACAACAAGGCTGTGCGTGCATCGGCATAGCGAACAAACTCAGCGCGTTTGACTTCGATGTTGAGCTTCTTGAGCTCTTCTTCGAGCATGAGCATGGGAGACAAGTGACCCACCTTGACATAGCCAATGGTGAGTACTTCTTTTTGTTTCATAGGCGCTGGGGATGGCCCCACCGCCAAGGCCGCGGTTGCAGCCAGTGTTAGCACGATCGAAAGTAGGGTTTTTATAGACTTCATCTTCTTCTCCATGGGTGGTTTGAAATTCAATGGCCGGTGAACTTGGGTAGCCGTTTCTCTGCAAAAGCCTTTCGGCCCTCGGCATAGTCGCTGCTTTTAAAACACGTATCAACGGCCTGATCGATACGCGAAATTTGAGATGTATCGCCATCTGCAATGCACAGCATGGCCTGTTTGGCGGCTTGTACAGTGAGAGGCGCGTTTTGTGAAATTTGAAGTGCAATCTCAGCACAGTGCTCAAACACATTGTCGTGGACTGCGTTGACAATGCCCATGTGCGCGGCCTCTAAGGCCCCATAAACTTTGGCGGTATAAAAAGCCTCAGCGGCTGCCGTGGGTCCCAAGTTTTGCACAATGCTTTTCATGCCCTTGTAACCATAACCCAAACCTAAACGTGCCGCGGGCATGCGGAACTTAGACGCAGGACTTGCGTAGCGCAAATCACACGATAAAGCCAAGCCCAAACCACCGCCGTAGCAAATGCCACTGATGGCGGCAATCACGGGTACTTTGCAACGTGTAATGGCTTCTTGTGCTTGCGCAACGCTTTGGTTGTAGTGGGCCACAGAGGCTTCAGAATTCCGTTGTGTTTCAAACTCACTGATGTTGGCGCCTGAAACAAACGCTTTCTCACCAGCGCCGCGCAGAATGACGGCACGAACTTGGGCATCGCCTTCGATCGTGTCAAAAGCTTGTTTGAGATCAATCCACATCGACAAGCTCATGGCGTTGTAACGCTCAGCGTCGTCAATCGTGACCACACTGATGTGCTGCTCTTGAGTGACTTGAATAGCACCCATCTTCAAACCACCTCTTGCGTGTGAAATTGTTGAATCTCTGCATCCGAATAACCAGCTTCTCGGAGCACTTCATCAGTATGTTCGCCCCATCCTGGTGCGGGGGCCACAACTTGTGACGGCGTTCGCTCCAAAACCACGGGTTGTGTGATGTACGCAATTTCTTTGCCAAAGTTTGTCATCAAGGTTTCGGTGACTTTCAAATGTTTCACTTGCTCATCTTCAAAGACCTCAGGAACCGTATAAACCGGGCCTGCAGGAACACCCACTTGGTTTAGCAGATCGACCCAATGTTTGACTGTATTCTTTTTGAACTCTATCGCAATCTGTGCATTTAAGCGATCTCGATGTTTGACACGCAAGGGTTCTGTTTGAAACTCGGGGTCTGCGTACCAGTCTGGCTTGTTCAGTACATCGCAAAACCGCTTCCAGTTTCCCTCGCCTGAGGCGCCCAGATTGAAACAACCGTCATTGGCGTCAAACAAGCCCATGGGCGAACTGGTGGGGTGGTTGTTGCCCACTTGCACAGGCACATCATCGTCATTCAGGTAGCGCGCCATCTGGAAGTCCATCATGGCAATTTGGGAATGCAACAAGGAGCTGTGCACCCATTGGCCTTTGCCAGAAACTTCACGCTCTAAAAGAGCGACCAAAATTCCCAAGGCACAGTACAAACCCGCACTTAAATCGGCCACCGCCAAGCCTGCGCGAATGGGGCCGTGTTCGGGCTCACCCGTGACACTCATCAAGCCGCCCATGCCTTGGATGATTTGATCGAAGCCAGGTCGCCACGCGTAGGGGCCGTCTTGTCCAAAACCAGAGATGCTGGCCAAAATGATGCGAGGGTTGACCTTGGCCAAAGATTCGTAATCGAGGCCGAGTTTATTTTTGACGTCGGGACGCCAGTTTTCTACCACCACATCTGCCTCGGCCACCAAGCGCATGAGGACTTCCTTGGCGCCGGGTTTTTTGAGATTGAGGGTCATCGATCGCTTGTTGCGATTGATATTTTGAAAGTCCCCGCCCTTGCGGTTGGCCGCAAACATCGCTTCATTGGGGTCGACGCCAGGAGGGGGTTCGACACGAATGACATCTGCACCAAAATCGGTCAGGATGCGCACGCAATTGGGCCCCGCGCGAACGCGCGACAGGTCAATGACTTTGAACCGAGAGAGGGCGCTGGAAGCTTGAATTTTAGGCATGAGTTCAGAGGTTCCAAAAAACAAAAGGGGATTGCTCGGCAAAATTGAGCAATTGATGCTCTGCAAAAGGTCTGGCCAACACTTGCACGCAGATGGCGCGTCCCCGTTCATCTCGTCCAATGGGCAGATTGAGAGATGGCAGGCCAAGGTAATTCACAAAACCCATGTAGCGGTGCATGGCAAACAAGGCTGCTCGATCAAAAGTGGGCAGACCAATTTCCACGGTTTGCCAATCGGGCACAGAGTCTGCAAGTGAGGGCATGATCAAAAAATCTGCCTTGCCAAAATGCTGGTTGACAAAATCTTGTAGAAGGATCGACCGAGATTGCATGGACTCTTCGTACCAACTCTGAGGAAGACCCAAACCCAACAGGCCGATAGATTGAACGCTGGGTTCGGCAGTGCCTTCTGTCAAAGTAGAGTGGTGGGTTTGGGCCGTTTCAAAAAACAACACGCGTTGGGCATGCCTGTTCAGTACCTCAAAGGACTCGTCCATGTGAATGTCATTGACACGGGCATCCAGCTTAGTGGTCCAAGTTCGAATGGTTTGGGCCACCAAGGGCGCGACGCCTTTATCGGGCAGCCAAAGTTGGCAATTGATTGACGGTTGAGCAAGCGGACGTGGCATTTGGGGGCACAAAGCCGCCCATATTTCTCGAGCGTCTTGTGGAAAACGACTCAAAATGCCCACACTGTCGAGCGAAGGCGCCAAAGGTGCACAACCTAGATTGCTGATGGCGCCATGCGTGGTTTTGAGCCCCATCAAGCCGCAAGTTGCTGCAGGTATGCGAACTGAGCCTGCGGTGTCTGTGCCCAAGGCTGCGTAGGTCATGCCAGCAGCCACGGCCACAGCAGATCCACTGGATGAACCGCCCACCGCAGCGCCTGGATCCGTTGGATTGATGCAGCGAACAAAGTGCGTATTTTGAGATGTGGCGCCACAAGCGTGGGGTGCCATCACAAGGCTTGCCCATTGACTGGCGCCGGCTTGTTGCAAAGCCGAAATTGCAGTTGCTGGCGCCATGCCCTTGTGATTGCGACCTATGCCGACGCCGCAGCCAGGCGCACGATCATTGAGTTGAAAGATATCTTTATGGGCCAATGCGATGCCTGCCAGAGGACCGTCATGGTGTGATCCGAGTGGCAGTTCCTCAACCACGCAAGGAAAATTGGCGTTCAAACTTTGGCCTCGGTGAACTTGCGCCAACAAGGCGTCATGGACTGATACATGGCCGGCGCGAATGTTCTCTTGCAGTTGCGTCATTCGCGCAGGCAGCTCAAACATGGGCCAGCCTTTTCAGCGCTTCTTCGAAGCGCAAAGGTGGCGTTGGGTCGGCGCAAGCGCTTGTTGGGGTTTGGAGGCGTGCCAAGTTTTTGGCTGCTGCCATCAGGATTGCATCGGTTGGCGCATAAGCCTGCTCTGCAAAGGCCTGCTTGGCCAATGCAATGAAAGCTGTCTGGGTCTCAGAATCGGTAGACATGATGCGATGCGTGGTATCTTTTGGTTCGGTTATGTATATTTATAACCGATTTTTATATTTTTCGAGTCAAATAAAATACGCACATTTTTTGGAGGGATACGATGAAAGTCAGCGACCAAATCAGAATGCGCATCGAATCTGCCATCGCATCAGGCGAGTTGTTGCCGGGAGACGCCATCGACGATGTCGCCTTGGCGCACCATTACAAGGTTTCGCGCACGCCAGTTCGAGAAGCCTTGCTTCAACTTCAGGCGCAGGGTATTTTGATAAGCACCCCACGGGGTGGATCGATGGTGGCCAAAATGAATTTGCAACAGCTGCTTTCCTTGTGGGAACTGCTGGCGGAGCTTGAGGGCATTGCCGTGCGACTGGCCTGTGAACGCATGACCAATGACGACCTCAAGGCCTTGATGAAGTTGCACCGGAGTAGCAAAAAAATTGCCGACAAAGAAGACATGGACGGCTGGCAAGATGCCAACTTGAAGTTCCACGAAGTCATTTACGAAGGCGCTCGAAATCCATTCTTACGCCAAGAGGTGTTGCGCATTCGTTCGCGCACGGGCGTCTATCGGCGTCATGCATTTGGTGCCCTAGGTCGGATCAAATCTTCGTACGATCAACATGAAAAAATTGTCAATGCCGTCGAGAAACGAGATGCCGAAGCCGCCTCCTTGTGCATGGCGGATCACATGCGCCCTGGACGTGATTCCAAAACGCTGAACGATTTCATCATGAGTTTGCCGCGCGAGTTGCTGGCGGGTTAAATCAACCCGATGCTATCTTCAAACCATTGATCTTCATCAATAAATAGATGTACTTGAGTTCTGCCTTCTCGCAATCAGGGGCGCCCACTTGACGAGCCAACGCACTTG
>Ga0192647_101373_pt1 | contig 16005 bp, 7 predicted proteins | sample LauGreFa1BDMLBSN_2_FD_133046 | JGI IMG/M metagenome (GOLD analysis project Ga0192647, IMG submission 133046) | Freshwater lake microbial communities from Lake Michigan, USA - Fa13.BD.MLB.SN - reassembly | ecosystem: Environmental > Aquatic > Freshwater > Lake | place: Lake Michigan, USA...
ACAGGACACCAATTCCAATCACCCTTATCAAACTTGAATTTTGGATTGTTCCAACATCCGTTACAAACTAAAGGATTGGTAATTCTTATACAATCAATGTTAAATTCATGGTCATCTGTTGTAAAGTTGCTAATCATAACAACTTTCTTTCCCATACCCCAAGATAACCAAGAAAGACCACTTGATAAGCCAATGAAAAACTCACTATGATGAATTACGTTCATTGTATTCTCAATAGAAACGTCTTTAATTTTTGTTACGTTATCAAAATCATTATCTTCTTTGGAAACATTAACAACTCTATAACCTTGAGAAACAAGGTAATTGATTAGTCCCTGCCAACCTTCTTTGGTCCAAAACTTACAACCAGCAGTTGAGTTAGTTGCAATTGTTACATATTTCCCTTCATAAGGTTTTTGAGATATATGGTAATCAATTCTTGGTTTAATTTCAGTGTAATCCAAACCTAAAATGTTTGTTGCCGCTTTCTGAAGAGGTATTGTATTTGGAACTTCAGGTTCTCTATCCTTATTCCAAAACCAACCAAGTTTGTACATACCGTGAATGTTGTGAACAACAGTACCTGGGTCCACAAATTCAAGTTCAGGGTAAACGTTTTTGAATAGTTTGTTCCAAAAAGTAGAAACAATCACATCACATTTGTGTTTCTTTTTGAATTCCAAACAATATGGTATCCAAGAAACGGAGTCACCTAATGATTTACTATCAAATGAAATGAAAACTCTTTGACCTTCGTAATTTAATGTTCTATCTAAAACCAAAGTTTTGTCTTCGTATATTTTTGTTCTCCATTTTGTGAAGTATTGTCTATTAAGCTTCACCCATGAGTTTACAGGCAATGTATTTTCATAATGAATTACACCCTTCTCATCAAAGAACTGAATTTTGAATTTAGATTTTGAATCACCCTTCAATTCCAAATAAGGTTGGTCAATGTAATATTGAATTACATGTAGATTGGAAGGTATTTTATTTTGAAACACAACATTAGATTCCATTACTTTTTTATAAAATTCAACATGGTCTTTTGCAAATTTTTCAGAATTATCATCTGAAATAATTGGTTTTCTTTTTTTATTAACTAAAGAAAGTAATTGGTCTTTAATCTGGTTTACATCTGAACTTTCAATAGGAGTGATGTATGGTGTGAACATATCAAAGTACTGTGGAAGGTTTCTTGCCAAAATTTCTAAACCGTACGAAGCGGCTTCCCTCAAAACAATTGGGTTACATTCCCAAGTTGAGTTGAACATCAAAATATGTGATGCTTTCATAAAGTCATCAATATCATCTCTCTCACCCCAAACCTTTACGTTTGAAGGTAAGTTTTTCATAATAGGTCCCCAATATTTTTCAAAATTGGATGCTTGGTTCCCAACAAAATGAAACTGAAGATGTGGATTAATATTTTCTAATAACCTTGCAACTTCGACACCCTCTCCTTGATTTTTTCCTTCAGTCCATAAACCGACATTTAGAATGTGAACTTTACCAACCTCAAATCCTATTTTTTCTTGAGCTTTAAGTTGTTCAAATCCTGTTCTTGATTTGTTCTCAATAGGAAATTCAAAAACCTGTTGGAGTGTTTTTATATCTTTGAATTGAACCTTTTCATGGTAAGGAGAACAAAACGCAAATCCATCAGGGATGAAAGAAAGATTTTTTGGGTCAAACCAAATATTGTGGCAAGTTTCTACAACACGCCAAGTTCTTGAATTATCAAAAAGTGCATTTAAAACATTTTTTGATACTTTATTGAAACTATCGAAACCTTCAGGTATTTCATCAATATGAACAATATCGATTGAATTGTTTTTTATGATTTCAATCAATTTCATTGAATTTTCCTCCGAATGATTTTCTAAGTCATTAAGGGTCCAAAATCTATCCTCAGGGATTAGTCTTCTGATTGAATTTCTTTGAACAACATAAGTTGTTGCATAAAGACAGAACTCAACCACATATATTTCAACCTCGGGGTAGTGGTTTTTTATACTTTCAATTCTTTTAAGAACATAAGCTGGCATGCCACCTGTTGAAAGGTGAGGTGCGAGATATAAAACTTTTAATTTTTTGTTTTGGTTTCTTTTAATTTTCAAAACCATTTCCCTCATTTTATCAGGGTTCTTTTCACCGTGGAAAAAAAGAAGATGAGATAAATCTTGAGGTGCTCTAACCCAATCTCTTATATGGTTTTTGATATCTAGACCCATGTATTCTACCTTATTATACATTTCATGAACGACATCAGACCCACCATTAACGTAGATGTAAGGTAAACCTTCATGTATTTTATTTTTCCATAAAAGAACATTCACGATAGTTTCTTCATTGAAAGGAGCATAGTGATTTATGTCTTTCCAAATTTTTGGGTGATTACACATCCAATACCACTCATCAATGAAATCTATTGTTTTTTGTCCTGCAACAAAGTAACCTGTCTGTCTATAAAATTTTCTAACCGTTTGGTCAACACCAAATAATTCACAAGCATTATATTCCAAAGTGTCTGACCATTGTCCACCAAGACTTGGACCAACACCACCCTTACCATATAAACTCATGTATTCATAAATGCCCTCAACAAAATAAGGGAATGAAGATTCTTTATTGAATAAAGAAAAAATCATATCAACGTTCGAAGTTGCCACAGAATCACTATCTACATAACAAACGGTTTCTGCGTGTTTAGTAAGTGCATCCTTAATTATTAAAGGTCTTTGAATCAATATTCTATAGATGTCCGAATTTCTCCTGTCTATATAAAAGTTATCTTCACTTTTTGTGTAACACTTATCGGACAAATTTTCAATTGGACATTCCCATCTTATTGTTCTTGTGTTTGGAACCTGAATTATTTTATCTGAGTTCAACATATAAACAATAACAGGAAGTGAGCTAAACTCCCTAATTGACTTAACCGATTCTGTTACGATATCGAAATAGTTTTCAGTTGAATATAAGACGTAAGCTTTCGGAAATTTTAATGCATTATAATAACTCTGTTCCATAATTTGGTCGTAATCTTGTTCTCTGTTTTCGTTGTCTGAATAGCTTGATGATTGAGAAAAAACCATTGGAATTGTAATTCCAAATTCAAACTTTTTATGTTTATCTGAATGAATAAATCTGAATTGTTCACAAGAACAATCATTTAAAAACATATCAATTGTACACTTGTGAAGATAATTTGAAGAATCCATGAAAGCCTTCAACTGTTCGTAGGTATGTTCAATGATGGGTCTTTTATAATAGAAACTTTGAGTACACAACATCTCTTCATAAGACCCGTGAGTATCACCATTAACTTTAATCTTTGTCCTTGGTAATAGTTTTGTTCCTAATGCAACAACATCATATGTATTTTTTATCTCGTCCCAATCTTCAAATATTTTATCCAAATCATCTTTTGAAGTACTATCCATTAACTTAATATCGTCTTCAAATACCACGATATCCTGAATGGATGAAGTCAACACAGTTCCGAATAATGAAATGTATGAAGCGGTACAACCAAGTTTTCTATATTCAAGGTCTTCGATTTTTGTACCTGAGAAAACCTCATAACCTTCGAAACCTAATTCATCTAATAATTTTTTTGTAGACTCAAGTCTATCTGTTCTCTCAGGAAGATTTAGGATATAACCTTTATCTGCTATTTTTTTTCCTTTATATAAAAGTCCTTTCATTTATTAACAATTTCTAAAATTTTATTGAAAACCTGTAACACCGATGGATGGCAAACATATTCAGATTTACCTTCCAAACATCCAACAAGTGGGGGAATACCCCTTATCGAACCCCATTCTTTAACACCATATCTCATATCAGATGCACAAGCAATTTTACAATCACCATCCACGTAATGATACTTGTATTGTTGTGTCCCTTTTCTGAAAGGAGCTCTTAATCTCCAATCAACAGAACTACCTAAGTGAATTAACTCACAGTCAGTAGTTCCTGCCAAGTGTAACATTCCCGAATCCATTGTGACGGTTGCAATACTTTTTTGCATCAACCACCAAGTCTGAGGAATGTTGGCTTTGTTCATAAGATTTAAACCAAGTTTTATGGGAAAATCAAATACAGGTTTTTGAACCATATGGAACCCAACCTCACTTGAAACTTTACCCATAGAAACAACGGGGATACCATAATCATTTAACATCTTTGTTAAAAGTTGCCATTTCTCAGGTGCCCAAGTTCTTGAAGCCCAAGTTTGCACAGGGTGAATTAAGACGAATTTTTCAGGTAAACCCTCAATCGGTTCCCACTCGTCAGGAATATAATCCATATCAGACTCTTCAGGTAAAAGTTGAAACCCAAGTCCTGATGCGTGAAACTGACGGATATCCATAACATTATGTCTTAGACCAAGACCATATCTGTTCTCTAAATTTGGGGCAAAACTTGTAAGAAGTTCATACTCCTCCATCAAATCTTCTCTTGAAGTTTCCTTTGTATCGTAAATCTTGTCTACGTAAGGATTGTTTTTGAAAATTGTAACGTGGTCAGTTAATACTGATATTTTTTTTCCGTAAGCATAATATAACTTACGAAGGGATGGGGTAGCACATATACTATCACCCAACCCCTTACTGAGGTGTAAATCTAAAAGTGGGGATTTCATACCGCAAATATAGGAATAGGAACCCTATAAATCTATATTACGACTTAGAAAAATAAGATAAGATATCAATACCGCTCCAAAAACCAACAGGTTCAAATTGAATTGTATTTTGTGATATAATATTCATATTATTTTCAATAACGAAAGACTTGAATAGTTCTGGATTCATGTTGGCTCTACCACCTAAATTTTGAAATGATAAGTCTTGTCCGCCTTGGAGACATGAGTGATGTATAAACCCATGACCACCACTCACGAGAACTCTTGAAATTTCTTTTACATAGCTTTTGATTACGTTCTGATGCATGTGAACAAAAGAATCAAACGAAAAAACCAAATCAACTGAACTACTTGGTATTGAAGATAAACTCAAACCATCATTCACATGATACTCTTTAATGTGGTTACCGAGTTTCTTTTTTGTCTGTTCAATACAAGTCTCATTTAAATCTACAACGATTAATTCATCTGCGAGAATACTCAAAAATTGAGATATTCTACCATGACCTGGAGCGATTTCTAAAATTTTTTTTCCTCTGAATTTTTTTAAAGGTTCAAAGAGATAATTATTCCATAGGTTTTCTGTTGTACCAAAAGATTTTGACCATTCGTGACCACCATCAGTCCACAAATTTAATTTATTCCAAATCCTTTGTTCGTCGATATTGTTAAATTCGTTCATAGATAAAAAATACCCAATAAAAATAAAAAGAAAATATGACTATTTTTCTGAGTCCTTTTTTGCCTGTTTTGAGTTGTAAAGGCGTAGTAATTTTAGAGAATCCTTATAATGTTTTTCAAGTCGGTCTAATTCTTCAAGTGATGTGTTTGTTTCGCTTGCTGCATTATACTGTTCCTCTGCTTCCTGAATAATCTTCTTTATCGTTTTAAGAAGTTTCATATATCATAAATATAACCAAAACCTCCCTTTATATTGTTTCAAACAAAACTATATTTTAAAGGTGATAAAAATAACATATCAAGTTATTTATAAGAGTAAATCAATTTAAGAAACTCAATGGCCTGTTACTACTACTCGTTAAACATAAGCTCGTCTGATATTGCAGATGCAACTGGAAATTCGAATCCTGCATTAGACGGAGTTGTGTTCTTTGAATACACGGATTGTGATGGAAATCCCCAAACGGAACAATTTTCTTCTGCGGGTACATACATAAGTACAGGTTGCGTTAATGATGCTTTTGCATATACTTTCAATTATTATAAAAACGATTCGCAATTATTAGGAATCTCATCGGCTAGTATTGATACACCATGTGGGATAACTCCAACCCCGACACCAACGTCAGATGAAACACCAACCCAAACTCCTACTCAAACACCTACGCCAGATGTAACACCTACTCCGACTGAAACATTACCACCACCACCAACACCATCACCGACGCCAACAACAAATCCAATATTAACGTGCGGGGGTTCATATAATGGCACGTACAGTCCGTTAACATCGGATATACAAACAGTAAATCTTAATTTAACCTCTACTCCTGACGGCTCATCAATATCTTTACAATTCGTTGCCATTGATAGACCAAACAGATTTACTATCTATGAGGATGGACTTCCAATTTACACAACTGGATACATAGGTATAACTTCGTCAGTACCTGGCCCATGGAACCCTCCTGGAATATCCCCAACAGGTACTACTTTCACTTACGATAGTTCAAAAAGTTATTATGTTTTAGTAGATATCGCCGCTGATTTGATAACCGACACATATACAATTGACTTAACTTGTACTGCCCCACCGCCCCCAACACCAGACTCAACACCCGCCTCTACCCCTGCTTTAACACCTGATTCAACACCATCCATAACACCTGATTCAACACCATCCATAACACCTGATTCAACATCGGCGGTAACACCAACTCCGACTCCCGTTGACCTCTGCGATTGTTATCCTTATGAAATTACGAATTATTATTCTGGAACACAAAATATTAATTATGTAGATTGTAACGGAACACCAGGTTCGATATCTGTTATTGGTGGAGGAATAGGAGGTGCAGGAAATATTAGTTGCGCTCAAGTTAATTCATTAACATATCCTGGATTGGATGTCTGTACAGGAGGGGGTCCTTTTGTAGATTGTCTAGAAATCGTACAAGGGGTGTCTTCTTGTGGAAGTTTCCCGTGTCCAACACCGACACCAACAGAAACTCCATCTCAAACTCCAACCACAACTCCACCGTCAACAACACCAACACAAACACCTACTTCACAATGTATAGGGTGTGTGGGTTCTGGGTGGGTTCCTTATGATGATGATGAATGTTATAGAATCAACGTGACTGGTGCAACAGCACCCGTTAGTCCAATAAGTTTAGCGCCACACGATGTTAACGTTTATAGTGAATTCGGGTCAAGATTTTATAATACAGGATTCCCAACTAGTGGTATAGGTACAGTTCAAGTAGAATTGGGAACACCTTTAGTTGGAGGTTCTTATACAGGAACTACATGGGGTAATCCAAATTCATTAACCACACAGGGACCTTTAAATAGATGTGCTATTTGGACAAATCCATTTAGTTCAACGCCAACAAATACTTGGATTGGATTTTCTGATTGTTTAACTGGAATAACTACAACCAAAACATATTATATAGGTATTGGTGCAGACAATGAATTCAGATTAGTTTTAGATGGTGTAGAAATATTGAACACCGTTGGTAACGTTTGGACTGACCAACAATTTAAGTGGTGGCACGTTTATCCAATCAATATTGGTGCGGGTGACCACACTTTAGAATTATATGGATTGAATCTTGGTTCAGATGCTGGTTTTGGTTGTGAAATCTATGATAATACCTTAGAGGACCTAACAGGATTTACGTCCTATAGTCAAATCAATGTTATATATACAAGTAGTGGAGAAACTACTGCTACAATAGTTCAAGATTTATCTGGTAACTACTCCTCATCAGGTTATACATGTCCAAGTGGGTATGTTTATTCAACTTGTAGTGGAAATTGTATTCAGTATGAATTTTGTTCGGTGTCGGTTACACCTACTCCAACCACAACTCAGAGCCCAACACTCACACCAACTAATAGTCCTACAGATACTCCAACTAATACTCCTACTGAATCACCAACAGAAACACCTACAAATACTCCAACCCCGACTCCTGATATTACAGCTACGCCAACACCGACTCTTACTCCTGACCCTACAAGCTCACCAACAGCAACTATAGGTTCAACACCGACTCAAACACCAACCAACACAGAAACTCCAACGGAAACTCCTACCAATACACCAACAGAATCTCCGACTGAAACTCCTACAAATACGCCAACAGATACACCAACCAACACTCCTACTGAATCACCAACAGAAACACCTACTAATACTCCCACCCCAACCAACACAGAAACCCCTACTCATACACCTACTGAAACACCAACAAGTACTGCTGCAGTAACTCCAACACCAACTGAAACACCAACAAACACTCCTACCTTCACACAAACTCCAACACAGACTCAAAACTTTTTATATGGTTTTGCAGATTGTATAACGCTTGAAGAGTTTAGATTCGAAGACGTTACTTCATCACTTATTGTGGGTAACACATATCTTATTACTGGTTCTACAGAATATGAAGGATGCGCAACTTGTATCTTACCAGGTAGTGGTCCAATATACCAAGGAATGGGCGTTACTTTCACCCAAATGTCTGGTTGTGGTGACGACATTTGTCCAAGAGTTTCAAGTAAAGCCGCACTCTTAGTTAACTGTTCGACAGAAGCAATATTCTATGCTAACGTAGATGAAGATACTGCATACGTTGGAGCTGTTTATGAATACAACAATGGATGTTATAGATTTGAAGAGTTCTCAGGTCCTGGTGGTCCTGATTTAGGAGGACCAGATTGGGGAGATTGTGTTTCATGTCTTAACAATACGCCAACACCAACACCTTATTCTACACCTACCGTCACGCCTACAGTATCTTCAACTCCATTACCTTGTAACTCAGGAGATTTTTGTTTCACAACTACGTTATCAAGTCTATCTGACTACAATGGACAGTATACTTCAGGTTCTACTTACAATGGTAGATTAACATATTCTGGTGGTAGTATCAGTACAGGTGTTGTTTATTATTATACATCAACAACTGAAAGTTATTGGTGTTTAAGCGCGACACTTGGAGGAATATGTTTGCTCAAAGGTTCAAACCCTTGTTATTCAGCTTGTCCTGATATATCATTCGGTTCGTTTGAATCTGGAGTTTGTCCTACTCCAACACCAACCCCAATTGATTGTAATACCTTCGACTTTAACGCTTATTTTGATTGTGATTGGGAACCAGTTCCAACACCAAGCCCATCTGTGGATTGTGATGATGTTAATTTCCAAGTTACATCAATACCTCTTACCCCAACTCCAACACCTTCAGGTGTTTTCTGTACGGGTAAAGCGGTTTCGTTTGTTATAAATGAAATCCCATCGGGTTCACCTACACCAACTCCAACACCGACAATTACGTTGACCAAAACTGTTGATGCTTCAGGAAAGGTTACATTCAATATTTTTGAAGAGTCATTTAGTTGCGTATCTGTTAAGGTTCTTAATAAGTGTGGAACAGACATTTTCTACTATACATCAGACCCACTTGTATATAACAACACACCAATCGGTGTGGGTATGGTTATGTTGGCGGTTGTAAATAATGAAATAATCTGTGTTAAGTATGAGAGAGACGATTCAAATCTTTCATCTAACTCCAATGTGGACACAGTCCTATCTATATATGGTGTAGATTGTTCAAACTGTTCTGACCTACCAACTCCAACACCTACCCAAACTCCGACTCAGACTGGTACACCTGGTGTTTCTGTTACACCAACTCAGACTCAATCACCGACTCAAACGCCTACGACCACACAAACACCTACTAGTACACCACCTCCAGGATTAACACCTTCAGCAACACCGAGGGTAACTTATTCCCCAACTGCCACACCTACAACAACACCAGCAACAAGTCCTACTCAAACACCAACCCATACACAAACACCTACACCTTCAGTAACACCTAATTGGAAATACGTTTATTCATCATGTTCTGCTATTTCACCAAACGTGTATCCGACATATTTGATTCAAACATCACAATCACCAATTCAACCAATCGTTGGAAATCAATTCAAAGATTCTCAAGGTAATTGTTGGACTTATGAAGGTAGATTTGAACCAAACTACATTCCACCACCACTGACCGTAACTCAAACATTCTCAGGTGACTACTTCGCAGGTCAACCACCAATAACATTTACAGCATGTACTGACTGCCAAACAATCGGAATCCCACCATGTACTGAAATCTATTTCCAAGGAACTGTTTGTGGTACTAACGACACTGTTGTGGTAAGAGCATGTGACCTTGGTCCATGTACTACATTAAACTTCGGTATAACAACAGGTGAATTCTGTGTTACACCGCAAGTGGGTATGACTGTGGGAGTGTATGATTCACAAGGTGGGGATGATATTTGTGTGGTTCTTGATTCAATAGTTTCATCACAACCATCAACACTATTTGTAGCAACACCAGCATATGCAGGGTTTACATTCTGTTCATGTCCTTTATATAGAGTATACAAAGGGAATTCTTGTGATGGGTTAAGTGTAGATGTTGCGGTTTATGATTTGGTTTCTAAACCAATTATACCAAACTCCAAAGTTGTTGGTACAGATATAGGTTGTTACACAATAACTGAATACGTTGGAATTAAAAATGTTTATCCATTCTTACCAGGTACTTCAGCACTTGTAAATGCTGACCCTGTAAACGATTGTCCTACATGTTTGAATCCTGTTGGAACGATAAATTGTCTTGTGGATGGTGAATGTTTACAAGTTGCATTAACTTCAGGGGCTTCGACTTGTGCGGACCTTGGGTATAGTGATTGTTAAAAATGTATTTATAGAAAATGGGACTTGAAGTAACAATAAACGGAATCACAGGGGTATCCCCATATGACCTATACGTTTGCCAGCCAAACGGTAATGGTTGTTTTTATATATCAACAATTAGTACAACTCCATACAGTTTTATTATTCCGTCACCGTATGATACAGGACTAGCCTACATGTTGAAAGTCATTGACTCTCAAAACTGTATAATTTCAGGAGTAACAAGTATAACATGAGTAGAACGGTAACCATATCATCAGTAACGGCAAATACCCCTGTGGACATATACTATTGTGATTCACTCAGTGCTTCCTGCGTGTTTGTTTCGACGGTAGCAACATTTCCATACCAATTTGTAGTCCCTGCACCATATTCAGAATCGAGTTTTGTAATTAAAATTATAGATACCCAAGGGTGTATTGACGGTGATGTAATTGCACTTACTCCTACACCAACTCCTAATGTAACACCAACAATTACCGCATCTCCGACTTTCACACCAACTCAAACCACAACACCATCACAAACCACAACACCATCACAGACCACAACACAAACACCAAGTCAAACACCAACAAATACTCCAACCCCAACCAAACCTTCAACAGTGGTTCTTCATTTATTTGCAGAAACGTGTAACTCATCCCTTGGAGCAACAGGATTGTATACCTATGCTTCCGAAGCAAATTTAGTACCTGTTATTGGTGTAATATTATATCAGACAGTTGCTGCTGGAATACTATATAATCCATTCAACGGAGGAAACACAATACATATTTTACAGTTTGGAGGAACTCTTTATCAAGTACAAATTAGTCCAATAGGTCAGATTCTTTCTTTTAATAGTTGTATTCCTGTTACGCCATCTCAGACAGTTACTCAAACTCAAACACCAACAACTACTTGTACTCCTACAACAACAACAACACAAACACCAACAGTTTCACAAACCCCAACATTTACCCCAACTCAAACAAATACACCATCAATGTCCGCGACTCCACCAAGTAATTGTGATGGATATGTTTTAGACTCTGGTGGAGGTTTGGCATCAATTGAGTGGTTTGATTGTAGCTCAACTTTTCAAACACAATCATTTACAGGTCAATATACAATTTGTACAGATGGAAGTGGTTATGTGGTCACTGGTGGCTCGGTTACAGTCAATATTGGACCCGACGCTTGTGTATAATAGAATTTATAAAATAATACGATTTCCTATAATTATAGGATATAGAAACTCATATGGCAGTTGATTCAATAATTTGTGGTTCAGGTATCACGTCAGGTAATTATTATTACACTGACTGTTGTGGGAATTTCCAACAGGGAACAACTCCTGACCAAATTGTTATTCTTAATTATACCCTTGTAAACAATGGTATTAAATTACTTGAGGTACCCGCCACAACAAACTGTCCTACACCAACCCCTACTCAGACTCCAACATTTACACCTACTAACACACTCACTCCTACAACAACACCTACACCAACTAAAACCCCGAGGACAACTCCAACCCCAACCGTAACTCCTTCAAATAGTCCTGTTTTTCAACCAAAAAATGAATGTGAAGTTTTCACTTTATTTGATATGGGTGTTTCATGTAGTGTTTTGAGACAACCTTCCACAGACAAATCATTTGACGGGATTCTGACCCTGAGAGTCACTGGCGGAACAAGCCCTTATTCTTTTTATTGGAATAACGGACAAAGAGTTCAAACACTCACAAACGTTGGTGCTGGCCTATATCCTGTTACAGTTGTAGATTATTATGGTGATTACACAGCCAACACGGTTTGTTCTTTATTTGGACCAACACCAACACTGACTCCATCCCCAACCGTTACCCCTTCAAGAACACCTCAACCTGTTTATTCTAATTTATGTTTCTTGGCATATAACAACACTAACGTAGTTGGACCATCAACATTTGTTCAAAACGGTACACATAACTCAAGACCTAAATGGAGTAACTCAGCCAATCAGAATATTGTTTGGAAAGGTACAAGATGGGAACTAGTAACAAGTGATTTGAATACACCTGTTAACCCTGTCGGTGGAGGAATATTTGGTTCAGTCACAACAACTTTACCTCCTATTTCAAATTGGCAGTTGTTTGGAGGTACTCAAACATACTCAATAAATGTAACATCAGGAAGTTGTCCTGCGGTAACACCACTTCAAGTGAATGTAGAAACACAAAACTCAACATGTAACGGTCAAACTAATTGTGACGGTTCAATTAACGTCTCTGCAAGATTTGGTACAGCACCTTATGAGTATTCAATCAATAATGGTACTTCTTGGCAGACATCACCAATCTTCACAAACTTATGTCCTAATACTTATGTTGTGAGAGTTAGGGACTCCGCAAATGGAACTTTCAATCAATCAGTTCAGATTGGTTTCGTAAGTGCTCCACAAACTTATCAGATTAATGTTGTGACTCAACCACAACTTACAAGTGAAGTTAGCACAAATGGTGTAAGTTCCAAGACAACATATTTTGTTGTTACAACAACTCCGCCTTTACCGCAAGGAATTGTTCTTCAATTTACTTTGACCACGTCATCTATCAAAACATATAACGGACCAGGAACAGGTACAATCATTGACCAATTCACGATACTTCAAAATGGAGTGGCGAAGACACCATCCGTTACAAACTCAACCACAACAAATTCAACAAGACCAAACTGTAATCCTGAGACTCAACAAGTTGTTGCAGAGACAGACCAATACTCAATGGAGTTATCATCTACATCCACAGTTTCAGGTTCGACAACTTCGGTATTGACTATAACAAACGGACAAGTTGCACCACAAACTAACTGTACAACTAACTTAACTCAAACAATAAGTCTTCAGGTTTCAAATCCAGTTGCTAAAGGATGTGTTTGTTGTACATCGGTTGCAGATAACACTCAAACTCAGGTCAACAGTAACTCTGTTACATTTGTAGGAAGTGTTCAAAACCCTGAGTGTGCGACCTGCCAAGGTATCATTTCCTCAGGTAACATTTACTTGGATATGAATACAATTGTTGGTGGATTGATTTGTACAGGACCAAACGCCACAGGATGTTTTCAAAACTTCAGGTACAATCCTGATGGTGGAGAACTTAGCTTAGGTTCAGGATTATCATCCTACACATGTGGTATCAGTCCGAATTCAGGTGTACAATATGTTCAAGCCTATTTCCAAGGACCTGTTAGCGACAACTATATCGTTCAAGCCTTCGTTTATCTTAATAATGTTGAGGTTGGATATGGGTTATTTAATGGATATTGCTCGGCTAATCAACTCTATAGTGTGAATGTTAATATGTATTCACCAATAAACATAAACCCTGGAGACACCTTTAGAATTCTTTACACAGGTGGTTCTACTCAGGGAGGTAGTGGTAATATACCTGTAGCATAAAAAGATAACACAAATATTTATTCGTAATGGCTTATATAATTAAAAATACTTCGGGTCTAATTAACACAAGACTTACTGATGTCGGAAGAAGAAAGTTATCCCAAGGTAATTTCAACATCTCATATTTTCAAATAGGTGATAGTGAGGTGAGTTACAAAGCTGTGCCAAATTATAATCAAACGAATAACAACATTTTGATGCCCGACTTCAACGCTCAAAATGATACTGGTTCACCACAATCAAACAAAGAAAATATTAAGTATCCATATTACGTAGAGGGTAATAGAGGTAACACTTATGGTTTACCATTTATGGATTCCACTTTTCAAGAGGTATACAATGCAGCTGGGGAAAAAGGTTTCTTCGTCACTGGCGGTACCCCTGGTAACTGGTCTGCTCAAACATCTTCAGCCTACACAATAACATCAAATTATATAGTCCAATTAGATTCATTATCGGGTCAAACATTTTTGGATGTTGAATTTGATAGTTCATCTCCTCAACCAACAACAGGAACACCTTCGGTAGGAGATTTAGTTACTTTAATAATCGGTGATGGGTCTATAGGTGGAGTTGAAACCTACCCTGTTTTAACATATAGAATTCAAGCAATTAATCCAACAACAGGAACATCTGCGACAACTTATTGGACATTTACTTTGGATAGAGCAGTTCCTGATTTAACACCATTTAGTGTTTCAGGTGAAATTTCCCGTGTTTTGGTTTATCCATCAGGAATGACTGTCTTATATGATTTTGTAACACCAGCACCTTTTTGGGAAACAGATACAATAAATTTTGAATCTCCTTGTGATGTTGCAAGTAGAGAAAACACCCTGATATGGAATATGAATATTCCTTGGTCTGAAAGTCCAGCTGGTGTTTTTAGTGCAACATATGAAGATTATACGAAATATGGTTCTGTAAGTTATATTGGAACCAAAGAATATTTGGGTTATCAAGAACCGTCAGGTCAAACTGATACCAGCCAAGTTTTTTATTATAATTCATTCGACGAAAAAATTGTGGTAACCCCACAAGAACAAAAAGCAATTGCAATTGTTCACTACACTAACCAAGATATAGACCATGTGTATGGTGAAAAGTTTTCTACAATACCTTTCGACCCACAAAACCCAACAGACCAAATAGGTTTAGCAAGACACCTGAAGGTGACCATTCCAACTTTGATGTGGCACAAATCTACAGGTAACACTATTGGTCAGTCATTTTACATAGACCCATCAGGTTACGACCTGTGTAAACCATTTTATATCAAGTCAACAAAGAACTTGGATATGAATGACCCAGGTATTAGATACTTCCATCTTTGGGATACGAATCCTGACGACAACGGAAATCTCAACAGAGTAGGTAAGGTTTTCCCTGATTCTGAAACAATTATTTTTGATGATGAGGAAATCGTTGCGGCACTTTCATACAAGTCAAACAGAAACTGGACTTTACCAGCACCAAAACTATCATACTTAGCACCTAATACTCTATACACTAATAACTCAACTGCAACAGGTTTGTTAACAGCAGACACTCAAACACTTTGGGTTACATATAGATTGAATAACACAGCATTTACAGAATCTCTACACTGTAACTATTATTCTAAGATTGTAGGACCATCTTCAGGTTGTTCGGACACAAGTCAAAACGTGGCAGTAAGGTTCGGACCTGAGTTCCAATTCCTCAATCAACCATCACCTTCAAGTACAGTCTCAGGACTTACAGGGTACTGTGCTGGTTCAATAATGTTATTATGCCAAATCACTTCAGGGGACACAAAACCTAGTCCTACGGATTGGAAGCATATTGACGTTACAAGTTACATTTCAGCAACTACCGTGAATGGTTACTTAACTATGTCGGGTCTAACAGGAACAACATTCCAACTTGACTTAGCAAGTTACCAAAATGCTGTGGACAACGGAGACATTTATAACTTAGCCGATTACAT
>Ga0192647_101376_pt1 | contig 15999 bp, 17 predicted proteins | sample LauGreFa1BDMLBSN_2_FD_133046 | JGI IMG/M metagenome (GOLD analysis project Ga0192647, IMG submission 133046) | Freshwater lake microbial communities from Lake Michigan, USA - Fa13.BD.MLB.SN - reassembly | ecosystem: Environmental > Aquatic > Freshwater > Lake | place: Lake Michigan, USA...
CCCTTATAGGTTTCAATACCCGTGTGGTCTAAATTAATACTTACATCGGCAAAAATAGACCCGCCCATTTTTGTCCAACGATGACAAAATAACCAGTCTTCCGAGAAATAATGCCCTTCTTCAACCCCGCAATCAAACAGAGCAAAAGCATGGTCGTTTTCTTTTCCTGATAAAAATCCAACATCATCGACATATTTTGTCTGAGGGAACGCACGAGCCATAGTTTCAATGACTGAGCGTTTAATCATCATAAACCCGGTGGCCAAGTGTTTAACTTTGGTCAGATTATTTTGAATAGAAAGCGTATTTGAAACATAATTAATGTTATAACGCACCATATTCATCTTTACGTATTCATCATTGGATACTAGGCTGTCGATCTGCGATTTCTTCTTTCGGTCAAGTAATTGCCGAATCATGTCGGGATTCTCAACGACTTTCTCCCATTGATAATTTTTGATGGGATATATGCCGCCGACAATGGGTTTGTCCGACAACAACAATTTTAAAATATCATGAGGGTCCCATGTAATATCAGCATCAATGAACAAAAAATGTGTGGCATCGAGGATATTCATGGCTTTCGCAATTAAATTGTTTCTGGCACGACTCACCAAACTGTCATTTCGGCAAAAATAAACAGTTGTTGGAATATTCAGATCTTTACACATGAACATGGTCTTTAATAGTGACTCGGTGTATCCGGCATACAATGAACTGTTGTAGCATGGCGTGAGTATAATGAGCGTGGGTTTATTTGTTAATAAATATTGATGAATGTTGGCGTTCATGTTTACTTGTTGTGTTTGTGGTTCAGGTAGAGGAGGTTGTTCAAATGACCAAACATTGTTTTCTGACATGGCTGAGTATGTAATAGTGTGTTTATAATATTTAAGTTGTTTATGGATAAATAACAAAAAACGATTATGTTTGTTGTTATTTTTTATGGTTGTTTTACCTGACAGTAAAACTGTTTTATGGTTGTTTTACATTACAGTAAAACTTTTATTAGTCGCGTGTCCAAAACACACGCTTTTACAGTCGTTTTACCTGACGGTAAAACTTTTTTATGGTCATTTTACCTAACGGTAAAACTTTTATTAGTCGCGTGTCCAAAAGACATGCTTTTACAGTCGTTTTACCTAACGGTAAAACTTTTATCAGTCGCGTGTCCAAAAGACACGCTTATGCCTTGACAGTCTTGACAAAGTGAATCTTCAAGTATCTCTGTAAGTTGAAATAAGTGAGGACCTCGCCAGCACCAATCTGTAAAAGCTTGGTGAGCTTGGCATCAGGGTTAATCTGTCTGCCATTATCCTTATCCTTAAGGCCGTTCTTCTCGATGTAAGCAGTAATCTCCTTACTCACCTCAACGCGGGACATCATGGTGCCCTTCTCCTTTCCAACAAAGGCAAGGAGGTCATCACTGACAACGGAGGGCTTAACAAAGCCGGAAAGCTGTCTGTTGGGGTTGGGAACAGCAGACTTCTTGGACTTCTTGGACTTACTGGCGTTCTTCAAGTCTCTGGCAATACTCTTCTCCAATGACTTGTAATCAGCCTTCATGGCGGCAAGTAAAGTGGAAACCTGGTTAATCTTGGAACCAAACTCAGCCAACTTGGCATTGGTGTCAACAGTGGTATCAGCAGCGGGGGTCTCGGCAACAGGGGCAACAGCGGGGGTCTCGACAACAGGGGCAACAACGGGGGTCTCAACAACAGGGGCAGCAGCGGCAGCCTTGGGCTTCTTGGCAGCCTTCTTCTCGGCAACAGGGGCAGAGGCAGGGACCTCAATAGCAACAGATACAACGGGGGCAGATGTGGAAGCAGATACAGTTTTGGAAGTTCGGACCATTTTATATACCTTACTAGCCTTTCGTTTTTAAGTAGTTTAACGCATTTATATATTTTTTGCCTGTAAATGTGGGTTTACGAGCAAAAACAGGGGTTAGACGCGATTATGTATAATAACAAAATAATTCTCATACAACCATGGCATCTGATTTCGCGCGGCTCTTGAAACCAGTGTCATTGCCGTCAAAAAATACATCGCCGATAAATTGCGGTATTCTTCGGTGGCGTTTGATGAAATTAGGGATTCGCCAATACGAATGGCAATTTCACGATTTTCATTCAAGGTTTGGTCGCGCATATTGATGTTTTCAGCAAACCCAAATGGATTCCCCGAATTATATATATTGTATCTCAAGTCGCGAGGAATAGCGCACCAAATTGTAAAGAGGAATCCGATAAAAGCTCCAACTTCATTGTTTGACAGCCGATTAAACCATTCAATGTTTGAATAATGCCCGAGCGCGTCGATTTTCATAAACAATTCATTGGTACGGCGTTGGAGAGAATCAATCCCGGCATTCACTTGCGCGCATATTTCCATATCATCATCTTTTGACAAAATCTGGTTTTCGGGGAATACAATGTTTGTCAGTCGCATCGCGCGAATGAATCTAGCTCCAAATGTGGGTTTCATATCTTCACGGGTATATGGGTTATCAAACTTTTTCATTTTGGAGAGTAGATGATAGAGGGACCGCATATGGAAGCCATATTGGACCCCGGTGCTATCCCTGTGTTCAATATATTCGGAGAATGGGATTTCGTTGAGTGGGTCCAGCGTATAGAAGTCGGCATCATTCACACACAGTTTTGGTGTTAGTTTGCCTTTGATTTTGAAAAGTTCACGGACAAACCAACCGCGACTGGCTTGTTGTATTTTGATTGCGGATTTTTGTTCTTGGCGGAAGCTGAATATGCGATTTATTAATTCGGCCTTTGTGCCAGAAATGCGGAGCTTGAGCTCACGAGCAATGTCCTTTAGTTCTGGCAATTTACATTTTGTTAAATCTGCGTGTAAATCTGGTTGAGGTCGTGCCATTTTAGAGAGCATTATAAATTGTAATTATACAATGTTTTTATACCCTTGTATAAATGTATGACCCATCAAAATGTATGACCCATCAAAATGTATGACCCATCAAAATGTATGACCCCCAAAATGTATGACCCTCAAAATGTATGACCCATCAAAATGTATGACCCTCAAAATGTATGACCATTAAAATGTATGACCCATCAAAATGTCGATGTCTTAAACCAAACACAACAACACACTGACATACGAGCCAAAAAATTGAAAACATATAAATGATTAATCAAACTAATATAAAGATTCCCCCAATAATAACATATACCAAGATGACCGCCAAAGCCCAACCAATTGTATTAGATAACACCACCTGGACCGCCGATGCGTTCAAGTTCATGCCTCCCAAGGTCAATGACAAGGGTGGAAAGTCCATTAATTTAATCAGTACCCAAACCAATCGATCTCTACACATTACGACTCCTCTTATGACTACTTGGGGAATCAGTGATTTCATTGACCCCAATACTGGAGTAAGTGATGGAAAGCACAGTATTTCGCTCACATTCCCCAACGAGGGATTTTCCAATAAGAACACGGATGCTTTCTTGGAGAAGATGAAGGCATTTGAGAGTGCGGTAATTGATGCCGCCGTGAAGAATTCCGAGATGTGGTGGGGCGAGCAATTAGAGCAGGGCATTTTGAAGCACACCTTCTTCCCTGTTTTGAAGTATCCCAAGGTCAAGGGAACCAAGAAGTCGGATTTGACCAAGAGTCCCAGTATTAGTGCCAAGGTGCCATTTTACGAGAGAGATGGTAGATGGAATGTGGAGATTTATGATGTAAATCGCAATCTGCTTTTCCCTTGTGAGAATGAGGAGCTCACTCCTGCGCACTTTGTACCCAAGCTCAGTAACGTTGCTTGTGTGATTCAGTGCGGTGGAATCTGGATTGGAGGCAAGGGATGGGGATTAACCTGGAAGCTTGTTCAGTGCGTTGTCAAGCCCAAGGAGGTTGCTTCTGTATTTGGAACTTGCCACATTAATTTGTCGGAGGAGGACCGCTCTGCTATTGAGAATGGCAGTGAACCCGCCGAGGATATTGAGGATATTCCGGCACCGAGCAAGGCCTCAAATAAGGTCGAAGCGCCTAAGGCAGCTGCTTCTATAGTGAAGAAGGTTGTTGCGCCACCTGCTGTTCAGGTAGCTGTCCAAGCAGCGCAAGTGGAAGACAGTGATGAGGAGGAGGAGGAGCCCAAGGTTGTTGAGGTACCCAAGGTTGTCGAGGTACCAAAGGTTGTTGAGACTGTTGCTGCTGCCCCTGCTGCCCCTGCGGAGCAAAAGAAGGTTATCAAGAAGGTAATTGCCAAGAAGTAAATGCTCCACATACTAAGCATTCACTTAAGACCTTCTTGTTTTTTATTATATACATATTTGTCAAATACTTATTTGTCAAATATATAGAATATGCGCGTGGCACGTAAAACAATAAAACGCCGCAAAATAAAATCGCTCAATTGTAATCCGTCCGTAAAAACGCCAATTCCGCATTCATGTATGACAATAGAGGCGCTTCTATTATTGCGCGACGAATACAATAAAGACCACCCAACCAATCAAATTATTGCCGAAAAGCCGGCACTTATCTGGTACGAACTCAAAATGCGACTTCAATGTGAAGATGAGAGGTGCTGGCTCAGCGAAATTGACGACGTTGTCAAACGCAATATGGTACAAGACCAATTATTTGCTCCCGACCATCCACCAGAATGGATTAAGAACCCGCTCGAATGGTTGACCAATATTGACATAGACAAAGTAATGGCACAGTATCAGCAAAAATACGCGGACTTTGAATATTTAGGCACTACCTCTATTGATTATGATTTTATTGTTGACAAAACGCACGGAACATGCGTCGAAGATATGTTGTGTAAGTTTGATTTGGCATCGGCTGGCAATAGAGGTAAACTCAGATTCGCGGCAGTTTTCAATTTAGATAAACATGATGAACCCGGTTCACATTGGGTTTCCATATTTATTAGTGTACCCAAGAAAACAATCGTGTATTTTGATAGTGCCAATGGCGGGGTTCCCAAGGAAATCCGGCGATTTGCGAAGCTGATTCAAAAACAGGATAGCGAGTATCAATTTATTGCGTCTAAAAAAGAACATCAGAAGAAAAATACCGAATGTGGTGTGTATTCTATTCATTTCATCATTGAAATGCTCCATAATTTTGACAAGATGTTGGAGATGGTATTGAGAGGCAATATATCGGACAAGGCAATGACACGTTATCGGCGCAAATATTTTAATAGACCGGCATAATCGTATTGGTATATAATATATATGCCAACACGGAAAAAAAGAAGGCATCGCAAACGAAAAACATATAAACGCGGAGGTATGGTTTTAAAGGCAATAAGAACAACGCAGCCAGATGGATATGCTGATTCAACAATAATGCCGAGTAGTAATAATAAGGCGTTGTTTGACCGTGACAGGTTTGTTCCATCTGTGAAGTCCCCGTGGCTACTCCGTCTTAATGAAGCAACATATGCCAACCGTAAGTTATTTGGAATGGAAGATGATAAAAGTAAAATTAAATCAGGAACGGTTCATCTAGTATTGAATAATTATATGGAAGAAGAACAGGCAAACTTGTATAATCAGCTGGATAGCGAATTACCAGCAGGAACAGGCAATAGCTTTAACACGTTTTTAAAAAAATATTTTCCAAGTCCTGGGCTAAAAGGAGGAGCAAATGGACCATCTGTAGAATCAAAATCAAAAGAACCAAAATATGAAGAACCAAATTCAGAAGAAATACAAAAAGATTTTAACAAAGCGACACTTTGGCCAAAAGAAGTAAACACTGATTCTTACAATCCTAGTACATTTTTAACTATCCTTTCAAGAATTTTTAAGAAGCAACTAAAAGACGAGAATGAAATAAACAATGACAATATGAATGAATTACGCGTGTTAATGTACAAACATCGAGCTAGCGTTTATGATTTAATTGACGACAAAATGGTAGAGAAATTAATGGATGCTGTAGACAATAACAACACAAAATATTCAAGTATTTACAAAAATGGCGATACAACCACATATAATAATATTCGATATGTCATTATGTGGATATTATTTAAAATTGATATTATAGATTTTAACGAAGAGATTCAAAAACTAAATGCTTCCTCTACAAACAGGACATCTTAAATCACGCTGAAACCATCTTCTTAGTGCGGCTTCTTTGAATACATGTCCACATTGCGTTATTTTCATAACATTCGCACCAACCTCTATTGGTTCTAATGTTATCGGACAAGTTACCGGTTCTGGCAACAGAGGTTGCGCATAAATAGTTGTATTGTTTGATATATCAAGTTGTGTTGAAACACCACCAGTTTGTCCAGAAACATCACGCAACAATGTTTGACCAGAAACATCACGCAACAATGTTTGTCCAGAAACATCACGTAACAATGATAAAATAGAGGCAGGATTCAAAAATGATACAAACTCAAATGACATTGTGTCTTCTATGGGTGCTGCTGGTGCTGCTGCTGTTGTCCCTCTACTATAGTTATTCAAACTGCGTCTGAATCCACCACTACTGCTTTGCGTATTTATAATTTCAAGCGCATCTGAAACAACCTGTAAATACCGTCGCTGATTATTTTGTAAATCTCTCAAAATGTCATATATATTGTTTGAACCATCCATAATAAAGATGAAAGGTATAAAGAGTTTTGCTATTTTTCTATATATATATTTTTTCAATGAATATTTCTTCCGTGAATTATAAGACAAACGGATTCACCGGATTGACAAACCTTGGCAATACATGTTTTCTTAATTCATGTTTACAAGTCCTCTCACATACCTATGAAATCCACGCACAATTTGATAAACCCGCGGTCCAGGCAAAAATGACCAATAATTCACTTGATGTCCGCATATTCAATGAATGGAAACAGCTCGTTCAATTAATGTGGTCGGGAAATGGTGTTGTGAAACCTATTCGGTTTGTCTCGGCCGTCCATGAAATTGCGCAAAAAAAAGACGTGGATGTATTTACCGGATTTGCGCAAAATGATGTGAGTGAATTCTTGCGGTTCATCTTGAATTGTTTTCACAATGCGATTGCGCGACCAGTGAAGGTGAATATTAGTGGCAAACCGCGGACAAATACAGATACACTCGCAATCAATTGTTATCAAATGTTGTCGTCATCATATTCAAAAGATTATTCGGAAATCATGGAACTGTTCTATGGCATATCGGTGACGGAGATAAAGTCGGTGTCTTCACCAACTTCTACGGTGTCTTCACCAACTTCTACGGTACATTCTCAAAAACCAGAGCAATATTTTATGGTAGATTTGCCGATTCCGAGACCTAGCGCCAATAACAATACTATAACCTTACTCGATTGTTTCGAGTTATTCGTGGCACCCGAACTCCTGACCGGTGACAATATGTGGTTCAATGAAAAAACAGGCAATAAAGAGGTTGTGGAAAAACGCACCCTGTTTTGGTCATTGCCACCCGTGCTAATCATCACGCTCAAACGGTTTGAAACGCGCGGATTTCAGATCGGCCGCATCAATGACGTGATTGATTTCCCTCTGACTTCACTTGACCTATCCAAGTATGTAGAGGGATATCGCGCCAATAAATATGTGTATAATTTGTACGCGGTTTGTAATCATATTGGTGGACCCTCGGGTGGACATTATACGGCGTTTGTGAAAAACGAATCGGCCAACAAATGGATATATTATAATGATGATAAGGTCTCAATAATAGAGGACCCCGCCACCTCTATTGTCAGTCCGCACGCATATTGTTTATTTTACCGAATCGTGTCATAATATTTTCACTGGAAGTAATATACGAATGTCATCATCGGATAAAAAAATGCCCGATCCGGCAGACAATTATTTTGATACAAATACGACATTAATAACATTGGGGTTTTTAGCAACTTATTTTATTATTTACGCATTTATAAATCTGTTTTTTGATGAAGACGCCCATCAAACAAAGGCCAGTTTTGTGGATGTGGTATTTCTTGTCGTTTTATCAGGGATCGGTGTATTATACTACTATTCTCTGAGCGCAAAAGAACAGGAAACATTTTGGTCGGACATGACAGAATCTACGCGCAAATATTTGAATAATTCGTACTCGATATTAGAGGTGGCTGGGTTTCTAGTATTATTAAAAATTGGAATTACCCTGTTTGGAATCCCGGTGGGACCAGAAATGAAACCATGGTCGATCGGATTTTTAGAATCAATTGCTTACCTATTTTTGACAGTTTTGATTCCTATACAGGTTTTCAAATACATATTCCAAATTGATATTGTGGCTGTGATATTTGGAGAGGAGAGTTTATTCAAGACGAAGACGAAGACGAAGCCGAAGACTATAAAAAATGTATCCGAAGATGACGAGACTACAATCAAGGAAGAGGTTTTCAACGTATCGAACAACCTCTATACATATGATGATGCCAAGGCAGTTTGTCGATCGATGGGGTCTAGATTGGCAACTTATGATGAAATAGAGGCATCCTATATGGGTGGAGCAGAATGGACGAGTTATGGCTGGAGTGAAGGCCAACATGCGTACTTTCCTACGCAGAAGGAGACGTGGGCGAGACTTCAAGGAATCAAAGGACACGAACATGATTTAGGAAGACCGGGTGTCAATGGAGGCTATTTCGAGAATCCCAATGTGAGATTGGGTGTGAATTGTTATGGAGTTAGACCCCAAATGTCGGCGGCTGATACTGCGTTAATGAATGCCAAGAAGAATAATCTTGTTCCGCGAAGTAAAGAGGAAATTGAATTGGAAAAGAAAGTCCAATTTTGGAAAGAGAACAAGGATAAATTTTTGGTATTAAGTGGGTTCAATAATGAGAAGTGGTCCAAGTATTAATAATATAGATGAAAGAGAGAGAGGCATACACATTTTACCAAATAAAATATGTATTGGTTATACCAAAAAACATGTGGTAATATATATTGTTTATAATTATGGATCCAATAAATGATCCCTCTCTTACAGAGAAACAACGAGCCCGAATAGAACGGATTCGCGCGAAAAGGGAAGCGAAAAGGGAAGCTCTGCCTACGGTTTTGACCACAGGTTTGCCTTCGGCTTCTGGTTTGCCTACGGCTTCTGGTTTGCCTTCGGCTTCTGGTTTGCCTACGGCTTCTGGTTTGCCTACGGCTTCTGGTTTGCCTACGGCTTCTGGTTTGCCTTCGGCTTCTGGTTTGCCTACGGCTTCTGCAAAAGCTTTACTCACAAGTTTGACCACAGGTTTGCCTTCGGCTTTGTCCAAAGATATCATTATGTCAATCGCAATATTTGGTCACGGATGCGAAGACTTTGACACGCCTCTAACAGACGATTTAGCAGATTATTATAAAAACAATGTGCGGGTTTATAGTAGAGCCTGTGTTCCTGGTATAATAAGTGTTGGAAATATACTTGAAAATGAAGATATAATACGTGATGTTCGCGGTCGTTTTTCTAGAACGGAGTTCATTCGTGGAACAGAGCATGTTATCGACAAATATATTGATGACATGAAACCAGTTTATTCTGATAGAGTGAGAGGCTTTCACGAAGGTATTAGCAAAAAAACAGATACCTCTGCCAAGGCAGCCAATGACCGTTTTCTACAAAGGTCATCTGGACTAAGTACGTTTTTATTTGAAAAAGAGTTTGGATTCTATGAAGATACACCCAATGAAAAACTATCTTCACTCCCTAAACCGGTTCAAGCAAAATATCCTACACTCGGTGTACACGTTGTCAATGTTAGTGTAAAAATAACAAATAATGACGGGTCTGTTCACTATGAGTCAATATTTGACCCGTATGATGAGAGGTTTCGACGATTTGATTTCACAATGTTCAATTTAATCTACAAAGATGGGCTAAAACAATTATTGGGTGAATTGGGGCAATTATTAGGTGAATTGGGGCAATTATTAGGTGAATTGGGGCAATTATTAGGTGAATTGAAGCAAAAAACAATGGTAAAAGAGGCACAAACATGTTTGGGGTTTACTGGTAAAGCAACCCGTGTCTCAACCCTCTCATTATCACAACTGTATAATTTTTTTCGATTATTGGGTGTCCGATATGTCAATATAATGGATTATACTTGTCGCAGTTGCGCAAGCAATATAAACCAGTCTATCTTGGAAAATATTTATAGAATTGAACAAGAACATGTGGGTGTCAAGAGAGGTTTGTTTGGTGGTAAGAAACGGATTACTAATAAACGGAGTTCTAAGAAGAAACTCGACACTAAGAAACTCGACACTAAGAAACTCGACACTAAGAAACTCGACACTAAGAAACGCCGAAAATAAATATTTTATTTGATAAAATATGTATGAGTGTAGTAAGTTATTTATTGCTTTTGCTTTTGCTTTTGCTTTTGCTTTTGCGCTGGCGTTTATTTGACCTACGTTTATATAACTTGCGTTTATATAACCTACGTTTATGAGTCTTACGAATATTTATTCCACCTGATGTCATTTGGTCTAGCTTTCGCTTTCGTTCATGTGTCTGCTCATACATAGACTTTAATTGTTGTATTGTTAATCTTTCAACCGGTTCACCGAAAAAGTGTTTAAACTCTATAGCTTCTCCAAAAATACTTTCCAACAATTTTTTAATATCTTTAACAGAATCACCAATATTATCAGAAAACTTATGTTGTTTCATTTTTTTAAATAATTGTTCTCTAAAATCACCGGGTGGTATAATCATGAACAAAAATAATATACCTAGTGAATAAATATCGGTTGATAACAAACCAACACTATTTGCTATTGTTGTTTTGTCTTGTAACTCTGGAGCCATATAGAAGTTTGTCCCTCTAACATAAACAATATTATTAATATTATTAACATATGTTAATGACCCAGCATCAATAAGTTTAATTCTACCATCATGTAAAACGACATTTTCCGGTTTTATATCAAAATGTACAAACCAATTTTGATGTAAGCATTCTATTACATCAATAATTTGACCAATATGGTTTATTTGCGTTTTTTTGTCTGGTATAGATTCACTACTATAAATGTCAAATAAATCCGTCCCGCAATTTTCCATTACAATTATTAAAGTAGTATTGACTATGTCATAATGATACCCGACCAATTTACAAAAATAATTGGCACATACTTGCGTAATTGCGTAGTAATTACGCAATTCACTTTTCAATGATTCAATGATATTATCAACGGACGTTTTTTCAATACGTGGTCCAAGATTCATAATTTTGACAGCATGTTGGCCATCTTCTGATATATATCCTGTACCAAACGCACTTGGAGGAAATCTTATATTAGACGCACGTGGTATTTGATGGGATTCAAATCTTGGAATCACGCGCGGGAGAGTACGTATAAAGTCATCAATTTTGGCTTTGCCTGGGTTCAATTCCGACATTGTTAACGAGAGCTTTGGAGGCATATATAAAGTGTCTACATATTTTTGAGAATATGTGTTTTTGTTTTTATATTTTATGGTATATAATTACATAAGTCTTTGTCTAGCATAGTGTTTTATGTTCATATGGCGATGGTTCCACTGGAAAAAAACCTTCTGGGAAACTTCCAGGATTAGATAAAAACTTGGCTTGGTTTTTCTCATATTCTCTAACCTTCAATTGATGTTCTTGCCACGGGATTTCATTTGCAAAATGTTTTCTTAAATCTTGATTATAAAGTTTATTTTTTGCATCATCTACAAACTTTTGTAGTCCTTTATGTAAATGGTTATGATTTATTATATCTTCATACTTTGCTTTTAATTCAGCATTACTAATTGAACATGCTCTTTTCAAAGGTATACCTAGAATGTCAAAATAATATTGATTATTAGGTTTTGTAAGTATAATATATGGTCCATTACGTACATTATCCTGTATATCTCTCGCTCCATACGTATGGATAATTTCAGGTATACGACGCATATGTTTTTCTAGTTTTTCTTTTCGAGATGCTTGTGAAACTCGTTCGGTTCTTTCTCGATTTGCTAACGATTTCTCATATTTGAATGCTTTGTCCCACTGTTCTTCCGTTCTAGGAAAAGATGCTTCATCAGATGATGGCTCGATTTGGGAATAACTTCTTTTTTTAGAAGCAGTTGAAATATCAGGGGTTACTCCCCCTCTCTTCAAGTCCCCTCTCTTCAAGGTTGTCCGGTTTTTGCGTCGAAGACTTTTGCGTCGAAGACTTTTGTGTCGAAGACTTTTACGTCGAATACTCTTGCGTCTTTGTGCCATCTATATATGGTAAGCCATATTATTTGCGCGGCACAATTGTTGCCGTCATTCGGCGCGCATCCAATTCCTCTCTTGTCAAGTAAATCGACTTCAAATCACTGTCCGAATATCCCAGTGGTCTCGCCCGGTCTTCAGTACTTGAATACGTATATGGTGAACCCGACGCTGTCGGTGCCTGGTCCGCGCGAATATGGTCGGAAAACCTCTCATAGTATCCAACATCATTACTCGCATTGCGAAAATCCGTCTCCATGATTTTCCGCGCGTTCTTCACCATGTATTCGCGATACTGGGCATTGTTAATACTGGTATTGGTAGTATTGCCAGTGAGCTGTTTCAGAATCGTGTTGTGGAGTAATGTCTCGGAACGAGCGCTCGCCATAATTGACCTGCCATCACTCATGAGAGGCGGAAATCCATCATAACGATTATTTGTATGATATCCTAAATGTGATGCGGGTATGGATTCTTTTACTTCGGGGTATGCTTTATCGATGGGTTCTCCTCCAAATAACATATGTATATGTTGTTTAGATATATTTATTGTGCGGGTCTACTCTATTCCGACCAAGTCTTTGTTGTAGCTATAAACGTTGCGGATTTCGTCTAACAAGAGAGGCCTCTCATAATATACGACTTTGGCAATCCCACCTTGGAGACCATTGTCTTGTCCGATTGTCAAAATATCGCCGACTAAAAACTTGCCAATCTGCTCCTTTCTTGGAATAGTCGTTTTCAATTCGCCGTTCAAATACATATCCACCGTATCCTTGTCGTAATTGACAAAAATATTATTCCATTTTTCTAATGGAGCGTCAAATTTGTCGCTCTTGTCCGCACTATAATAAATGCGAAAGTTTCTCTGTGAACCATCATATACTATGCGTGGGTGAGAGGCAAAATCTAGGATAGTCGCCTCTTTGTTGTATGGAATATGATTTGTCGGCATCGGAACAATATAAACCCACATCGACATAGCAAACTTCTTGCGGACATTCACTGTCAATTTTGAGCGAATTAATTCCTGTGAATCTGTGGGTACTTCTGTGGACTGCATATCAATGTAATTTGTCGCGTCTTTTCGCAAATTGATGCGCTCTGGTTTATCTACAATTACTTTACCAAATCGTTCGTTCATTTGTTTCATTATTTTTGGCAAGTACAAATAGAGGAGAATCAGAATAAGCTCAATCACAAATAATATGTATACGATTTTGGGTGTAGTGGCAAACTCGCCGTATAAATATTCTACAAAATCTGATATCAAACATGGGATGAAAAGTATAAAGTTCACAATAAACCCAGTTATGCCAGTGAGGTTGTAAATATACGTCTGATTCATCTTGTACAATATTGACAATCCAACAAGGCCAATTAGAATTGCGAGAATCATAAAACTATATTCCGCGATATAAATACCTTCGGCGGTTATGGGGACTTTGCTAATACCCCATAGTACACCAAATGCCACCAGAGCTATTAAAACATTCTTCGGAGATGCAATGGCAGCGCCCCATGAGAAAAAGGTAGTGAACATCTCCATCAATTCTTTTGAATACGCATATCCGATGCTAAATATTAGAGGCACAACTATAATCAACACATAAAACCATGGACTTTTTTCGAACTTGGTTTTCAAGAAAAAAGACAATATAAAAAGATATGCAAGAGCACCAAACATGATTGGGCTTGATGAAATAGCATTATATGCGCTGTCTAGAAACGCCATTTATAATATAATGCTATTTTTTGACGGACCGCCTCTCTTCGTCATCCGGCAAATTACAGATTTTCCATCGTTGTTTTGCGGCCGTGGCATTCGCGACAAAGAGCGACTAAATTGTCGATGTGGTTGCTTCCGCCATATTCTAGTCGGACTTTGTGGTCAACTTCGAACCATGCTGAGAGCTGTTCACTGCAATCGCCGCATTTCCAGTTTTGACTACTGGCGACAAACTTCTTTTTTGTTTCGCTTACGGAGCGCTTGGTTGCTTTTGAGCCACCGGCGGCTCCGCTGCCACCAGACCTGGCGAGTCGGTCAATTGACCCTGGCGGCGCAGCCGCCGTTGACGTAACTGGAAACATCAAATCATCCGTATCATTGTACAGATTCTGCTTGGCAGTGAAGTCAAGGATGGGACTCAACATACTTGTGGTTTCGCGGTCAATGGGCAAATACTTGATGTACTCATTGGATCCTCGAATAATATCCTGGGCCTTCGACGGAAACTTTTTGAACAATACGTACATCATGAGTCCGCCCACCGCAATTCCGGCCATTTTGTAATATTTTTGGTTGGTTTGTAGGAGTTTCCAGTATTTGCCGTCCGTGTATACATTGGCAATGAGGAATCCCGTCACCAACATTATCATAATTTCAATGCGCATAATGCTGTCCTATATATTTTAGGTTCGGTATATATCGTGTACTAGCGTAAGTACTCGCATAAGCACTAGCGTAAGTACTAGCATACTCTGTTAATAAAGCCAGTAAATGAGACAAAAACACAACATAATAAATGTCACATGTATCCAGTATCTGCGCATCCGGAGTTGGTGATGTAAATAGACAGGTTTGGGTATAAAATTGTCATAATAAGCAGCCATCGCGGCATCCAATGAAATCTCGTGTTTTCCCAGCATTTCGTTGTATTTGTTGTGTATGAAAACTACCCAGCGAATGAGCGAATCTTTGCTCCCTAAATATGGCGAAATCGGGTATTTTTCCAACATTCTGCTAAATTGGTTGCCCATCTCGGGGTCGGGAATAAATATGGGGAGGTTCATGAAAAAATCGTAATATTTGCGCCGGGTTGTGTCGTTCGGAAAATCTGGGTATGATATTGCGACGGACATCATGAAAAACCAATAATGGGGACCCCACGTAGCGGCAGACATCAATAATATACGTCAAGATTTTGATTGGTTTATTCTTTTGTATAAGTATTTAGAAGCATTTTGACAATGAATCGTAGAGACTACCCCCCTAAATGAGCTGTAATAATTGTGGAAAACGTGGACATACCTTTTATAATTGTAAGATGCCTATCATAAGCAATGGGATTATTGCTTTTCGCAAACATCCAATTACAAAAGCAATTGAATATTTGATGATTTGTCGCAAAGATACGTTGGGACTCATGGATTTCATTCGTGGTAAGTATTCGGTAAATAACAAATACTACATTATGAATATGATTTCGCAGATGACGAATGTGGAGAAGCAGATGCTTTTGACTGAGTCATTTGAGACGATTTGGAAGCGCGTATGGCATAAACATTTGGCTGAACCTTTGGCGTCGGGAAATCCCTTGGCGTCGGCTGAACCCTTGGCTTCGGGAAATCCCTTGGCGTCGGGAAATCCCTTGGCGTCGGCTGAACCTTTGGCGTCGGGAATACCCTTGGCGTCGGGAATACCCTTGGCGTCGGGAATACCCTTGGCGTCGGGAATACCCTTGGCGTCGGGAATACCCTTGGCGTCGGGAAATCCCTTAACAAATGCTTTTACTAAATATGGATTGCCACCAGGATTGGATGTTTCAGCTTCGTTATTGGCAAGATGGCCACCAACCAACAAAGATGAGTCAGATGGCGGTGATTCACATCTTCATCGCTTCAAATCCGAAGAACACATATCTCGCGATAAGTTCAATCAATTGCGCAAAGGTATTTATATAAACAATCGATATCACTCCGGTGATTCTACATCATCCCCCAACTTCACATTAACCTCGTTAATAAACGAATGTCCCAATTCGTGGGATGAACCTGAATGGGGATTTCCTA
>Ga0192647_101378_pt1 | contig 15993 bp, 7 predicted proteins | sample LauGreFa1BDMLBSN_2_FD_133046 | JGI IMG/M metagenome (GOLD analysis project Ga0192647, IMG submission 133046) | Freshwater lake microbial communities from Lake Michigan, USA - Fa13.BD.MLB.SN - reassembly | ecosystem: Environmental > Aquatic > Freshwater > Lake | place: Lake Michigan, USA...
AGTGAGAAGAAAATTCAAATCCTAAATCGAATGGGGGCTGAGGACATCAATCTGAGCTATGTGGAGTTTGAACAGCGATTTGGCATTAAATTGACCCTGGATTTATTTCAAAACATACTTTGGGGAGATAGCCCCTATCCTGCCAGCTATGAAGATCGTCTAGTTCGGGTTGGAAAAAAATTCGAACTAACGCAGGTTCGTGAGCAGGTCCGGTACTTTAGTAAAATTGATACCCGGCATGGTAAAGTCTCTGAACTCTCGAGTACCTCTATTGCTGGGAAAGGGTCACTTCTGGCTAGTTTTCCTGATTACCAAAAATACGAAGAGCAAGTCTTCCCTGCGGAGGTTTTAGTTAAAGTTGCTTTTGAGGCACCAGAAGTAGCTCAAAATTTTAGGATTTACATCACTTGGACTACCTTAGATCCTCAAGCGGGACCTTTAACCTTCCCTTTCCGATTTTAATTCCTATGAAAAGATTTACGAGTCTGCTTTTGCTTTTTTACATCCTACTTCTCTCGAATGTGGTGCTTGCACAGTCCAACAAATCTCGTGAGCAATTGGAGAAAGATAAGGTAGCAATTCAGGCCCGTTTGAAAGAATTTGATGCCATTCTCAAACAAACGTCAGCCACCAAAAAAACATCCATTGGACAGCTGAATGCAATCACCAGCCAGTTTCAGAGTCAAAATCGCTTAGTCAATACCTTGGATCGAGAGGTGGGCTTACTATCCAACGAAATCCTGGAAATTGAGAATAAAATTGAAGGCCTAGAAAGGCAGCTGATCGATTTGAAAGCGGAATATTCGCGCATGATTTACAATTCCTCCAAACTAAATAGAGGTCTTTCGATTGTGGCATTTGTATTCAGCTCTAGCAATTTCAATCAGCTGTACATGCGTTTGAAATACCTCAAACAGTACACAGAAAGTAGAAAAAAACAGGCCGAGCAAATTGAAAAACTCTCTATAGAACTTGCCAACCAACGCATTCAGCTCGATGAGCGAAAGGTAGACAAGGAGGTAGTGTTGGTGGAAGAAAAAACCGAAAAACAGAAACTCGAGGTCATGCGCAAAGAGCAGCAAGGCCTAGTGAATACACTTTCTAAGAAAGAACGGGATATTCAAAAACAAATCACTGCTACCAAGAAGCAGCAAGAGCAATTGAACCGGATGATTAAGGCAGCAATCGAAGCTGAAATTCGGGCTGCTGAAACTGCCTCCAAAAAGGAAAATAGTACCAGTACCAAAAAGGCGGGTACCAGTATGCCGATGACTCCAGAGGCTGCGGCATTATCGAGTTCCTTTGCTGGCAATAAGGGCAAGCTCCCTTGGCCAGTAGAGCAGGGTATCGTCTCACAGGGCTATGGTACCTATCCGCACCCATCTTTGAAGGGAATCACACTCGATAGTGATGGTATCGATATCCGAACTCAGCCCAACGCAAGCGTGCGCGCTGTTTTTGATGGAGTAGTGACCAAAATCACTACAATTCCTGGATATGGAAATACTATCATCATCAAGCATGGGGAGTACTTTACCATGTACAGCAGACTAAAGTCGATATCAGTGAGCAATGGCCAAACTGTCAAAGCAAAAACTGCTATTGGACAAGTGGCTACCAATGCGGATGGTATAGCCGAGGTCCACTTCCAAACTTGGAAAGGATTACAAATCATGGACCCTGCAACCTGGATTACTGCCAAATAGGTTAAAAAATCTTACATTCATAAAAAAGATACACATCAATAGCCAATCTCCTTGGGTAAGCGGCTGATACTTGTATCTTTGTATCTCTATCTTTAAACGCACAGCATTATGACTACATTAGGTTTTCTTCAAAATATTGGGGGAGGTTCGTTGATTTTGATCATTCTTGTGATTCTCCTTTTGTTTGGTGCTAAACGAATCCCTGAATTAGCTCGTGGACTTGGACGTGGTATCCGTGAATTCAAAGACGCGACCAAGGACATCCAAAATGACCTCGAAGAGGGAATGAAAGACAAGAAAAAGTAATTTTCTAGTTCTATTCTTTTGGAAAAGTATCGTTCCTTCGACGAAATCCAATTTGCCCTTAAAAATAGGGATAGTGATTGTCGATCGATTGTAACCTATTACCTACAAAATATTCAGACGAAGGCGCATCTCAACGCCTTCGTCGAAGTTTATGCCCATTCCGCACTTGAAAAAGCTGCTGAAGTGGATCTAAAAATCGCCAATGGCACAGCAGGGAAACTTGCTGGGATGGTCATTGGTATCAAAGACATCCTCAACTACGAGGGACATGCCTGCACTGCAGGTTCAAAAATCCTAGAAGGCTACATCGCACAATTTACTGCAACCGCAGTACAGCGACTCTTGGATGAAGATGCCATTGTCATTGGAAGACTTAATTGCGATGAATTTGGCATGGGTAGCTCAAATGAGCATTCAATTCATGGTAAAGTATTTCAAGAGCTGGACCCAACTCGAGTGCCTGGGGGATCCTCAGGTGGATCAGCAGTAGCAGTTCAAGCCAATTTATGTACCGTTTCCTTAGGAACAGATACTGGTGGATCTGTGCGTCAGCCAGCAGCATTTACCGGAGTGATTGGGATGAAGCCTTCCTATTCCCGAGTTTCGCGTTGGGGTCTGATTGCCTACGCGTCCTCATTCGATACCATTGGGGTTTTTTCATCTAATATTCGCGATAATGCACGGGTGCTCGAGGTGATGGCGGGCTATGATCCAAATGACAGTACCTCTTCCCAAATAGCGGTAGAGCAGTACAGCACCGTATCTTTTCCATCTAAATCAGTAAAGGTGGCCGTGTTGAAGGAGGCCTTGCATGCACCTACTTTACAACCCGAAATCAAACGCAATACCCTCGCAGTAATCGAACGCTTAAAAAAGGAAGGCCACGAGGTTCTAGAAGTAGAATTTCCACTCTTAAAGTACGTCCTCCCTACCTATTACATTCTCACCACAGCAGAGGCCAGTGCCAATCTATCCCGGTTTGATGGGGTAAACTATGGCTTTCGAGCTCCCCATGCACAAAATCTAGAGCAACTCTACAAGGATAGTCGAAGCGAAGGTTTTGGTGAGGAAGTCAAACGACGAATTATGCTAGGAACATTTGTGCTTTCTGCTAGCTATTTCGATGCCTATTTCACTAAGGCTCAAAAAGTTCGACGCATCATTAAAGAAGTCACTGAGAAATTATTAACAGATTTTGACTATCTTTTGCTTCCAACTACCCCCACTACCGCTTTTCGATTTGGGGAACATGGGGATGACCCGGTGTCTATGTATTTGGAAGATTTATTTACCGTGCAGGCCTCCGTATCGGGTGTACCTGCAATTTCCCTTCCTAACGGAAAGGACGACTCTGGAATGCCAATAGGGCTTCAAGTAATTTCCAACTCCTTCAAAGAAAGGGAGTTGTATGCATTTAGCCAGTATTTAAGTGGCTTAACTTTAAATTAAACTAAGCGATGAAGAAGTATATTCTCAACCTAGTTGTGGTACTTGTGAGCAGTATTTATTTTTTCAGCACCGATGCTTTTGGGCAGCGAGATGAAATGGAATCAATAGGCAATGTGGAAGGCGTAGTGATGCCTAACTACCACTACGATTATGTGCCTGACTTTACCTATCAAGAAGTGGCAGATCGCATCCAGGCCATGAATCTCGAGATGCCATTTGAATTGAATGATCGGGTTTTTTCTTTTATCCAATACTTCACGGTTCGCAATAGAGAGTACATCAAGATGGTATTGGCCAGGAAAGAGCAGTATTTCCCCATGTATGAGGAGACCATGCGAGACCACGAAATGCCTTCAGACATCATCTACCTCTCCATTGTAGAGTCAGGACTAGATCCAAAAATCAAATCGAAAATGGGAGCGGTGGGATTATGGCAATTTATGCCAGCCACGGGCCGAATGTATGGCATGCAGGCCAATACTGACATGGACGACCGCATGGATCCTGAAAAGTCTACCGTCGCCGCAGCCAAATACCTCAAGTCACTTTACAAAATGTTTGGCAACTGGGAAGTGGCTTTGGCAGCTTACAATTGTGGGCCAGGAAATGTCCGCAAAGCCATTCGCAGATCTGGAGGAAAAACCACTTTCTGGGGAATTTATGATCACCTCCCCAAAGAAACACGGAGTTATGTTCCTCAATTTCAAGCGATGCTTTACGTGCTCAACCACTTGGAAGAACACAACCTGCATCTGGAGGAACCAAGCTATCCTCTGGAATACGAGTCCATTAATTTTAATCGTGCATTTAACTTGGAACGGATGGCCGACCTTTCTGGAATTTGCTTAGCGGATCTAGAAAAACTAAACCCTTCCATTAAAACCAGAAAAATCCCAGAGTCACACCAAACAATCGCGCTGCGAATTCCAAAATCAAAAGTTCTATTTGTGAAAGAAAATTTGGTTTGGATTAGTGATTCTCTGGGGAAAAGCGCACCCGTATTGCTGGCTACAAACCCGGCACTCCCTTCAAGTGCTTCTCCTGAGGCAATTACCAGTACGGCTTCACGCCTAACATATAAAGTGAAGTCTGGAGATGCTCTAGGAAAAATTGCAAGCCGACATGGTGTTAGCATTTCCCAATTGAGAAGCTGGAACAACCTCAACTCCAGTTTAATTAAGGTGGGCCAGATCTTGATCATTCACACTGGTAAAGAGCAAAGCACAGTTACTTCTTCTGCACTAGCCCTAAATGAAGTCAGTGCTTCCAGTTCCAAAACCTACACGGTGCAACCTGGAGATTCCTTGTGGATTATTTCAAAAAAACATTCCTTGACCATTGAGCAAATCAAGCGACTGAATAACCTGAATAGCACCAACATCAAACCTGGGCAACGCTTGATCATAGGCTAAGCTTTTCCTTGATGTATCTCAATCCTTAATCTGAAATGGATAGCACTCTCCCTTTTTACAAAAAACACATGAACCCAATCCTAAGAGCCATTCAATTTTGTCTCCTTCCACTTTTCTTTTTGCTACTATTCTCTTGTTCCGAAGAAAATGGGGGGACTTCCAATTCGTTGAAGCCAAAAGCCAAAGGTGATATTGGCGAAATCGTGTTGGCTATAGATTCTACCAAATGGGCTGGACCTGTTGGGGAAGAACTACGGGCCATCTTTGAGGCAGATCTACCAGGAATGCTCCGCTCTGAGCCTCAATTCAAAGTACATCGAGTAGATCCTCGTGCGATGACACGCATGCTGAAAATGTACACCAACCTGATCTATGTAACTACTTTTGATGATAAAAAAGGGGGGAGTCAAGCAATAAACGCTCAATTTACCCCTGAATCCAAGGCAAAGGCAGCAGCAGATCCAAACATGTATTCGCTTCGCATGGAGGATGAATTTGCCATAGGTCAAGAAGTACTTTATTTGTTTGGCAACAATGAAGCAGAATTGATTGCCAACTTGCGGAAAAACAAAGATCAACTTCAAAACCTGTTTGAAGTTCGTGAACGAAACCGTTTGGCCAAGCCCTTAATGGCTCGAAAAAATGCAACTGCACAAAATGATGCGCGCAAGAACCTAGGCATAGAGATCATGCCTCCAGTATCTTACCAAATTGCAAAGTCAATACCAGGATTTCTTTGGCTTCGACAACCCTCCCCTACGGACAAACGGCCAGATATAAGTGTTTATTTCCATGTAGAAGACTACACCAAGGAAGAACAAACCTTTCCACAGAACATCCTTGCCCTTCGAGATTCACTAGCCAAGGTTCATATTTTTGGCGATCCAGAGGACCCTAGCTCCTTCATGACCAGCGAAAAACAAATTCCACCTGCTTTCCGAAACATGGTCATTAATGATAATTTTACAGTTGAAATCCGAGGCACCTGGAAAACCAACAATTTGAGTATGGGCGGAACCTACCTCGGTTACCTAATGGTAGATCAGAAGAAAGGAAAACTCTACTACATGGAAGGCTTTGTGTATTTCCCAAATGAAGTGCACCGAGATGCCTTGCGAGAAATCCAAGCCGTACTATTGAACACCAACATCAATTGGACAGAAAATCAAGGAAAGTAAACCCAGTATATCCTCCCCATTTATGGCGATTAAGATTAGAAAAGAAGACGCATTAAACTACCACAGTCAAGGTTCACCTGGAAAAATCCAAGTGGTCCCTACCAAGCCTGTTTCCAGTCAAATAGACCTCGCACTCGCCTATTCCCCTGGAGTAGCAGAGCCCTGTAAGGAAATCGCTGATGATGTAGAAAATGTATACAAATACACCGCAAAAGGCAATCTGGTAGCGGTAATCTCCAACGGTACAGCTGTATTGGGATTAGGGGACATTGGACCGGAAGCTTCCAAACCAGTAATGGAAGGAAAAGGAGTCCTATTCAAAAAATTTGCGGGGATTGATGTTTTCGATCTTGAAATCGATGAAAAAGATCCCAAAAAACTAATTCAAATCATCAAGTCCCTAGAGCCCACATTTGGAGGCATCAACCTGGAGGACATCAAAGCTCCTGAGTGCTTTGAAATAGAGCAGACCCTCAAAAAAGAAATGAAAATCCCTGTCATGCACGATGATCAGCATGGGACGGCAATCATTTCCGCAGCAGCTCTACTGAATGCTCTTGAGCTGGTTGAAAAAAATATTGAAGACATCCGAATTGTGGTCAGTGGCGCTGGAGCGGCGGCCATCTCCTGCCTTCGTTTTTACTTAACCTTAGGCGTCAAGAAGGAACATATTGTTGTATGCGATAAAGAGGGTGTCATCCGAACGGATCGACCAGGATTGGCTGGAGAGCATCTGGAATTTGCCACCTCTCAGAATTTCAATACGATTGCCGAGGCCATGCCTGGGGCAGATGTATTTCTTGGACTTTCAGCGGGTAACATCATTACTCCTGAAATGATCCAATCAATGGCTTCCAATCCCATTGTTTTTGCGCTAGCGAACCCGGATCCGGAAATTTCCTATGAAGCTGCAATTGAAGCTCGTGAGGATGTACTCATGGCTACAGGTCGATCTGATCACCCCAATCAAGTAAATAATGTACTCGGGTTTCCTTACATCTTCCGAGGAGCTCTAGATGTACGCGCTACGGTCATCAACGAGGAAATGAAGCTTGCTGCTGCAAAAGCCATAGCCAAACTCGCAAAAGAACCTGTTCCTGAAATTGTAACCAAAGCCTATGGGGAGAGCCATTTGAGCTTTGGAAGATTCTACCTCATTCCCAAACCAGTAGATCCGAGACTAATCACCACCATAGCACCTGCTGTGGCTAAGGCTGCAATAGAATCTGGTGTAGCCAAACGCATCATTAAAGACTGGGATGCTTACGAACTTGAATTGCAAAAACGAATCGGCATTGACGAACGATTGATGTCAATCGTGATTGGTAGAGCTAAAAAAGATCCAAAGCGAGTGGTATTTGGGGAGGCTGACAACCTCAAGATTTTGAAAGCTGCCCAACAGATCCGTGACGAAAAAATCGCTGTACCTATTTTATTGGGCAACCGGGAACGCATCTTAGAACTTATCGAAGAAAATTCCTTGGACCTAGATGGCGTCAGCATCATTGACCCCTTGGTAGAGCATGCATTGAATGAAAAGTTTGGAAAAATCCTGGCACAGAAAAGACAACGCAAGGGTATGACCCAAACAGACGCCAACCGATTGGTGAAGGAACGAAACTATTTCGGTGCCTTGATGGTGGAAACAGGGGAAGCCGACTGCTTTATTTCTGGTCTCACGCGCGATTATCCAAAAACCATTTTACCATCACTCCAAACGATTGGTGTTAAAAAAGGCGTAAACCGCGTAGCTGGGATGTACATCATGAACACCCCTCGAGGACCCTATTTCTTCGCAGATGCTACCGTCAACCTCAACCCTACCGCGGAGGAACTAGTAGACATCATTGGACTCACTGCTACGGCCGTGAAGTTTTTCAATATGGTTCCTCGTATTGCACTGCTCTCCTATTCCAATTTCGGGTCAGCCCAAGGAGATATTCCATCCAAAATGTCCAAAGCAACTGCCTTGGCAAAGGAAAAATACCCAGACTTAATTATCGAAGGAGAAATGCAAGCCAATGTGGCTTTGAACCAAGAGATTCAAAAGGAGATTTATCCTTTCTCTGCGCTTTCCCAAAAAGGGAAGGAGGTAAATACCTTGATTTTCCCTGACTTGGCTTCCTCAAACATTGCCTACAAGCTCTTGGCTGAACTTGGAAATGCAGAAGCAATCGGTCCAATTTTGCTCGGCATGAATAAGCCAGTTCATGTTTTACAACTTGGAAGTTCCATTCGCGAGATTGTCAACATGGTCGCAATTGCAGTAGTTGATGCTCAATCCAGCAAAGAAAGCTTATGATAGATTACCTCAATGGAAGATTGGTACACAAAGACCCTACTTATGTATTGATTGATGTAGGTGGAATCGGCTACCATGTCAAAATCTCCCTTCAAACCTATGCTGCGATTAAGGATCAGGAGCAATTGCGCCTCCTGACCTACCTGCACATCAAAGAGGATGCACATACGTTGTATGGATTTAAGGAAGAGCAAGAAAAGCGGCTTTTCCTTTTACTGACCTCAATAAATGGTGTGGGTCCAAGCACAGGCTTGATGATTCTCTCTTCCTTGAGTAGCTCAGAAATCGAGCAAGCCATCCTTTCTGGCGATGTGGCGACAATTCAAGCCGTAAAAGGAATTGGAACCAAAACCGCACAACGAATTATCCTAGAATTAAAAGATAAGGTAGGGAAATCAAGCTCAGGCGAATCTACTGCCCCGCTAGGATTCTTGAATGGAGGCAATAAAATCAGAGAAGAAGCGTTACAGGCTTTAGTCACTTTAGGTTTTCCAAAGGCTGTGGCAGAGAAAAATATTGCCTTAGCGCTCAAACAGAGTGGAGGAACGATCTCCTTGGAAGAACTGATCAAAGCATCGTTAAAAACTTCTTAATTCCCACTGAATTGAAGGTTCAGGACTTTCTTACTTTTTTGAACACAGCGATACGGAGTTTTTTTATACTCCTAGGTTTTCTCCTTGCTATTAGTTCATTCCAAACCCTTCAAGCCCAACAGAATCCTACACCCAAGTCTCGAATAGATTCCTTAAATCAGCGAAGACTGGCACCCTCCTTTTTACTGTGGCAGAATTGGAGAACCAACCCACTTTATCCTTACCGAAACCCATTTTTAAACCAAAAATCTCCCTTCCTCCCCTCATCTCCTGTCAATAGAAATATTCAGATTTTGATGGACTCCACCCTCAAATATCAGGTGGAGGATCAATTGGACAGTACTTCCATAGGGAATCAACAAGAATACGATTTCGAAAAATTCGCTCCCTTGCAAGAATACCAAGTAAGGCAGGAGTACTGGAGAACCCGCTCCCGAGGCATCGATGGAGAAAGTGCAGTAGAAGGTAGGAGGCTCATTCCTCCCTTGACTATGAGTCCAACCTTTGACCGCATCTTTGGAGGTGATTCCATCAACATCATCCCTACAGGCTACGTCAACCTGGACTTCGGGGCTATTTTCAGAAGGATTGACAATCCCACCATTCCCATCCGTCAGCAAAAGAATGGAAACTTCAATTTCCAGCAGCAGATTCAAATGGCTGTCAATGGTACCCTGGGGCAAAAATTAAAGATTGGAGCCAACTTCGACTCCAACAATTCCTTTGATTTTCAAAATCAGCTGAAACTGGAATACGACGGCTTTGATGAAGACATTATCCAATCCATCGAGATGGGAAATGTGAGTTTACCTGTACAAAATCGACTAATCCAAGGGGCTCAGAATCTGTTCGGGGTCAAAACAGAGATGAAGTTTGGCAAACTCAACGTAACCGCTGTCGCCTCCACCCAACGAGGCAGACGGGACAACTTGGTCATTGATGCCAATGGACAGGGCAGAGCCTTTGATATTCAAGGATCCAAATACGATGAAAATCGACACTTTTTCCTCAGCCACTTCTTTCGCGAAAACTACGAACGCTGGCTGAAAGGACTTCCTCAAGTTACCTCAGGAGTCAACATCACCCGGGTGGAAGTTTATGTGATGAACCGGGCTACAAATACCGAAACCCTACGGAATTTTGCGGCATTTATGGACCTTGGGGAAGGAAAAGTGCTCCTCAATGGAAGTAATCCTGCCATTGGACCGGGTAGCCCAAACAGTCCCGCCAACAACGGGGCCAACCGGCTCTATGCAAGCATTAGTGGCAACCCGAGCTACCGTCCTTTCGATTCAGGTGCACGTGCCCTAGAAGGGGATTTGGGTATCAAAAAAGGGGTGGATTTTGAACAAATTAATGGTGCCCGTAAACTAGATCCTTCGGAATACTTTTTCAATGGCCAGTTGGGCTTTATCTCACTCTTCCGCCGATTGCAGAACGATGAGGTCATCGCCGTCTCTTACGAATACACCTACAATGGACAGGTATTTAAGGTGGGCGAACTCACCGAAGATTATCAGTCTCGCCGAGAAGATGAACTGATATTCTTAAAACTCCTTCGCCCTGCACGGATCAATACCCGAGTGCCTACTTGGGACTTGATGATGAAAAACGTCTACAGCCTCAATGCCAGTCAGGTACTCCGAGATGGATTTCAGTTGCAAGTCATCTACCGTGATGACCGCACCGGCTTAGACAATCCTTCCTTGTTGGAAGGAAAAAATGTAAAAGATATCCCACTGATTCGCCTCACCGGCTTGGATAATTTGAATCCTCAAAATGATCCTGCTCCTGATGGCAACTTTGACTTTGTGGAAGGAATCACCATGCTATCGGATCGGGGCCTCCTGATTTTTCCAGTGCTGGAACCCTTTGGCTCCAACTTAGCTCGAAAATTCACGGGGGACGAGCGGGTACTTCGTGAAAAATACGTGTACGATACACTTTACCGAACTACTCAGGCAGATGCGGAATTGGTCACCCGACTCAATAAATTCTTTATCAAGGGAAGGCTTACAGCGGGCTCAGCCAGTGAGATCCAACTTCCAGGCTTAAATATCTCCCCAGGTTCTGTCATTGTTCAAGCTGGAAACATCCCACTCACCGAAGGAGTTGATTTTACAATCGACTACAATGTGGGGCGCCTCGTCATCATCAACGATGCCATCCTCCAATCTGGTAAACAAATCAATGTCTCCTTCGAGAAGGCAGACCTTGTGTCCTTTCAAACCCGGAGTTTGCTGGGTACTCGACTGGATTATGTGGCCAACAAAAAACTTACTTTGGGAGGGACTTTTCTCTTCCTAAACGAGCGTCCCAATGTATCCCGCATTGCCACTGGCAATGAGACACTACGAAACAGCCTTTGGGGACTCGACCTGAACTACAACAGTGAATCGCGCTTTTTAACCAAAATGGCAGATGCACTTCCCTTTACAGACACAAAGGAAAAATCACTGGTCCAGTTTAACGCAGAATTTGCTCACCTCATTCCCGGAACCTCCAATACTGTCAATGGAGATGCGGCATCCTACATCGATGACTTTGAAGCAGCAGTAACCCCCTTCTATTTGGGTGCTCAAGCGAATCAAAATTGGAAATTAGCCTCCACCCCAAAAACTGCAGACAACCGCTTTGACTTGAGTAACCAAACCGAAGATAACCTCGGAAATGCCTACCGCAGAGCCCGCTTGGCTTGGTACAACATTGACAATGTGTTTTACCGTGAAGGTGGGCCGGGTGTTCCAGCAAATATCAATGCCCAAGACCGCCGAAACCACTACGTCAGACGAGTAATTCCTCAGGAGATATTCAAGAACCAAGACCGAGAGGTCATTTTGGTCCCTCAGCCTTTGTTTGAACTAGCCTTTTTTCCCCAAGAACGAGGCATGTACAATTACAACCCGGGGCTTACCTCGGAGGGCTTGCTCGCCAATCCGCGACAAAACTATGGAGGTGTCACTCGAGCGATTACCACCGAGGTAGATTTTGACCGAACCAATATCGAGTACGTGGAATTTTGGTTGATGGACCCTTTCCTACCTGGAGAAAATGGAAAGGTATTGGATGGGATTTTCAATCAGAACAATACAACAGGCGGTAAACTTTTTTTGAACCTAGGAGACATTGCAGAGGATGTAATTAAAGATGGTAGCCATGCTTTTGAAAATGGGCTTCCAGCAGATGGAGATCCTGCAGAAACTTCTGCCAACGAGTGGGGAAGAATTACGCGTCAGCAATTTTTATTGCCTGCCTTTGACAATTCTGCTAGCGCTCGCGTGAACCAAGATGTGGGCTTGGATGGATTAAAAAATGAGGAGGAAGCCAGCTTTTTCAAGGGAAGGTTTGTGGATCGCTTGACGCTATCCCCTTCCGCTAAAAATGCCTTACTTCAAGATGTGTCAGCGGATGGATTCCAGTACTACCTGGATTCTAAATTTGACCAAGCCAACACCAAGATTCTTGAGCGCTACAAAAAATTCAATGGTAACGAAGGCAATACGCCTGTGACCGCAGACCAAAACCTCCCCTACACCCCATCTGGAACGAATAATCCGGACAATGAGGATTTGAATACAGACAATACCATCAACGAACTGGAAAATTACTACGAGTACGAGATTGACCTTCGCCCTGGTCAACTCAAGGTAGGAAATAACTACATCGTAGATCAAGTCACGCACAATGAAGCTGGGGAGCAAGTTAACTGGTACCTTTTCCGTATTCCGGTAAGGCAACCCGATCGGATCCAAGGGGATATTTCAGGCTTCAAATCAATCCGTTGGTTGCGTACCTACCTCACCGATTTCCAACAGCCAGTAGTTCTTCGTATGGCTGAATTCCGCATGGTTGGGAGCCAGTGGAGAGCATTCCAGGAGTCCTTATTTGAACGGGGATTTTTTGAATTGCCCGAACCAGACAATTCCAATCTCACCGTGGATGTGGTGAATATCGAGCAAAATGCACAGGGAAGTGACACCTCCAGCCCTTATGTATTGCCTCCTGGAATTCAGCGAGATCGAGACAATACCTCTGTCATTGAACGCAGACTCAATGAGCAATCGCTCCGCCTCTGTGTGGAAGATTTGGCCCCAAAAGATGCCCGTTCTGTATTCAAAAATATCAATCTGGATTTAGTGCAATACGAACGCATCAAAATGTTTTTCCACGCCAACAGTGAAGAAACTCGTGACGGAGAAGTGACTGCCTTCTTGAGGTTGGGTACCGATTATTCCGACAACTACTACGAAATCGAAGTTCCGCTAAAAATATCTTCCCTGGGAAGCAATGACCCGCGCATTATTTGGCCAGAAGAAAATGAACTAGACATCGCTATCCAGGAAATCGTGGCGATCAAAGCGGAGCGAGACAATACCCAATCTCCTCTGACCCTGCCATTCAGTAAAAAAATCCGCCAATACAAGGTTACCGTAATGGGTAGACCCGAACTCAATCAAGTGCAAGGAATGATGATTGGGGTTCGTAATCCAGGAACAGGGATTGGTTCTTCCAAGAGCCTTTGCCTCTGGGCAAATGAACTTCGTGCCACTGGATTTACCAAAACAAATGGCTGGGCAGCCAATGCCTACCTGAACACTAAAATTGCCGATGTGGCCGTAGTTTCTGCTTCCATACGCCACAATTCCATTGGCTTTGGAGGATTGGAAACGAAACTCTCCCAACGTAGCCGACAAGCCACTACCCAATACGATATTTCGACCAATGTGGAAGTGGACAAGCTCCTCCCCAAGGAATTAGGAATAAGTATTCCGGTTTATTTTTCTGTGGAGAACTCCAGTACACGTCCTGAGTATGATCCCTTGAATCCCGATGTTCCTTTTGAAGTAGCATTGGACAAGTTTGCCAACTCAGCAGCTAAAGATGCCTACCGGGATATTGCAATGGACCAGCTATCGCGTAAGAATATCAGTTTGAATAATGTCCGTAAACTGAAGAAAAATCAGGAAGCGCCAAGCAGAGTATACGACCTATCCAACCTGGCTTTTTCCTATGCAACAGGTACGGTGACGCAGACCAATGCACAACTTCAGGGATACAACTTCAAAACCAACAAGGGAAATGTAACCTACAGCTTTCAACCGAAGGAACTGAAAATCGCTCCCTTCGAAAAATCAGAAGGCATGAAGAGTCCTTACCTGAAGCTAATCAAAGACATCAACCTCAACCTATCCCCTACGCTGCTTTTGGCTAGAATGGATGTAGACAGAAGGTTTACCCGTTCTCAATACCGCAATGACCAGCTGAGTACTTCTGGTGTTGATCCACTCTTTCAGAAGTCTTTTTTCATGAACCGATCCTTCAACATCAACTGGGATCTATCCTCAAGCCTGCGGGTGGACCTGGCTGCAAGCGCAGCAGCAGTTGTGGATGAGCCAGAAGGGGATTTGGATACCCAAGCTAAGATTGATTCCGTACGCGCCAACTTCCTTCGCTTTGGGCGAACGACGAATTACAACCATTCTGCAACGGTAAATTACACCTTGCCATTTGCCAAGTTGCCGCTCACGGATTGGATTCAAACGGACTACAGGCACCTCAGTACTTATACCTGGCAGACTGGTGCCATTGGGCAGCGGGACACCTTGGGTAATGTGATTCAGAACACCAGAGAGCAAACCTTATCTGGTAAGCTGGATTTGATCAAACTCTACAACAAAAGCAAAGCCCTAGCTGCGATCAATGCGCCAAAGCGTCCTGGTATTCCTGGTAGATCAAGTACAGATGCTAGCGATACCATTGGTACTCCGCTGACTCGTGGAATACTTAAAGTAGCGATGCTGCTGAAAGAGGTAACCTTCAACTATGGCATCATTGAAGGAACCTTCCTGCCAGGATACATGCCCAACACTGGGCTGCTAGGCATGGATCGAGCCTGGGAAAATCCCGGTTGGGCTTTTGTATTTGGAGCCCAAAATGCAAACTTACGTTACCGATTGGGACAAAATGGCAACATGGCCCCAAGCCCTGAACTGACCCAGAGCTTCCGCCAAAATAAGGCCATCAACCTTTCGATTAAAGGATTGGCCGAACCCATACGCGACTTTAGAATCACCTTGGAAGCCAACAAACGCGAGATTGGAGACTACAGCGAAATCTTCAGAAATAGCGTCACCACTCCTGGTTCCTTCGAATCTCTCAGCCCTAGCCGAATGGGATCCTACAGCATTAGTACGATTCTATTGGGAACTACCTTTGCCAAAAACAACCAAGAAAACGAATCGGAGTTATTCACCAACTTTGAGAATTTCCGGTTCCTCATCAAGGAGCGGCTAGATCAACAGGCAGCAGCGCCAGGTGAATACCCAATCAATGGACAGGATGTACTTATTCCTGCATTTTTGGCGGCCTACCGCGGCAAAGATGCGGGCAGCGCAACCCTTAACCCCTTTCCGAAAACACCCCTTCCAAACTGGCGTGTGGATTACAGGGGCTTGTCTCGCTTAAAGGGACTCAGCGAACTATTCAGTAGCATCAACTTGACCCATGCCTATAGCTCCACCTATGATGTAAGTAACTTCTCAAACTCCTTGCAGTATCAACAAGGATTGGAACTATTCAATACTTTGCAGCAGCTCCAACGCCCAACACTTACAAATTTGGAAGGGCAGTTTATACCGATCTACATCCTAAATCAGGTAGTACTTACCGAACGATTTGCACCACTAATCGGTGTGGATTTGCTGACCAAGCAGCGGATGAATATTGCTGTGAATTACAATAGAGAACGAAATTTGGGCTTAAATTTTTCCAACTCACAGATCACCGAGCAGGCTAGCAGTGATTTCGGATTGACACTCTCCTACACCAAGGCGGGAGTAAAAATTCCTTTCAAAATCGGAGGTCAACAAAAGGTCTTAAAGAACGACCTTCAAATGCGTTTGGACACGAAGATTGGAAGTACACAACAGGTGCAGCGAAAAATAGACGAAAAGGCCACCGTAACGAACGGAAACTTCAATTTTCAATTTAGACCTACCCTCAGTTACGTAATCAATCGAAGCTTAAACTTGACGGTTTATTTTGAGC
>Ga0192647_101381_pt1 | contig 15960 bp, 14 predicted proteins | sample LauGreFa1BDMLBSN_2_FD_133046 | JGI IMG/M metagenome (GOLD analysis project Ga0192647, IMG submission 133046) | Freshwater lake microbial communities from Lake Michigan, USA - Fa13.BD.MLB.SN - reassembly | ecosystem: Environmental > Aquatic > Freshwater > Lake | place: Lake Michigan, USA...
ACATACAACCGAATAAACTGGTACGTATGAATGACTAAATCGTTCATTTCAAAAACCAAGTGGTTTATGACAGGTTGGACTAGATTGCGGTTTTGTAAAAGACTCCGGAGTGGGATTTTAAACGTTTGGTAGGCGGGCTTGTCCGAAGTCCTAAACACTTCGAATGGGTCCTTGACCTTTTTTTTAACCATCCGCTATATTATACATGCATTTTGGTTTTAAGTAGTTGTTTACAAACAATACTTATGTTTTCGACATATGCTGGTGGGTTTCTTCTAAACGTTGTTTGTGTTTTTCTTTTCGACGTAAATAGGATTGCTTGTTATATGCCTTTTTTTGTTCGGGTGTAGGTTTATAATTGGTTTTCACTTTGTATTCTTTGGCTCTTTGTTTTTCCAACTCTCGATGTTTTTCATAGTACCGTCTCCGGCTGGTTGGTGCGGTATATTTTTTTAGATGTGCTTTTGTTTCATGTAGTTCCGTTCTCATTTTTTCCAATTCGCCTTCTAATTCTTGTATTTTGGTGTCCGTTTCCATTCACTTATGAAAGAAAACGAATCGTTAAATATGTTTTTTGCAATGGGCGTTTTCAATGTCCAAAGGTGTAAAACGGTTGCTTTACATGAGTTACATCGGACACAATCCTCATCATGCACTGTCACCTTGTCATTGACTCACTATGACTATGATGTCATCTTGGGATATAGACAGACGCACTAGCAAACACATCGCCATGCCATCTGGTCACCTGATGATTATGAAAGACGCATCGTCATGCTATCATCATGAGATGCCTTCGTGCCGAATAACACGCCAGAATGCACACGACCGGAATGCTCGCCCTTTGACACGACCGAACATGGTTAGACTGGGAATGGACCGCTTTCAAATTATCGGCGTGCTCCTGGATTTCAAAGGCCAACGACTCGTTGTCTTGAATTTCGCGGAGGAACTGCGCATACTTTCGATATACTGGCTCTGCCTCTTGGCACCGGTACAAGACGTAGATGAATGCATTCTGTGCGTAGCAATGTAGATACTAGATAGGCATGTGCTACCCAAACGAAGATTTGAAAAGGCCGAACAAACGGTCCTGAAAGTCTTTTAGACGACGCACCGGTGCCAAGGTCCGGTGGGCCAAGTATCGCAACGCATTCATCAAAAGGCTTTAACACATCAGGATGTTATCGTAAAATCAATGTTACATCATGCTACCACATGGTCATGTAATCATCATCTTTGAACAGTACTGAGTCTCAGTGAGGGACGACTTGCCCCCACGATGCCCATGGCGGTATGGCGAACGAAAAACGAATTGGCATACGTGAGAACTAGAAATCAGGATACTTATGTGTCAAAACTGATTTAAAATACCGTGAACCAAATTGCAACCATCCTGCAAATGAGTCGATGCACTGGTGTAACGAAACGTGGAGCGGCATGCGCTCGAACGGTCGTGTTTCCACACACTCGATGTAAGGCACACCGCGAGGCGGGGACGCACCGACACACGAGCACATCAGCTGATACTGTAGAGTCGACCGAGTCGACCGATACACGCACATATGCGCATCCGGCGACACTCTCCATGTACGACGAACTCGTCGCCTACCACGTGAGGAATCCACACAACTTTGACGATGACACGTATGATGCTGGACCGTTCCACGAGCCTCGAAACGCCCGCTGGTCGGTCGATGCCGACGAAGGACGCGCGCTTTGTGAGCAACAAGACGATGAGTACGCTAGGTCGCTCCGGAAAGATAGGGCGCTTTCCCGATGGAAGAAGTGTCGCATCGCGGTCCACGCACTCATCGGGCTCTCTCGATGGCAACGGCTGCAGTTGTGCTCGTCGGTCATTCGCCTCATACAGAGATGCGAGGTGCAGTTTCGCACGGAATGCTTTTCGCCGTGCGCATCACAACACGACCGAAATCGCATCGGCGACATCGTGCAAAAGAACAAGCAAATCGAGCGTTGGTGTAGCTTGTGGATGGCGCACCAGCGCGTCGGCGACTGGGACGTGAGTAGGATGATGGACGCTCACTTGAAACCCACACACATCCTCCCATGCCATGAAAGAATCCCAGTGGGCAGTGCAGCACAATGAGAGTGTATAACATCTAGGTAAGCGAAAGGACAAGTTTACGCTCCCCAAACGAAGATTTAGGGAAGGCGGAACAAAATAAAAGGCCGCTCTTCGATTGACTTTTCAATGGTTAGTCGCCCAAATTGGGTGCTTTCGCCCTTGAAAAGTGCTTTGAAAAATCCGAATTGAATCGTTCGTCCGTTCTTCCAAACTCTTCGTTTGGGATGGAAGAACCATTTGCCTTCCCCAATCCTCGTTGGGGAGCACAATCCTGTCAATGTTTTGTCGCGCCAATTCTATCCCTCCCAAACGAAGATTTTGGAAGGTCGAACAAACCTTTCAGAATGCGTTTTCGAAGCACTTTTCAAGGGAGGGAGTACTATATTTGGGCTACGAATCTTTGAAAAGTGCTTCGAAAACGCATTCTGAAAGGTTTGTTCGACCTTCCAAAATCTTCGTTTGGGGAGCATAAATTCTGTTTTCACAATGTCCGCCAAACAATTTTATGCTCCCCAAACGAAGATTTTGATAGGATTGACAAAAGATGAAATGCGACTTTTCGAAGCACTTTTCAAGGGCGTGAGTACTCGATTTTGGCTAAGAACAATTGAAAGTCCATTCGAAAATCAGGAACTCATCTTTTGTTCCTTCTTCCAAAATCTTCGTTTGGGGAGCATAAATTTACCCCTCCCAAACGAAGATTTTGGATTCACAGGGCAACATGCAACTGTGAAATCGGAATCTTTGTCATTTATAACAATGTAAATATCAGGTTGGTTTTGATGTAGACATCTCCGATTCTGTAGTTGCACTGTTTGTGCATGTTATTGGAAGCAGGGACAAAAGATGTAATGCGGATTTCGAAGGAAGCACTTGTCAAGGACGTGAGTACTCAATTTGGACAAGTGAAAAGTCGGTCGAAAATCCGCATTACATCTTTTGTTCCTCCTTCCAAAATCTTCGTTTGGGGAGCATAAATTTACCCTCCCAAACGAAGATTTTGGAAGTTTGATGCTCGTCTGTTAGTGAAAGAAAGGGCCCCGAGTAGTCGATTTGGGTACAAAACGTTGAAAAGTGCTTCGAAAACGCGTTCTGAAAGGTTTGTTCGACCTTCCAAAATCTTCGTTTGGGGAGCATAAAATTACAAAAGGAATGTGCTAATGCTGCCTGTGAACCATGTAGCGAACAAAAAATTGCGCAATTTCGCACCCACTACTTAACAAAGGAAATTGCATACGTGAGTACTCAACAATTAGGCTACTTTCCAATAGACACTGAAATGATTTAAAACAAAAGTATTCAATTGGCTGAACTTTGAGTACTCACGTATGCACTTTCCTTCGTTAAGTAGTGGGTGCGAAATTGCGCAATTTTTTGTTCGCCATACCGCCTGTGAATTTGGGGAAGCGCCCGTTGGACGAACTATGGTCAAGTCTCTGTTCAGAAAACGGTTTGTTCGGCCTTCCCAAATCTTCGTTTGGGGGGAGCATAAACTTGATTTGAGGTGCGTATCCACGGTTCATAGGCTCTTGCACGATACGCTGCACCATCTTGTAAATGTGCATGACGATGTGTCGGACAAACTCACAAGATGAAGATGGTGGGGCGAATCGAAACACTCGTTGGCACCCATGTAGCGAACAAAAATTGCGCAATTTCGCACCCACGACTTAACGAAGTGACTTTCATACGTGAGTACTCAAAAGTCAGGCTAATTTGACACATTTCTTTTAAATCATTTCAGTGTCCATTGTAAATTGGCCTGACTTTTGAGTACTCACGTATGAAAGTCACTTAAGTCGTGGGTGCGAAATTGCGCAATTTTTGTTCGCCATACCGCTCGTTGCGATTACAAGCCCGACACATACATGGTCATGTGTCTGTATAAAAATGTTGCAAAAACACTTTCAGGCATCGGTCGAATGTGGTATGAAAATGTAGATAAGAACTGTAGATAACAACAAAAGCAATATTTGGGGAACGAAACCCCTTAAAAGGTGAATAAAGAAAGGGACCATTAGTGTCGATTTCAGGTCATTAACGTCCCCAAATCCGTGCTTTTGTTGTCATCGATTGTTCTTATCTACGTTTTCATACGTTTTGGAAGCATGAACCCACTCGCCTTTTGTATGCGTCTCACATGTTTGTATGGTGTTCCTGAGCCCGCCATTTGTCTGGGCCGACCGCTGACCCGGAAGACCCGACGCATGACGATCATCTATCGATGTCACGTTTGTGTGGAACACCAGGTAGGGTGGTGTCTAAAGCAGCGTGTGCACGAAGCCACTCGCTGGCGGGTCCGTCGCCTTTTTCGGCGGCCTTGGTGAGCCACTCGATTGCGCGCTCGCGGTTCTTCGGTAGACCCTCACCGGTGTAGTACATGTAGCCAATCCAATACTGAGCGTCGATGTGTCCCTTCTCGGCCGCCCGGTGAAAGTACTGTGCAGCGACCGACTTGTTCATCGGCTTTCCTCCGTATCCGAACCGGTACATCGTTCCGAGGTTGAACAGCGCCTCTGCACTCTCCAATGCGGAGGCGATGTAGTACCACTTGGCCGCCTTCTTAAAGTCCTTGGGCCCCCAATATCCGTTGTGATACGCATTGCCAATTTCCAACGATGCGCTGGCGGGAGAGACACCGACCCATTCCGAGTCGCGGTCGTCTCGACTTGCACGGGCTCGCCCAAAGAGTTTCATGGTTGGCTTCGGTATCCTCGACCAAAAAAAATCTATTTAAATCAATTTCATGCTCCCCGTGGGCATTGGGTGAAATATCGTTCCACATGGCGACTCATTGGCGAGCGAAGGAGCCATATAGTTTAGCCCTCCCAAACGAACATTTTGGAAGGTCGGACGAACAGAATCGGCACATTTCAGAGTGCGTATTCGAAGCACGTTTCAACACTTTGTAGCCCAAATCGAGTACTTACGCCCTTGAAAAGGCTTCGAAAACGCATTCTGATTCTCATTTCTGAAATGTTCGTCCGACCTTCCCAACTCTTCGTTTGGGGAGCATAAAGATGCGCGATTTTTCGCGACCGAAGCATATGCTAGGGAATAGGCCACTAGGCGCTAGAACTACTCTAACAGCGCTGACAAACAAGATGACGTTCTGGCCATCGCGCACCCACCGTCGCCGGTCACGCCATCGGGCAGATCGACGCATTCAAGGTATTCGTCGCATGGTGGGTGTGTAAGCAGCGTCGAGAGGCCTAACGGCGCCGATAACGTGGCATATCCGGTGTCGACCGGGTGGGGTGCTATCTGCGCGCTACCGACGTGCGTCGGGAACACCGACGGTGTGGCGACGGGTAACAGCGTCAGGCGCCGTAGATTTTGCTCGAGTTCCTCGACGAGACGCTCCAGCGCAAGCACTCGACGGACGAGGTCGGCGTTCGTCGGCGTGGGTGGGGGGACCATCGTGTGGACGTTCGTTCGACGGTTTGCGGTGAGGACGTCCCCCTTTTTGGCGCATGCGCCATTTTCCGACGTCAGCGTCTTCCGACGCCCCCCCTCCATTTTTGGCCAAGAGCGGCGGGTTTCCATGTCTAGCAGACGGCGAGCGAGCTCCACGTCGTTATCGACGATGGACTCTCGCAACATCCACTCGTTTGTCCCACCCTTCATCGAGCACAGAACGAACGTTCGATTGTCGCACGCACGAGTGACCTCGTCGTGCATGTTCACGATGGACGATATCGGGAAGACCCTCATGGCGAAAATCGTTGAATTTTAAAATAGTGGCCTATATATCGCAAAAGGTTCAAGAACGTTTGAGATTTGCCACGTGGTGGAAACATCCAAATGAGTTAAAATTTACCCCTCCCAAACGGAGATTTTAGAAGGTCAACCAACCTTTCCGAGGATCGGTTTCGGTCGGCACTAGCAACACTACCGCCAATGGCAGGTGTGAACCTTGTGGCCGAAGCTTGTCGGCATCAAATCTGTTCGATCGGATCGAGTATGCTGCGCCCTTCGTTAGAGCACACGATACCCTGCGTTTTCGGAGCACTTTTCAAGGGCGTGAGGACAGGATTTGGTTTGGGCTACAAAACGTTGAAAAGTGCGCCGAAAACGCAGTTCGGAAAGGTTTGTTCGTCCTTCCAAAATCTTCGTTTGGGGAGCATAAAACTGCGACGGACGAGTCTCTGATGGCGAGTTCGGACTCAAATTCGGGTCATCGTGTCATCGCCGACTCATCGGGTGGTATTGAGTTTCGTGCTAGCATGCGCATCTTTTTTGAATTATGTTTTCCGTCGGTGATTCTGGTGCTCATCGATGTCGTTCCAGCGCAGATATGTTCAGAACTTAGGGACAAACTGAGGTCCACTCTCGGATTTGTACTTGCCACTCTCACTACCCTGTGTGACTATCGTTGGCTCCGCCCAGTATACCTTGAGATTGCATTCCCTCATCGCCACGTTCATCCACAAATCGCTTGAGAGTCTTATGTGATTATTCAGGTCGATATACTCGCACAATTTGACCGCACACTTTTTACTCATCAGGTAACTATCTAGACATCTCGTTCCGCCTAAACCGCCCCAATGGGTCGGTTGGGTGCATTTTTCATAGATGCATTTGTCTTTTACCAGCATGTGCGGTTCGATGTGCAACTTGCACCCATCTCCGATAAACAACATGTCATAATCTACAGGTAGATCAGCGACATACTTGGCGAAAATCTCCGAAAAGTTTTCACACAATATAACGTCGTCCTCGAATATGAGAGCATGGTCGTATCGATCTTTAATTTGTCGGTACGCATGAAAGTGCTTCAGTGTAAGCGACATCATTGCCGGATGTATGTCTGTTGAAAACATCGCAACCTCTTCGTCGCTTAAGCGTCCTTGGTCAAACTGTTCAATGAACTCGTAATCGGTGATATTATGCGTCTGGAATTGTTCAAGAATGTCAGCCTTCCGCTCGCATAGTTTTGTATAGTGCGTAACAAAAACCTTCATGCTTTTGTTAGGGGCATGTCCTTTTAAGATAATACACACTGAGTCGTAACTATCGACTCGCTGCGCTATGTACGAAACCATGTTGCGAACAAAATCCCCATGTTACTCAGTTGAGGCCTGCATGCACGGTCTTTTATCACGGTGGACCCATCATGACAGCATCACAGTGTGAGTTCGACTGGAACATCGACATGCTATCTTCATCTTGTGACTCTGACGTTGACTCCCCCCAACCGAAGATTTTGGACGGTCGAACGAGCCGTTCGATGAGTCGTTTCGAAGCACTTTTCAAGTGTGTGAGTACTCGATTTGGGCTACAAAACGTTGAAAAGTACTTCGAAAAGACTCGTCGAACGTTTCGTTCAGCATTTCAAAATCTTCGTTTGGGAGCCATAAAGTTGAGTTCGACATGCACATCACCATTGAAGAAGGTTGCATGCACGGTCTCTTCACAATGCTGGCATGCACGCTCTTTTAACACGGTGGACCCAAGACAGCATCACAGTGTGAGTTCGACTGATACTGTGACAGTGGCAGTGATACATCGACATGCTATCCACATCTTGTGAGTTGGACAGACACATCAGAAATCTATCTTCATCTTGTGTCTCTGAAGTTCGTTATGCACATCACCATCGAAGAGGGGCTGGCATGCACGCTCTTTTAACACGCTGGACCCAAGACAGCATCACAGTGTGAGTTCGACTGACACATCGACATGCTATCCACATCTTGTCAGTTGTACAGACATATCAGAGTGCTATCTTCATCTTGACTCCTGAAGTCTATCCATCACAAACGAAGATTTTGGAAGGATGAACACAAGATGAAATCCGGATTTCGAATGAAGCACTTTTCAAGGGCGTGAGTACTCGATATGGGCTACGAGCCATCGAAAAGTCAGTCGAAAATCCGGATTTCATCTTGTGTTCATCCTTCCAAAATCTTCGTTTGGGAGGGTAACGGCGGAATCTCACTGCGGACCCATAATGGCCACATCACCGTGTGAGTTGGACAGACACATCGGCATGCCATCATCATCTTGAGCGAGTTGACTCTGAAGTTGACTCAGACTGACACATCGGCATGCCATCATCATCTTGACTCTGAAGTTTATGCTCCCCAAACGAAGATTTGGGAAGGCCGAACAAACCTTTCAGAACGCGTTTTCGAAGCACTTTTGAACGTTTTGTAGCCCAAATCCTGTACTCACACCCTTGAAAAGTGCTTCGAAAATGCGTTCTGAAATGTTTGTTCGGCCTTCCCAAATCTTCGTTTGGGAGGGGTAAAGTTGACTCCGACTGACACATCATTTGACTAGTGTTTGTGCTCGACATTACACATCACCATTGAAGCAGGACTTGCATGCACGCTCTTTCACAACACGGCTGGCATGCACGAGCTTTAAAACGGTGGACCCATCTTGACATGCACTGATAGCATCAAAGGGTGAGCTCGACTGACACATCGGCTTTTAACACGTCTGGCATGCACGTTCTTTAGCATATTCACTTCACTCTAACGGTCGTTTCCGAAAATGTGCTCGACATGCACATCACAATTGAAGCAGGGCTTTCATGCACGCTCTTCAACACGACTGACCAATCATGACCGAATCGCTGTGTGATTTTGACAAACACATCGGCATGTTTGGCGGACATTTGTCCGTCTTGGACGGATTTTGATTTAACATGATGATGTGCATGTGGAGCTTATGGCATGGTGATAGCATGCTGACCACCGGATGATGATAGCGTGATGATGCGCCTGTCGAACACTCACACGACATCACAAGATGACAATAGTATGATGTATCGGTCAAAACATGACATGCCGATGGGTCAGTCGAACTCAGCGCATGATACATCATGAGTTCATGACGGTGTGTAGAACATGATGATAGCATGATGTCTGTCGCGCCTGGTGATATCATGAGGTAATGACGGTGTGTAGAACATGATGATAGCATGATGTCTGCAGCTCCTAGCATCGACCAAAAAACTGCGCGATTTCGCGACCACCTAAGGGGAGTGCAGTAAGTTCTCTCTAAATGTATTCTCACCAAACGAAGCTTTTGGAAGGCCGAATACACCTTTCCGAATGCGTTTCCCTGGGAAGCACTTTTCCAGGGAGCGAGTACTCTATTTGGGCTACGATTCATTGAAAAGTGCTTCCCGGTAAACGCATTCGGAAAGGTTTGTTCGACCATCCAAAATCTTCGTTTGGGAGGGGTAAAATGGCATTTGTAACGGGCATCATATCATCCTCCTCATGTCGTGAGAGCGAGGTTAGTGTGATGATTGTTACAAATTTATGCTCCCCAAACGAAGATTTTGGAAGGAGGAACAAAAGATGAAATGCGGCTTTACCGACCGTCGCACAACGACCCACGATGAAAAATGATTTAAAGGACAAACCGTTCGTTTCACCAGCGAACCGACATGAAAAGGTGCTACTCACTCGGCTTGGTCGACTCTGCACACGGCAAGCTCGACGACGCGACGTCGGAGAACAAAAAGAGAGAGTTTGAGATTCGCGCGCGAGTCGCGCGCCACGACGAGCATCCGGTCGACTCGAGTGGCCGTCCACTGTTGTTCGTCGAAGACACGAGCGAGTGTCCAGTATGCCGAGAACCGTTCGATACGGTCGCAGTGTATCCATGCGGTCACTTTCTTTGTGGTGATTGCCACGAGAAGCTGGCGAGTGGCGCCGTTACCTGTGTGTCCGACCCCAATCACTGCATCGTCTGCAAGGATGAAACCCCATTTGGTTCGGTCATCATCCACAAGCTACTGCCGATCGGTCGCAGCGGCACCACCGCATCCTTTTCGCAAAAGATGGACCATGCGCACAAGTGGGTGGTGGCCCCCCCGCCCTCCAGCGAGTCGACCCGACATGAACCGCCACCCGGCGCTGCATGCGCACGTTTCTTGCCCATGCGACATCCGGACGATGCGAGGGCGTCGGCGCTCATCCTGGAGATTCCGACGGTCGATGTTGCGACCGACGCGGAGGACCGCGCAGTCTACCACTTCCTAATCGACGTGTCGGGGTCGATGACCGAGTTTCTCTCGCGGCTGCGCTCCAGTGGAACGCTGCATCGACTCGCGCAGCGACTGGTCGGATGTTTCGTGTCCTTCAGCCAGTTCAGCGACGACGCGACCACCGTTATACCCCCCGTCGAGGTGCGAGTCGACAGCGCCGCGTCCATCGCCGAGACGCTGCACGACCGTCTCCAAGCCGACGGGCGGACGTCCCTGCACTTGGGGCTGATGCACCTACGCACGCACGTGATACCCGAGATGACGCGCGTGCTGGGCGACGAGAGCGTCCGCGCGCGGGAGCACCTGGCGGTGATTCTCACCGACGGCGAGGCCGATTGCACGCCACTCGCTGCCGACGAGTTTCGGCTACTAGAGGCGGTGTGCACCCCCTTCTTGCTGGGAGTCGGTGAGAATTACAGCTTCGACGCGTGCGACCAGATCGTCCGCCGAGACACCACCAAATACGCGCACATCGACGACGAATCGACGTTGGTCGACCACATGTGCCACCGACCCCACGTTCAGAGGTTCTTTATCCGAGCGTCCTCCGAGGATTCGCTGATGTATTACAACGGCAACGTTACCCCACCCGTGAACGGCGTCCACGAGCTGGTTCTGCGGCGGCGCACCGACGAAGCGACGACCGTCGTGTTTTCCAACGTGGATGAGCGCACGCTCACGTGCAACGACGCCCCGGTGGTCCTCCAGCGCGATGTCCGACTGGGCTTTGCCTTCAAGAAGGTCATGCAGACCACCATCGCGCTCGCGCACGTCAAGGACCTCAGCATCGGTGTGTCGCATCGAGACATGTACGCAAACATCCACGCGCTGACAAGCGCGAAGCGCGTCATCAAGTCGTATGGGGTGGGACTCGGCGCATCGCACGCCGACCTGATGGACATGATTGATACGCAAGTGTCGATGTTTACAACGATGCTCGCGTCACGCGACGAATCGGTCGGTCGTTGTCACTCGTCGAATACAACCGCACGGCTGGCGACGTTCACCGCGTTGCGTGCGTATACGGCCCTTGGTTGAGGTGGCTTCGGCTCAGTCCGTGGCTCAGTCTGTGGCTCAGTCCGTGGCTCAGTCTGTGGCTCAGTCAGTAGAACAGTCCGTTGCTCAGTCAGTAGAAGAGTCCGTTTCTCAGTCAGTAGAAGAGTCCGTTGCTCAGTCAGTAGAACAGTCCGTTGCTCAGTCAGTAGAACAGTCCGTGGCTCAGTCCGTGGCTCAGTCCGTGGATCAATCAGTTGCTCATTCAGTAGAACAGTCCGTTTCTCAGTCAGTAGCCGTGAAGCGAGCATTAAATTGCGCAATTTCAGGCCCCCACTTAAGGAACACAGTTGAGTATTGTGTGAGTACTCACATTTGGGCCAATGTTTCACGCATGCGCATATATCATCTAGACTTTTGTTGATTTCGTGTAGACATTGGCCCAAGTGTGAGTAATCACACCATGCTCAACTGTGTTCCTTAAGTGGGGGCATGAAATTGCGCAATTTAATGCTCGCAACTAGGGTCAGTAGAACAGTCCGTTGCTCAGTCAGTAGAACAGTCCGTGGCTCAATCCGTTGCTCAGTCAGTAGAACAGTCCGTTTCTCAGTAAGTAGAACAGTCCGTGGCTCAGTCCGTGGCTCAGTCCGTGGCTCAGTCCGTGGCTCAGTCAGTGCACACCGACGGGCTGCGCACGACCTTCAACCTGGCGTTTTCATCCACCACCAGCGCGACCTGCGTGTCGGGACTTGCTGCGTCGTCCGCGCAGGAGCATGCGCTTTCCGGGTCGCATTGTTCGTCCCACTGACCCGACGAGCCAGACCCCTCCGACCCGCCGACGTCGTGTGCGATAAACCCGTCCAATTGGCTCGTTCGCTCGACGTAGTCGCGCTCGAATTGCGTGATGAGGTCGCCCACGTTCTGCTTCAAGTTGTCATTGAGCGCCTGCAGTTCGTCCTTGTACTGCGCTTCAAGTGCCTTTTCGTCGAGGTCGTCGGCACTGGCCTGCTTGATGGTCTCTTCAAACGCCTGCATCTGCGATGCATGCTTGTCGCGTAGTTTCTTTAGGATACCCTCGTGATAGTCGCGTTTGTTTTGGAGTTTCTCATCGAACTTGGCTTTGCGCTTTTGGTGTCGCTCACTTGCCCATCGCTGGACACTGGCCACGTTGGTTTTGTACAAAATGCATAGCGGGCACATGCACGATTTGCGATCGGACGCGTCCATCTTACCATGTACTTTTATCCTTTACAATTTCAAACTGTAAGACACTCGCGATGCGCTTGGGCGTTTCATGTCGTCGTCGTATGGCCATTGGCCAGCCAAAAAGTCGCACTTTCAGCCCTCGATCGAAAGTCGTATGAAAACGTCGATAAGAACAATCGACTATTATCGATAACTACAAAGGCAAGGACTTGGGAGTGTGGTCTATTTCATTACCTTTCCACTGTTTCCCGCTGGATGGAGGTGACCTCGTCGTGCCTTTACGGTGGAAACCCGAATGTCCACGCCGGCAGAGAAGGCTGCGACGAAGGGACCCGTCGCCGTCTAGTACGGTGCACACGCCGCAACAACCGACGAGCAAGGGGACGTCCAGTCCTCTCTAAGTTGGTCGTACAACCGCATGATGAACTCCATTGTCGGGACCAAGTTCCCACTCTCGGTATGAAACCGTTGCGACTGGTGATGATGAATTCGCACTTTATCGGCGTCTTCGGTGACCGTAAACTTGTCGTGCGGGAAGGTCCGTGTATTCAGCGCATCATGTGGAATGTCGCCGTCGTACATTCGATGCCAATGACGAAACGAACGGATGAGTCGGAGCCAAGTATCATACGCCACTCTCAATCGCCGTGTCCACGTCGCATAGTGGGACGTTATGCGGCGTAGATGTGGCTCGTCCGCCCATGCATCGGGTAGTTGCGGTGGTTGAGTGTAGGTCAGAACACAGTCGAAGAAGTGGTTCCAAAAGGCATATCGTGCGTTCGAGATCAGGCGCATCGCCTGACCATCCCGCTTCAAGCACGAGCATTGATGAAAGCTATATCGGAACACAAATGCCTTGGATGTACGCTGTGCGATCCGACGAACGTTGCAGCTCAGCCACTTGGTCACACTCGCCCACACAATCGACGGCAGGCGCTCCCATGGAACATGTTGAAGCATGCCCGGCGTCGAATGACATCGAAAACATCGACACAGCCGCTCGTTCGATTCGACGACTGTCTTGCATGTGCCATTCGTCCTGACCGTTCGATGAACATGGCATAATGGGTGCGGCGAGAGACCGCATCGCTGGCCATTTCGCTTACATCGCACCCCAGTCGATGTCTTGGCTGCGCATCGCATTCCCTTCCATGCCATTTAGGCGCTTTTAAGTTATTTGATATCCTATCGGTACATGACCGACTGTTCTAGTTTATATAAAGCACACCAGCCGTCGGCAACTAGTCCCCTTTTTTTCGACAATCTCCATTTTGAAAGCTGCCTGGAAATGGATGACGATGCAACAATCCAGGCAGCCTGCTGCCGACTTGGTCTCGCCATCCCCGGCTTGCACTTGCGAACGAGATGTCTGCAGAATTGCACTCAAATGAACCTGGATTCGTGGTTAACATTTTTGTCAAAATGTTCAAAATGGAGATTGTCGAAAAAAGGGGACTAGTTGCCGACGGCTGAAGCACACAGCATATGACCACATGCATCGGTTTGCAATCATGCATCATGTCGCATGCCTGAATCATGCCTGATGTGTGTGTGTGCGTTAATCACATGAAGAATCATGCATCATCATATTGTGACTCCGAAGTTGAAGTTGAACGTGTGAGTTCGACACGCACATCAGCATGCTACCATCAAGTTGTGAGTTCCACAGACACATTAGTACGAGGCTGCAATGCACGCCCCTTTAACACGGATGGGACATACTGGCAACATCACTGTGTGACTTTGTCATGCACATCAGCATGCTATCAGCATATTGTGACTCCGACGTTTAGTAGTCGTCGTTTACCCCTCCCAAACGAAGATTTTGGAAGGATTGCACTAAGGATTGACAAAAGATGAAATGCGGATTTTCGAAGCGCTTTTCAATGGTTCGTAGCCCAAATTGAGTTCTCACTCCTGAGTGGCATTTACAGTGGACTGTCTCTAGATGGCATTTTTAACAATCATCACACGGACATCGCTGTCGATTCGGTGTCGAAACATCAAGATGATGCCCGTTACACTAGTCGTCGGCAACTCACCCCTAAATTTGGACGAATCTCCATTTCGGAGAATTCGTCAATATTTAGAACAACATTTCGTGGTTCAAACATTTGACGAATTCTCCGAAATGGAGATTCGTCCAAATTTAGGGGTGAGTTGCCGACGACTGCGTTACACGCGCCCGAACGAAGATGTTGGATGGGTGGTTGTGCGGCGGTGAACAAAGATGAAATGCGAATTTTTCGACTTTTCAATGGTTCGTTGCCCAAATTGAGGACTCACGACCTTGAAAAAACCTTTAGATTACGGTAGCATGCCTTGTGCATGTCGAACTAGCACCGTGATGCTTTTGACGTTGAACTCGCACGGTGATGCAGCACTGATGCTGTCATTATGGGTGCGCCGTGTTAAAGAGCGTGCATGCCAGCCCCTTGGCACGCACGCCCCGTAACACGACTGATGCAATGCTCTGCGCCGGACACAATCGTCATGATATCATCATCTTGTTACGTCGCTCGACAGTGTCGACACCGAGACACTCAGACACATGCAGCCCAGTTTGTTCAGCTTGGTTGGCATGCACGCCTTCTTAACACGGCTGGCACGCACGCCCCCTTAACACGACTGTCATGCACGCCTTCTTAACACGACTGATGCGATGCTCTACACCGGACACAATTATCATGATATGTCATCATCTTGTTACGTCGCTCGACACCGAGACACTCAGACACATCATCGTATTATCATCATTCTGTGAGTTCTACGGGAATGTCTGCCACCCAGTTGGCTCAACTTGGTTGGCACGCACGCCCTCTTAACACGGCTGGCATGCACGCCTTCTTAACACGACTGATGACGCGCAGTGATGAGATGCTCTGCGCCGGACACAGCATCATGCTGTGATTTCGACAGGCTTGTAGCCCAGTTGGTTGGCACGCACGCCCTTTAACACGGCTGGCATGCACGCCCTTTAACACGGCTGGCATGCACGCCCTTTAACACGGCTGGCATGCACGCCCTTTAACACGGCTGGAATGCACGCCCTTTAACACGGCTGGAATGCACGCCCTTTAACACGGCTGATGCTGCGCAGTGATGCGATGATCTGCGCCGGACACAATCATCATGATATATCATCATCTTGTTACGTCGCTCGACACCGAGACACTCAGACACATCATCATATTATCATCATGCTGTGAGTTCGACAGGATTGTAGCCCAGTTGGCACGCACTCCCTTTAACACGGCCGGCATGCACGTCTTTGAATACATACCACACCTTTCTCCATGCAGGCACATCGTCCATGATTCGCCAATGACTCGTCATGCTATCATCATCTGCGACTCATGTTGTGAGTTTCATGCGACTCCTGCCTATTTTTCTGAGTCAAAATTCTGACACATGAAGATGTCACACATCGTCAATGTTATTAACATATGCTCCCAGATATGACCAGCCCCGCGTAAATGCATGTCGAACACACACACTAGTAACATGGCGATCGGCCAGTGCGACGGCCACCGATAGCATGATGATGTGTCACTGTGTCAGTAGCAGTGTGGCGAGCATAAATTGCGCAATTTCAAGGCCCGCTACTTAACGATGAAATAGACCATACGTAAGTACTCATGTTAGGGCAATTTGGCACAATGAC
>Ga0192647_101383_pt1 | contig 15951 bp, 13 predicted proteins | sample LauGreFa1BDMLBSN_2_FD_133046 | JGI IMG/M metagenome (GOLD analysis project Ga0192647, IMG submission 133046) | Freshwater lake microbial communities from Lake Michigan, USA - Fa13.BD.MLB.SN - reassembly | ecosystem: Environmental > Aquatic > Freshwater > Lake | place: Lake Michigan, USA...
CCTATCATTTCATGGGTCACACCGTCCGCATCCTCCAAGGTTTCGCCGAGCGCCATATAGCCACCACACTCGCCATGAACCGGTCGCGTCTCGGCAAATGCCTTTAATCCTGACTTAAACGAAGACGCAGCCGCTAAAACACCCGCGTGAAGCTCCGGATATCCGCCAGGTAGCCAGCAAACGTCACAGTCCTCGCGTGGACCTTCATCCGCAAGCGGAGAAAACGGGATGATCTCCGCACCGGCATTGCGCCAACCCGCAAGCAAATGCGGATACATGAACGAAAATGCGGCATCTCGAGCCAAAGCAATCCGTTGTCCCGGCGGTTCGAGTGCAATAGTTGAATGCTCAATCGTAGAGCGAGAAGATCTCGCTAACAACTTCACCTCATCAAGATCGACATGCTGCGCCACAAGATTGGCCATTGCCTCAAGAATAGCTTCAAGGCCTTCGGTTTCCTCGGCCTGAACGAGACCAAGATGGCGTTCCGGCAAGACAACGGAGGAGTCGCGCGGGATACTTCCCACGACCCGCAACCCGATAGCCTCGATTGCATCTGAAACAAGCCGTTTGTGCCTCGCACTTCCAACCTTGTTGAGAATAACACCCGCAATCTGAATTCGAGGATCATAGGTCGCACACCCCTTAACAATTGCAGCGGCTGATTGGGATTGCCCGCTAACGTCAAGAATAAGCAGCACAGGCCATCCGGTCGCAGCCGCAATATCTGCGGTCGAACCCGAACGCCCCAAAGCCGCAGGTACCCCGTCAAAAAGCCCCATCAACCCTTCGCAGAGAACCAATTCAGCATCAGATGTTGATTGCTTCGCCAGAGCAGCTACGAGCCCCGGAGACATCGACCACGCATCGAGATTAACACCTGCGCGACCTGCGGCAACAGTATGAAAGGCCGGGTCGATGTAGTCCGGGCCACACTTCAGCCCCGCCACCCGGACCCCGCGACGAGCGAAAGCCCGCAGCAGTCCGAGTGTCAGTGTTGTCTTCCCGCTTGAAGAGCGTGGAGCGGCAATCACCAACCCCCGCGCAGTATTCTGTTCAATCATCCGATGACTCCGCTTTGCAGAAGCGCATTAGCACGATATGGCTTCATGCAATGGAAGAAACCACGCAACAGACCCCGCTTCGCCGCGGCTGGACGACAGGCACTTGCGCGACAGCCGCAGCGCGTGCGGCTTATGAAGCCTTGTTTACCGGTAACTTTCCCGATCCGGTAGATGTTCTTTTGCCAAATGGATCGCGCCCGGCATTCAGTCTGGCTACCACGCATATCGGAGCGGGAGAGGCGCAAGCGGGTATCATTAAAGATGCTGGCGACGATCCCGATGCAACACATGGCGCCTTGATCCTCTCGACGGTTCGTCGCGGGCCCGTCGGCACGGGTGTCACGTTCAAAGCGGGTCCGGGCATCGGCACGGTGACCCGTCCCGGTCTCGCGCTGCCACCTGGTGAGCCCGCCATTAATCCCGTCCCGCGAGAAATGATGCGGACGGCGATAACGGAGGCCAGCAAAATCCTCGGAACAACCGGAGATGTTGAAATCGAAATCTCCATTCCGGGCGGCGAGGAAATCGCGCGTTCCACACTGAATGGACGCTTGGGGATCGTTGGCGGATTGTCGATTCTCGGCACAACCGGAATTGTCATACCCTATTCTTGCGCCGCTTGGATCAACACGATCCACCGCGGGATCGACGTCGCTCGAGCCGTTGGTCTGACGCACGTCGCCGGCGCAACGGGAAACACCTCCGAACGCGCGATCCAGCAATTGTATCAACTGCCCGAAGTCGCCTTGATTGATATGGGAGACTTTGTCGGCGGCATGCTGAAATATCTCCGCCGCCATCCTGTTCGTCGCGTGACCGTCGGCGGCGGGTTCGCAAAAATGACGAAACTTGGACAAGGCCTTCTCGACGTTCATTCGCGGCGGGGAGAGGTCGATCTGAATTGGCTGTCGGATCGCATCCTCGAAGCAGGAGGCAAACCGGAATTCGCGGATGCAATGCGTCAGGCGAATGCCGCCAATGAAGTTTTGGACCGATGCCGAAAGGCGGGCATCGATATTGCGACCCCTATCGCCGAAGCTGCTTGGAAGACGGCCGCGAAAGCCCTTGGCGGCAGTGATGTTGATCTCGACGTCGTGGTCGTCACGCGGGAAGGCGAAGTGATCGCCAGAACGCCGCCCCGCAATGTCGTATAGCCACACTATCACGATTCAGTGCCGCGCCATCCCGGCGTCCTGAACCGCCGCCGATAGTCGGCGTCATAAAGCGAGCTATTGCTGAAGTCCGATTCGCCGAGACTTTTCCCGACCAGAATAAGGGCCGTCCTTTCGATCGGTTCGCCCTCCAAGGCCAATCCGAGATCGGCTAACGTCCCGCGGAAAACCCTCTCATCAGGCCAAGACGCGCGATATACAATCGCTGCGGGGCAATCAGCTCCATAGAAGGGTATGAGTCGTCCGATCACATCCGTCAGAGCATGGATCGACAGATGGATCGCCATGACCGCACCGGTCACTGCAAAAGCCTCAAGTGTTTCAGCCTCCGGCATGGAGGATGCCCTGCCCGATGTCCGGGTCAGTACGACCGATTGAACCAGTTCTGGTAGGGTCAATTCCGTTTGAAGCGTCGCCGCAGCAGCTGCAAAGGAGGGAACTCCCGGAGTTACCGTGAAGGGAATGGACAATCGTTTGAGTTCCCGAACCTGCTCACCCATCGCACTCCAGATCGATAGGTCTCCGGAATGCAGCCGCGCAACATCAAATCCCTTGGCATGAGCGTCCTGAAACTCGGCGACGATTTCTTCCAGTGCAAGCGGCGCCGTATTCACAATACGGGCTCCGGGAGGGCAATACGCCAAAATGCCGTCTGGAACCAAAGACCCCGCATAGAGGCACACTGGGCATTTTCCGACAAGGTCCCGACCCCTCACAGTTATCAGATCCGCAGCGCCCGGCCCCGCTCCGATGAAATGCACCGTCATTACTGTGTCCCCGGAAAAATTTCAGGCCTCGCGGCAACCGCGCAGGTAACGCCTCCTGCACTTAAACGGGGCAGAATGAGTTTTGCACCCGAACCCGCACCGGCAAGGGCGGCTGTTTCCGCGATAGAGGGTAATCCGAATAAGGCCTCGACGCGCGCGGAGCATGTCGTCACAACACCTGCCACAGCCCTTAATGCCTCTTCTTTGACAAGAACAAGCGGCATATTCAAGAGCTGGGCGGCGTCAAACAATCCCTTTTCGTCAGCCTTTCGATCAGTTGAGAAGAGTGCAGCAGGGCCGTCAACCCCCGCTTCGGACAAAGCGCGACGAACGAGGTCAGCGATCTCGGCACCAGAAACACCCTTTCGACATCCGATCCCCACCCCAATCATGTTAACGGCTCCAACGGTTTCGTGATCGACCATTGCGTAACGGGCATTGCAGCGCGCCACCCATGATAGGGACCAATCGGATCCGCGCGCGCGATCTGCACTGAGATCAGTTCTCCACCTAGTGTCGTATGATATTTTATCAAGTCAGCCTGTGTCTCGAGCGTAACTGCGTTCATGACCAATCGCCCACCCGGCCTTAACGCCGACCATGCGGCATCAAATACACCAGCATCCGTCCCGCCGCCGCCGATAAAGATCGCATCGGGAACAGGCAATCCAACAAGCATTTCCGGTGCCGTCCCCTCCAACACTTCGATATCCGGAACTCCGAGAGAGACCGCATTGCGTAAAACTCTGGCCGCGCGTTCAGCTTTCGGCTCTATCGCAAATGCGCGATTTGCCGGATGACACAACATCCATTCAATACCAATTGATCCTGATCCGGCACCAATATCCCAAAGCACCTCGCCCTGCCTTGGCGCCAGTGCCGAAAGGCTCATCGCCCTGATTTCACGCTTGGTGATTTGATGATCGTGCTCAAACATAGCATCCGGTAGACCCGGTGCGAGTGAAACAATCTTCGCATCTTGTCCTGCCACAATCTCAATTGCAACGCTGTTCAGTGCAATGAGGTTTTCGGTCGCCGTAAGCACAAAATCATTCGCGGTGACGTCGGTAATCTTTTCGCGTTCACCGCCCAAAGCCTCGCAAACGACAAATCTTGACGCTCCGAATCCACGTTCCTGAAGCAGTTTCGCAAGCTTAAGCGGGGTGGAGCCATCCCACGAGAGAGCGATTATCCGGCCATTGGGCTGGAAATGAGGAATGATGCGCTCGAAAGGTCGTCCATGAAGTGAAACCAAGGCACAGTCTTGCTGCGCCCATCCCAAACGCGCTGCAACCAGACTAAATGCCGAATGAGCCGGAATACAGACCATTTCATCGGCTGATATATGGTTCATCAATGTGCTGCCGATCCCGTAAAAAAATGGATCCCCACTTCCGAGAACCACAACCGGTTCGCCCCGCCGCGCAAGAATATCAGGAAAAGCCAATTCGATCGGTGAAGGCCAAGCCAAAGTTTCCCCTGCAAAATCCGGCACGAGAGCAAGATGCCGGCTTCCCCCGACGAGAAAGACAGCTTGAGAAATAAGGCTGCGTGCGGCAGGGGTTAAGCCGTCAATCCCGTCCTCGCCAATTCCGATGATTGACAGCCATGGCTGAACAGGCTTTCCCGATTTCGGCGAATGAGTCATTGTGTCACACACAAGTGAGAACCAAAAAATTGACGATGATACAGAACACGCCCCGTTTGCTGATCCTTGGAGGTACGACCGAAGCAACCGCGCTCGCTCACCATCTTTCCGAAAAATCGGGTATCAGCGCAATCATCTCGTTGGCAGGCCGCACCAAATCGCCTGCTCTGCCGCCGATTCCTTACCGAATTGGCGGATTTGGCGGCATTGACGGGCTTTGCGACTACATTGCGCACGAAAAAATCAGCGCAATTATCGACGCAACCCACCCTTTTGCCTCGATCATGTCGCGAAACGCCTTTGAGGCCTGTAGCCGTCTTGATATACCGAGGCTCACCCTTACCCGACCGGCTTGGCGCGCTTCTGCGGGTGATCAATGGACCACTGTTACCGATGCCGATGCTGCCGCTCTCGCAATCGGCAAATCGCCCCGGAACGTATTTCTGACCGTGGGCCGATTGTCGCTCAATTCGTTCACCCAAGCTCCGCAGCACCGTTACGTCATCCGAACAATCGACGAGCCGGATCCCGCTTCCCTGCCACCCCATGCCAGACTCATCTTTGCTCGTGGGCCCTTCACGATCAAAGATGAACAACGATTGCTGGAAACTGAAAAAATATCCGTCCTCATCACCAAGAATTCCGGTGGGTCCGCGACGGATGCCAAATTGCTGGCGGCTCGATACCTTCAAATAACCGTGATCATGATCGATCGCCCCGCCGATCTTCCCGGCGAGATTGTTCATTCTCTTGATGAGGCGATGTTCTGGCTCAACGCTCATGGTTTCCGCCCGTAACTGCGCGGCGTATACATCCAGGGTTTCTTCCCATCAGAACGCGGCACAAGCCGCGTCTCGCTCGATCCGATCATCACCAAGGTACTCATATCCGCAATCGAGGGATCTGCCTCCGCTAAAGTCGTCAATACAATCCGTTCATCGGGTCTGCCGACCGCACGCGCAAATGCAACGGGCGTGTCGGGTGATTTTGTCCGGCGCAATATCCCGAAAGCATCGAAAATAGCGTCAGGCCGCGCCTTTGATGCTGGATTGTAAATCGCGATCACAAAATCACCTTCAGCGGCGGCAATCAGCCGCTTTTCAACAATGCTCCACGGCTTCAGATTATCCGAGAGTGAGATTGCACAAAAATCATGCCCCAACGGTGCGCCAAGTCGCGCAGAGGCCGCCTGCATCGCACTCACGCCCGGCAATATCTGAATATCTACCCCGCGGTCAGTCGCGTCACCATGCTCGATGACCTCGAACATGGCCGCAGCCATCGCAAAAATGCCGGGATCTCCGCCTGAAACGACGGCGACGATTCGCCCCGCTTTGGCCAAATTAAGTGCGTGCCTCGCCCGTTCACGCTCGACGCGATTATCTGACGCGTGCACGGTCAATCCGTCTCTGACGGGGACACGAGCGACATAAGGACCATACCCGATAATATCCGTTGCGATGGTAAGCGCCTGATGAGCCTCAGGCGTCACCCAGTCCTCTGGTCCCGGCCCTAACCCGATAACAAGAATGCGTCCCCCGGTCATGGGCGCCGCCCTTGGCCCGGAACAAGAATCATCGAAAAATAGGGTGCTTTATCGTCGGATTTTTTAAGAAGCGGCATCACCACTTCCTCAGCCATCGTTCCACGCTCGACATAGAAAGCCCGTTCCGCAAGCCCCGTCTCGACCAACACATCCCGGACTTTGATGAAATTAGAACCCAACTTCATAACAACCAGCGCATCGGCAGCATGAATTCGCCGAACCAATTCGTCTCGACTCAATGTCCCCGGAAGGACACATAGGACATCATCACCCCACGTCATTGGCACACCGACTGCTGTCCAACAGCCCGACATCCCCGTTACTCCCGGGCAAATCGTTACCGGAAAACGGTCCTTGAGACGTTCATAGGCATGCATGAACGACCCGTAGAACAAGGGGTCGCCTTCACACAAAAGTGCAACATCACGTCCGGCCTCGAGATGAGACGCGATAGATTCTGCCGATCTTTCATAGAACTCCGACAAAGCATCAATATAGGCCGGATCGCTGAAGGGAATTTCAACAGTAACCGGATAAACTAAAGGTAATTCAATGGCACCGCTCGGTATCAGAGTCTCAGCAATGGTGCGCGCATTGCCTTTGCGTCCCTTTTTCGCAAAATAAGCAATCACGGGCGCTGACTGAAGGGCTTTCAGCGACTTGACCGTGATCAAGTCTGGATCGCCAGGGCCTAACCCGACGCCAAAAAGTCGTCCAAGAGCGGATGTGTTGGTCATCGTATCCGCTACTCTCTTTCACTGGCCAAGGCATTAACTGCAGCGACCGTCATCGCGCTTCCGCCGCGTCTTCCGTGTACGATAATTGCAGGCACACGCCCGTCAGCCATCAGCGCATCCTTTGACTCGACAGCTCCCACGAACCCGACAGGAATACCGATAATCAGAGCGGGTTTTGGCGCACCAGCATCAAGCATTTCTAAAAGCCTGAACAATGCGGTTGGCGCATTGCCAATGGCAACTACCGAACCGGCAAGATAAGGACGCCAAAGTTCCATCGCCGCTGCCGTGCGCGTTGTCGCCAATTCCGCCGCCAATGCCGGCACGGCCGGATCATCCAGCGTGCAGATCACCTGATTATCCGCGGGCAACCTCGCGCGCGTAATTCCCTGAGCCACCATTTTGGCATCACACAGAATCGGCGCTCCGGCCTTTAGCGCTTCAATCCCCGCAACGGCAGCACCTGCCGAAAATCGGATATCATCCGAGAGTTCAACCATCCCGCATGAATGGATAATCCTCACGGCAACGCGTTCTTCCTCTTTTGTGAACCGCGCGAGTTTGCTTTCAGCACGGATCATCGCAAAAGATCGCCGGTAAATCTCGGCCCCGTCATGAACGTAATCATATTTCACTGATGAGCTCACAATGCCACCTTCTCACACGCACCGTCCATCGCCGCGCTCATAGTACCCAGATATTCCCGAACCTGCTCGAAAGTCAGGCCATATTGGCTTGGATCATCCCCTGCACGACCTGATAATACGACATCATAACGGCCATCTCTTCCAACAAGAGTGACATCACTAGACGCGGCCCGTGCACACCCCTTGCGGCAACCCGACACATGTAGCCCTGTTCCGGACATGGTCAGTTTCTTTGCCAAAAGAGCGAGAGCACGGGCGTCACCTTGGGTCCGTGTCGATCCATTCTTGCATGCAGGCGATCCCGGACAACTCGCCACCCTCAGAAGAGGATCATCCACATCAACAATGAATTCCCCACCTAATTGGGCATAGACCTTGTCATGATCCCCCGCTGCGATGCCCGGAAGCAAAACACTTCGCCATGGCGTCATCCTGAGTTCGCCTGACCCGTTCAGATCTGCCAATCCTGCCAATGTTCGCATCATTCGGCTAGTCAGCCGACCGAATGGAACCCCCAATGCGAGGTAATTCATCTCGCCACACGATTGAAAGCCAAGTTTGACCGACATCGTTCGTGCCACATGGGGCCGCAACCGCTCTAGAGCAAATCCGGCCGCTTCGAAAATCGACTCATCTCCCAGATGACCAACAAGCTGCGCCATCCGTCTGACGGGTTCGCTGCATTTTACGCTCAAGAGCAGGAACGCATCCAAAAATCTAATCGCGACTTCCACCGCCGTCTCGAGCGGAACAACAACAATCCGCGCGCTACCATTGATCCCGATAGCGATTGCAGGTTCACCTGTTCCGCCGTCCGACACGGCTTCAAGTCGAATATCCGCACCCTGCGACCAGAGCGAAAACACGCCGCCATCATCAATCGAAAATCCGAATTTCGATGGAATATCAGACGCGTGAACAAAGTTTTTTAATCTATTTGCTAATTCAGAAACCAATCCCCGCGAATCAATCAGTGCCGTTGGGTCAAGGCCACCGAGCGGAACCATCATGATGTTCCGCACCGACTCCGTCATTTCATCATCATCCACCAACCCCGCCGATTGCAGTCGTTCGATCAACATCGGAAATGTATCACCGCTCACCCCCCGTATCTGGATATTTGCACGGTTACTCAGATCAAGAAGCCCATTCCCGTATGCATCAGCGCAATCGGCAAGTACTCGTGCGACTGCACTCGAAACAATACCCCCTGAAGGCCGCACCCGCACCAAGAGACCGTCGCCTGTTTCCATCGGCCGCAACGCCCCGGGACACCATCCCTTCCGAAGATTGTTCCCGTTCATTGTGCAAGAACCTCCGGAACTTCAATTCCGCATTCCGACAGGATCGCAGCAGTCGAATTTCGTCTCGAAACCCAGAAACCCCGTTGCACGGCGCTTGCAAAGTTGCGAGCAATAGCATTCCCGGCTTCCGGATTTGCCTCCATCAGAAATTGCCGAACACGTTCATTGCCAAGTGTTGCCTCAAACATCATGTCAAACTGCCCGAAGGTCACAAAGTCTGTAGAGGCAGCAAACGAAAACAAATTATTGACCGTCTCAGCAATTTCCGACGCCCCCCGATGCCCGTGCCGCATTTGACCGTTGATCCATCGCGGATTTGTCGCTCTTCCGCGAACAATACGTGCAATCTCTTCCGAAAGCGTACGCACCTTCTGCTGGTCGGAACGGGTTGCATCAACGTGGAAAATGGATGGCGCGTTATCGAGCAAAGCGGCAGCGGCAACAAACCCGCCCTCATGGTCCGCAAAAGCATCAGAATCAAGCACATCCTGGTCGCTCATATCCTGTACATGGACAAAAGCATCGGCAGCCGCCACACGCTCGCGAAAAGCGTCCGGCGCGGAAATGCCATCCTCGTTTGCCCGATACGCATATGAGCTCGCAGTCAGATAAGCAGCTCCGAGTTCAGCCTTCTCGGCTACCGTATTATCAGACAGAATCCTCCCCATGCCGATCCCGTAATCGCCCGGTGCATTCCCGAAAATACGTAACGGTTCTAGCTGGCTGTCACGCCGCTTTGCCGCGATCGGATTCTCACTCACGGTCTCATCCAATAGCGACACAGCCTGAACAGCCTCGTCAAAGAGAGCAATCTGGGTTTGAAACACATCACGAAAAAGCCCCGAAATCCGCAAAGTCACGTCAATACGAGGCCGACCGAAAACTGCGGGCGGCAAAATCTCAAATCCCGAAATGCGCGATGATCCCTCATCCCATAAGGGTCTCACACCGATCAACGCCATGGCCTGGGCCAGATCATCGCCGCCCGTGCGCATCGTCGCACTTCCCCAAAGATCAATCAGAACAGATCGGGGCCAGTCACCATGATCCTGCACATAGCGGTTGACGACTTCATCTGCCGTTCGCCTGCCGATTTCCCACGCAGTCCGTGTCGGAATACTTCGCGGATCAACCGAAAAAAGATTTCGTCCCGTCGGCAAGACATCAACGCGTCCGCGCGAAGGAGCACCCGACGGTCCGGGTTCTATAAACTTTCCTTCGAGCGCCTTGATGAACCCTTCCAATTCGGACGTGCCGCAAACACTCAACTGGGTGCGAAGCGCACCAAGATCGATTCCCGGGATCGACGCTAAATCGGCTGACCGTTCATCCAAAACAGCTGCGTCAAAACTTGCACCAAAAACATGCAAGCCATCCGCAATCCTCATCTCCTTGAGGTCGCAAAGCCACGCATCAAGCGTCATCAGCAGATCATCTCTCTCAGAGGATCCATCAATCCCGGCCTCGGCAATCAGCCCGCTTTCCGTCGCACGCTCGATGATGGCGTCGGCAAGAAGGCGCGCGCGACGCTGATCAAGCCCTTGTGCTTCGGCATATTCTTCAAGCAGTGACTCAATTTCTGCGGCAACACCATGCGCGCCAGCCTCCTTAAGCGGCGGCGTCAAATGCCCAATCGTGACTGCGGCGAGCCGACGTTTGGCCTGCGCAGCTTCACCGGGATTGTTCACGATAAAGGGATAGATCACCGGAACTGGCCCTAAAACAACTTCAGGCGCACAAAATTCACTCAATGCAACCGATTTTCCGGGCAACCATTCCAATGTGCCATGCGTGCCCAGATGCACCATCGCATCGATTTTCAACGTCTCTCTCAACCAGATATAAAACGCGATATAGGCGTGATGCGGCGGGATATTGCCGTCATGATAGGTGTCTTTCCGCGTCACGGCGTGACCACGATCAGGTTGCAAGGCGACAATCAGCCCGCCTAAATCCATAAATCGAGCGGAGAAAAAGCCATCGGACACCACCTCCGCGTCACGTACTGCGCCCCAAACTGCTTCAACAGCACGTCGGAAGGCTTCGGGCAAAAGATCGAAGTGCTTCTGATATTCGGACAGCGAAATGATTTTTGTCAAAGGCCCGGAGATCAAATCCTTCATCAAAGCCGCAGAATCCTGCGGAACCCTGACCGAATATCCCTGCAACTTCAAAGCCTCGGAAATCCGGATCACGCTTTCAGGGGTATCAAGCCCAACCGCATATCCTTGCCTGCCCCCCTTGGCTGGATAATCCGACAGCACACACGCAACACGCTTGTTCTTGTTCGGTTTCCGCCTCAAACCCGCCCAGGAGAGTGCCAAATCCGCGACAAACCCGATTCGTGATTCCTCTGGGCTGTGTATAACCCGGGTAAACTCAACAAGATCACGCCGCTCAGCTTCACCCTTGAAGGAAATAGCCCTTGTGATAATCCGCCCATCAAACTCCGGGAGAACAACATTCATCGCCAGATCAGTTGTCGTTAGTCCGCGCTCGGATGCCTGCCAAGGCTCGCGCCAAGTCGTCGAGAGAATGACTTGTAAAACAGGCGCATCGGCGCGATCCAGCACACCTCCCCCATCACTTTGACGCCCTGAAAATGCGGTCATATTCAAAATAACGTCTGGTGGTGAATGATCGAGAAAAACCGCAAGACTGTCAGACGCCGCCGGGTCCTTCAAACTGGAAACCGCGACGCAATCAACCGCAAAACCGCGCTCCCAAAGTGCCTTCGCCATCAAAAGCACTGGCGCCGTATCTGCGGCAATAACGATCGAGCGATACACAACCAGAAGCGCGCGCGGCGCACCGTTTTCGCCCGCGTGGCAGGCCGCATCAAACAGACTCATCGCCGGGATTGCTTCCGGCGCACTCCATGCCGTTGGCGTTCCAATCCGGTTCGCGATCCATTTGAGACAATTGGTAAAATTCTTGGCCCCACCCTCATGGAAGTAAAGCCAAAGACGTTTCAGATCATCGCTTGAAACCGTTGACGCTTCATCGCACCGCGGATCCTGCCGGTAATCTCCCGGCACAACGGCCAATTCGAACCCGTTTTTTCGCGCTAAGCGCGCAAGTTCCTCAATCCCGTAGCGCCAATAGTCGAGCCCACCCAGCAAGCGCACAAGCACGAACCGGACTTTTGAAGCCATTCTCTCAAGATAAAGATCCACCGAATAGGGATGTTTCAACTGCGCAAGGCACGCCATGCGAAGGCTCGGAAACTCTCCGACGCCTTGCTCATATGCGGTTGCGAGACCGGAAAGGTCGCTGTCCGTGAACGACAGAAACACAATATCACCGGGCGTTTGCTCGAGATCAATCGCAGCAGCTGTAGCGTCTAGCGAATGACTCTCGGTGCGCAGCAAATGCATGAAAGAATCCGATCAGGCTGCCTGACCCAACGCGGCAACAATACCACCTTGGTCGATCCCCTTCTCGCCAATCACCACAAGCCGACCTTGCGGTGCACGACCAGACGGCCAAACCCCGTCGAAGTGATGCCGGAAGCGGGACCCTACCCCTTGAACGAGAAGCCGCATCGGCTTGCCCGCAACTTCGACATATCCCTTGATCCGCAACACATCGAATTCATTGGCAATCGAAGCCAAGCGCTCCGAAAAGGAATCGGCATCCGCAACAGCTCCGATATCGACAACGAAACTGTCAAAATCATCATGGTCATGATCCGGTTCTGCATCGTGATGGGACGGACGGGCCGCAAGGTCATCTTCAGCCGCAGCATTCAGACCGAGCAAAATCTCGGCAGCAACCTTGCCCTCATGTGTTTCAACAACACGCACCGCGCGCGGAACCGCAGCATTGATTTCCCGGGTCACCCGATCAATTTCAGAGCGATCCATCAAATCGGCCTTGTTCAGGATCACAAGATCCGCACACAACAGCTGGTCCTCATAGACCTCCTCAAGCGGATTATCGTGATCAATTGACTCATCTTCCGCCCGTTGTGCCTTTAACTTCTCAGGGTCATCTGCAAATCGGCCTGCCGCCACCGCTGCACCATCAACAACCGTGATCACGCCGTCCACCGTCAAACGCGAGCGAACCGACGGCCAGTCAAAAGCCTTAACGAGCGGCTTTGGCAGCGCCAACCCCGATGTTTCAACAATGATATGCTCGGGGCGGTTCTTCAGCGCGAGAAGTGCCTCGATAGCCGGCACAAAATCATCCGCTACCGTGCAACAAATGCACCCATTCGCAAGCTCGACTATATTCTCCTCGGGACACGACTCAATACCGCAGGAGCGGAGAATTTCGCCATCAACGCCGACGTCGCCGAATTCGTTGATGATCAAGGCGAGGCGACGCCCTTTCGCGTTTTCAAGGACATGGCGGATCAGGGTCGTCTTACCGGCGCCCAAAAACCCGGTGATGATCGTGACTGGGACTTTGGCTAATGAGGTGGAAAGAGTCATATCGAGGGTCCATTTTCAGAGGAATGTGCGGGATTGAGTGGGGGAACGCGCGAAACAACACCCTTTTTCAGCGCATCAGGCCGCTGTTTCCAGGGAATGAGGCCGTCGGTAGTCTTGGAATAAAGTGCGGCACCTTCGAGGATTGTTTCTGCCGCAGTTTCTGCCGGCAAATCGCCATAGACATAGGTCCATTTGCCCGGTGCCGCGAAGCTGACAGTGCACGGGCGCTTGCAGACGCTGAGACACTCGACCGGCACAAGCTCAATCGGCGTATCTGAAAGAGTGTTCTGCTCGTTCAACATCCGAAATAGACGCGCACCAGCCCGCTCCTCAGCGTCTTCCCCGGCAACTTTGCAGGTGATGCACACGTAAACTTTTGTCGACACCATCCCGCAAGCCTCACGCCATAAGCCCGAAAAGGGCTAAAAATCAATGAGATGCAGGCGCAGCGGGAAGAATCCCCGCGTTCGAAGCCGCTAAGCGATGAACCGTTCCGAGGCACCCCGCCCGGAAACATGCGTCGTGTGTGATGGCAGGTCTCCTGGCTCACGGATAAACGTTCTGCACTGCCTTCCCAGAATTTTTTAACCAATTCCAGTGGCTTATCAGCACAAAACTAGCCGCTAACAGTTGCGGGGGCAGCTATGGAATCGCCCGAAGTATAACGAACTCACCATATTCCCGTTTTAACCCCTCAAGTGAAGGGACCATCAACACCCTAACCTTGTCGTAAATGGCGGGGGGAGTCAATTTCTTGTCGCAGGACAAGAGACAATCAGACCGGGATCGGGTATCTGCTGAAAAGGCACTTTTATCCCGCAACGATGATCCGAGGTCCCTGTGACACCCTTATCAGAAGACGAAATCAACCGGAAGCATCGCGAAAAAATGGCCAAACGAAAAGCCGTTCAGGACGCGGAAGTGGCCTCAAAAACCATAACATCAAAAGGGTTGCTGATCGTCAACACCGGACCGGGAAAAGGTAAATCAACAGCCGCTTTCGGCCTTGTTCTTCGTGCGCTTGGACACGGACATCATGTTGGAGTTGTGCAGTTCATCAAAGGCGCTTGGAATACCGGCGAGAAGCGCGCCTTGGAGCGATTCTCCGACCTCCTGAGTTGGCACTCCATGGGAGAAGGTTTCACATGGGAAACGCAAGACCGCGAGCGCGATATAGCAGCGGCAAAAAGGGCTTGGGATCAGGTTCTTGAGTTCATGAGTGACCCGAAGATCAAACTCGTTTTGCTCGACGAACTCAATATCGCACTAAGGTACGATTACCTGCCCTTGTTGGAAGTCGTTGATGTACTTTCAAACCGCCGTCCGGATCTTCACATTATCGTGACGGGCCGGAACGCCAAACCGGAAATGATCGAAGCCGCCGACCTCGTGACGGAAATGGGAATGGTCAAGCATCACTTTTCTGCAGGCGTCAAAGCTCAGGAAGGAATCGAGTTTTGACCACTCAACCTCCTGCCCGGGGGCTCGCCCTGATGATACAGGGGACCGGTTCGGATGTCGGCAAGTCACTGATCGTCGCCGGACTATGCCGCGTATTCGCGCGGCGCGGATTGAGAGTGCTGCCTTTCAAGCCCCAAAACATGTCAAACAACGCGGCAGTCACCGCCGACGGCGGCGAGATCGGTCGCGCGCAAGCCCTGCAAGCCCGGGCGGCTGGTGTTCCGACCTCGGTTCATATGAACCCCGTGCTGCTGAAGCCCCAAAGCATGGTCGGGTCCCAAGTGATCGTGCAGGGCAAAATCGCAGGGAATGCGAAGGCCCGCGAATATCAGGACTGGAAGCCGCGCCTGATGGGAGCGGTGCTCGACAGCTTTTCCCGTCTTCGCGCCGAGGCTGACCTTGTTTTGATCGAGGGGGCCGGAAGCGCTGCAGAAGTAAATCTGCGGGCCAATGATATCGCCAATATGGGCTTTGCGCGGGCAGCGAATGTTCCGGTCATCCTGCTCGGCGATATTGATCGCGGCGGCGTTATTGCACAGATTGTCGGCACGAAGGCTGTTATCTCCCCTGAAGATGACGCCATGATCAAAGGCTTTCTGGTCAACAGATTCCGTGGCGACCCGACATTGTTTGAAAGCGGGATGACGATCATAACTGAAAAAACGGGCTGGCAATCGCTCGGATTGATCCTTCATTTTGCGGCTGCGGGTCGCTTGCCGGCGGAAGATGCTGTGGCTCTGGACAAGCGAACGCGCTCAGCCGACGCCCCCGTCACTATTGCCGTGCCGCTGCTTCCGCACATCTCGAACTTTGACGATCTCGACCCGCTCAAATCGGAACCCGGCGTTCGTCTTGTGCTGGTAAAGCGCGGCGAACCTCTGCCAGCCGAGGCCAACCTCGTGATTCTTCCCGGCTCAAAAGCAACCATCTCCGATCTCAATGCCTTCCGGTCGGAGGGGTGGGATATCGATCTGAAGGCCCATGTCCGGCGTGGCGGCCATGTGCTCGGAATTTGCGGCGGATATCAGATGCTCGGACACCGGATTGACGATCCGGACGGGATGGAAGGCGACAGCACTGGCGTGCCCGGTCTCGGTCTTCTTGATGTCGTCACTGTCATGACGCAGGAAAAAACCTTGTCGGCGGTCACAGGTACCCATATCGGC
>Ga0192647_101384_pt1 | contig 15946 bp, 15 predicted proteins | sample LauGreFa1BDMLBSN_2_FD_133046 | JGI IMG/M metagenome (GOLD analysis project Ga0192647, IMG submission 133046) | Freshwater lake microbial communities from Lake Michigan, USA - Fa13.BD.MLB.SN - reassembly | ecosystem: Environmental > Aquatic > Freshwater > Lake | place: Lake Michigan, USA...
AAATGTGTATATACCTTGTGCAAGTGGCCCATTTGTCCATCCCCATCTTTGAGAATTATCTAAAAAATTCGAATAGTTTTGAAAGCACCCTGACTGATCCCCATCAAATGCGAAAGCTGTTTCAGTAGTTGCAGCAACTGATTTATCATCATTTACATCACAAGAGATAAAAATTTGGTTGTACATAGCCCAATTCCCCCTGGAAACCAACCTTAGTCCATCACCCCATCCTGATTCCATTTGATACGTGCTGCTGGATGTTGCCTTTCTTAGTCCTGCATGTGCAGCAACATAATAATTACCAGAATTTGCATTTGGACAAGAAAACCCAAGAGTTGAAAGTGGGATGGTGTATACAAAAGATGTTTTACCGGTAATATCCCCTGACTTATGAGGAAATTGCCCAGGAATTGGATTACCAGATTTATTGGTTGGTAAATCTGAAAGAGAGCTGCCAATAAAAAAAGCAATGTTCACAAATTCCCAGCCATCCGTTGACTGAAATGTAACCTGAAGTGCATCATCTGTATTATCACCATTGGTGTCGATGTCATCATAACTGACTGTCCCGGCCTTCATCGTTTGACCGGCATAAATTATTTGTGAATTGACTGAAGAAGTTGAAGTGCCAACTACAACTTTTGATGAAATTTCCTTCTTGAATAATCCTTTCAAGTTCAATGAAGATGTGTCTTTTGTACATCCACTAAATAAAATGATTAAAAACATAAAGGAAAGCAGAAGCGAGTAAGATGAATTACGCTGATCAAAATAATTTTTCATACCTCTTTTTTTAATGATAAAAATGATTTTGGCTCAAATCATGTTAAAGAGGCACCCTTCACTCCATAACTTAATTAGCAAACCAAGAAAACGAAATTAATCAGCGAGAATTGCAAAGAAAATGTTCGACATCATTCATTATTATGGTATTTATTATTTATATAACTTTTGAAAGTCATAATAATTAGTAAACAAATTTGTTAGTATCGTAATGGCATTTTATCAATGATATCCTCGAGAATATATCATCTCACATATCCTAATAGAATGGGAAATCAAAACAAGCATCAGAGGGGAAACTCAAAAAATGTGCATCATCAATAATAAGCCGTTGCAAGTTATTGAGCAACCTTCACCTGAGTTCAGACCTAGAATGGTGAAGTAATAATAAAAAATTACACTTTGATGGTATACTCTTTTTAATATCTTTTAAGAATTGAATAGGGAATTACTTTTAAAATATATCCAATCAACTTCCACCTCTCTTTGTTATATAAACCACCTTTTTCTTTCTTTTGATGGCTTTAACTAATTGTTTGGCAGCTTTTTCGCCCGGTTATTCCAACTAAATAACCTTTCCGCAAAAGAATTTCAGACAATGATTTACCTATTCCACTTGTTACCCCAACAATAATTGCCTTCTTCATATCATAAAACTACATCTCTAGCGTTTATTTTTCACCTTCTGGTTGTATTATTGCCTCTGCGACAGTGAAATGTCGTACAAATGACATGTTGCTGACAATAATTTTCTAAATTTCTTATATCATATTTGCAAAATGGAATTTGGTGATAGATTAAAGGAGATACGGACAGGTTTGAACTATTCTCAAACGGACCTCGCCGAAAAAACTGGTTTAACGCTTAGAACAATTCAAAGAATTGAGAACAATGAGGTTAAGCCAAGTCTTCACTCCATAAAAGTAATTAGTGAAGCATTGGAAATTGCTTCATCTGAATTCATCAATAAGTCTGACGCCAAACCATATGAATTTAATTTCACCATTAAAATCACAGATATGAATGAATTTCTCAGCGACCTGAAAATACTGGTCAAAAATCATTGGAAAGTAATTGTATTGATTATTGCAGTCGTATGGCTTTTATCAAATTATGCAGATATAAAATCTGGCATCCTGGATGCTTGGAGCGGTAAATAAGCCCTAAAATTCAGCAGACGGCCTATTTAGGTAAAAATTGTAAGATGTTGATGGCCCCTACGCTTTGCCCACTTGACTTTTAAAGTGTAAACGGCAAAGCAAGCATTTGAAGGTAAATTTAAAAATCGTGTAGCTTTCAACAGCCCAAAAATTTTTATATTTCTGAGAGTAAGCGCTACAATTATTGTAAATTAATCTTCTAAAAAACAAAAAATGAAAAGATTAGCATGGGTGATGCTTGCATCGCTGCCACTGTGGGGATTTACACAACAGGCTGATTATTTGATATCTTCTTATTTAACACAGGGACCGAAAGCCCCCAATACACATTACATCGGTGAAGCCTGGTTAAATGGCGTTCTGCAGGGAGATGGAGAATTTAGTTATAATATTACCAAAGCTACTTTTAAAGCAAACTCAACACTTGACTGGCATAAACATGGATCTGTTCAAGTGCTCATCATTGTTGATGGTGAGGGATATTATCAGGAAAAAGGCAAAGAACCCGTCATCATGAAAAAGGGTGATATCATCAAATGCAGCAAAGACACAGAACACTGGCATGCATCCTCAAAAGAAAAGGATGTTACCTACCTAGCTATTTACGGTGGAGCACAACCAACAGTATGGACCGATAAACTTTCACAAGCATACTATGATGGTATAGCAGAGAAATTAAAAGGCAAATAAAAGTCGACGAATAACAAAAGAGATGATAGCTAAAAATTTGCTGAGTAAGACAGGATTGGTGTTGAGTTTTTTTTTGAGCTCATGTGTTTCAAATAATTTACATAAAATCACTGACCCAATCATTATTCAACAACAAGGGAGTTTTGAAGCAGGGGGCAGTGTTATTAAAAATCCCGGTGTATTTGATCCCATCAAACATGGAGCTTTCAATCCCTCCAACCAAGCTTCAGAAGGACAAACACTTCACGGTGACCATGCCTATGTATTTTATCAAATCCCTGCAAAGCCTCGTAAACTTCCCTTGGTTTTTTGGCATGGCTACGGACAATCAGCCAAAACATGGGAAACAACTCCAGACGGAAGAGATGGTTTTCAAAATATCTTTTTAAGACGTGGCTTTCCTGTTTATCTAGTGGATCAACCAAGAAGGGGACGTTCGGGAAGAAGTACTGTTGCCGGGAATATCAATGCAGCGCCAGATGAACAGTTGTGGTTTGGGATTTTTAGAATGGGCATTGACACTGAATTTTATCCAGGTGTACAATTTTCAAAAGACCCCGAAGCATTGAATCAATTTTATCGTCATATGGTACCCAATACCGGACCATATGATATTGAAGTAAACACCAATGCTATTGCAGCACTGTTTGATAAAATTGGTAAAGGAATTTTAGTTACACATTCACATAGCGGTGGACAAGGATGGGTAACAGCTATCAAGAATAAAAATATCCAAGCAATTGTTTCCTATGAACCAGGAAGTGGTTTTGTATTTCCAAAAGGAGAAGTCCCAGATTCTATTGATTATGTTGGAGGAACACTCAGGGCAGTAGGTGTACCAATGAATGATTTTTTAAAACTAACGAAGATTCCTATCATTATTTATTATGGTGATTATATTCCTGATGCCCCATCAAAATATCCGGGTGAAGAACAATGGCGTGCTGCATTGACCATGGCAAAACGTTGGAGGGATATCGTAAATAAATATGGGGGAGATGTTTCAATCATAAGACTCCCTGAAGTAGGATTGAAAGGAAATACGCATTTCCCGATGTCGGATTTGAATAATATTGAAGTCGCAAATTTGCTTTCATCATTTTTAAAAAGCAAAGGATTGGATCAATGACATCCAAAATCTGTACACAGTTCTGTGCAACAAAATAAAAAACTCTTATAAAGTATTCATCTAAGAGAGTTTTTATACCCCAGTCAATTCTATTTTGTACAAGAATTAAAGAGTAGAAACAATATCTTAAAAAGTACACTTAACATTATTCTTCAATCATCAATGCACTGGTGATCTTTGTCAAACGCTTGAGTGCATCTTGAGATTGTCCAATTACAAACGCATCGTAAACTCTTTTCTCCTGAAGTAAATTTTCATACATCTTATTTCCCCTTAAATTTCTTTCTAACTCTTGAGGATTGAATTTATAAACCCGTTCTAGATTCTGTAGATTGGAAATATTAGTATTTAAAGATGCATGTTCTTTATAAATATTGCTTAATCGATTTGAAAAATCGATGGATATATCAGTTGTAATTTTGAAATCATTGTATCGATCATAGTGTTTTAATATATTAGACAATAACTCATGGTTTTCAATTAAATATAATTTTCCTGCTCCCTTGAGGGCTTCTATTTCTGCTGTGCTACTGGCAAAAAATGTGAAAACCAATGATCGACTAACATTTACGCTTAATGAGTCTGGTGTTAATTCAATTTCTCGTTTGGACCATCTAGTTAATATACTATCCGCATTCATTGCTTTTTTATGATACTTGATGTTATAAGCCAAATCAGAACTGTCTCTTCGTAATTCGGTAATCATCCTCCTCACAACACCTTTTGCTTCCTTATGATGTTGAAAATACTCAACCAACCGCTCGGCAGTTACTGCAAGTGAAATACCTATTACGATGACTAATATTTCTTCAATGAAACCGGTTACGAATTTAGGCTTGTGTATTTCCATAAATGTGAATTATTGGGTTATGGTGATATTGTATGTTTAAAGTTGAATTTTCTAAATGTACAAAATTGTTTTTCTTTCTCGATGTATTATAAATAATAGTTGTTTGCCTATTGGTTGAAGTCATTCGTTTGAATTAGCTTATGACAAGGTTATGTCAAAAAAGAGGGATTATAGAGCTCACAAAAAGTAGAGCGGATAGACTCCTTTGGATTTGATAACGAGAAAGTAGTTGTTATTGAGAGATTTGTAAAATATCCAAAAGAATAACCATGTAAGAAAGAACAGAAAAAAGGCTCCTATAAAATAGGAGCCTTTTTTTATAATCCATTGTTGTGGTGATTTTTTAGCAGGTATTTGAATATAAAGTGAGTAGGTCCATTTTATAAAACTTCTTTTTCCTTTCTAATCAAATTTTTCCATGAATAAAACCCGTCTCCAAATGTTATGTTCAAAACCAGCAATATGAGTATTGTTAATGCAAAATATATTTCAGCATTAAAAAATGAATTCTGTTTGGCGCTCAACAAAACAAAGATTGCACCAATGACCAAGGGGATCTGTAACAGCGTCATAAGTCTGGTATAAACTCCAATTAAAATAAAAAATCCTCCTAAGATATGTATCCAGGGTATGATCAGTTGTAGTAGGGATAATTGTTGAATTAATTCGACTTCTGAAAATACTTTGCTAAGAAGACCCTCATTCCGAATAAAATTGATCCCCTTGATGAAAAGCATCAATCCTAAAATAACTCTCAACAGGAGTAGAGATATTTTACCAAATCTGCTTTTTTCTACCGTACTTCTTGATTCTTTTGATATCTGCATGTCATTTCATCTTATATAATCAATCATTAACTCTCAAATGAAGATTGAAATTATTGATATCCATAAAAATCAACTCCTACAGAAATCATTACCTATACTGAGCTGAGTCATACTTATCCAGGGATTTAAAAATGCATTCATAAATCCATATTCTCTATAAATATCAGAGCTCATATCAATCACAAGCCATCTAAGATCAAAGATTTTATTATTCAAGAGTGTCGAATAATTTTACTCGTGAATATTAAAAATGAAAATTGATATCACTTTGACAAGAGTGAAATACTTAATAATGATGCCTCATTGATGGTCATCAATATATTTGTTTGAGAAATTGAAAATAATTATAAGACTTTGTATGCTACTTCTTATAATTCATTCACCGATCGCTTTCAGTCGCCAATTCAATATAAAAGGGATGTTAACTCCTTATACCAAAATCCTGTCCCGTTTTTGAATCGTTAACCTTTTGCTGGATCCGTGATTTTCATTTTTATGAAATGAGTAGGATTGATTGTTAGCTGATTCCGCAATAGAACTGCCTTCCCATTTTTGAACAGGGACTGATTTCTTGATCAACTTTTCGATATCCCTCAAATACGCCTTCTCATCTCTGCTGCAAAACGACAAGGCGATACCTGACGCACCTGCTCTGCCTGTCCGACCAATACGGTGAACATAGGTTTCAGGAACATTCGGGAGTTCATAATTCAGCACATGCGACAATTGATCAATGTCAATTCCTCTTGCAGCAATATCGGTTGCTACAAGCACCCTCACTCTTTTGTTTTTAAAGTTTTCCAATGCAGTTTGTCTCGCATTCTGCGATTTATTACCATGTATAGCTGCAGCGTAAATACCCGAAGCATTCAATCGCTTGGAAAGCTTGTCAGCGGCATGTTTCATCTGTGTAAATACCAATAGGCTTTCTATAGATGTATCGTTGAGAATTTCAATCAACAAATTTTGCTTATCATTTTTGTCTACAAAATAAACTGCCTGTTGAATCATTTCTGCCGTTGAAGAAACTGGTGTTACTTCTATTTTGACAGGATTCTTCAATAACATATCAGCAAGCTGACTGATTTCAGGAGGCATGGTAGCAGAAAAGAAAAGCGATTGTCTTTTTACAGGAAGCTTTGCAATAATTTTTTTAACATCATGGATGAACCCCATATCAAGCATGCGATCCGCTTCATCCAGCACAAAAAATTTGATATTGGAAAGAGTAATATGACCCTGCTGCATCAAATCCAACAACCTGCCTGGTGTTGCCACTAAAATATCTACACCATTTCGGATGGCATTAACCTGACCATGTTGTGAAACACCTCCAAAAATAACTTGGTGTCTTAGATTGAGGTGTCTGCCATATGCAACAATGCTGTCACCGATTTGGATAGCCAACTCACGTGTAGGAGTGAGTATCAAAACATCAATGGTTCTAACACGACTATTGCTCGCAACACGTTGGTCATGCATCAGTTGTAAGATTGGTATGGTAAATGCCGCTGTCTTACCTGTTCCAGTTTGTGCACAACCTAAAATATCCTTACGATCTAAAATAGGTGTGATTGATTTTTGCTGGATCTGAGTTGGAGTTTCATAACCTTCCTCGTCCAAAGCCTTCAATATAGGCTCAATGAGTCTTAAATTTTTAAATGACACGTTTGTAATTATTAAATGATAAATGTGATAAGGCCACCGCTTTGGAATCGATGCTTTATCTGCCTTACGTTAGAACAACAACATATTTGGGAAGAAAAACTGCACAAACACAGAGAGCAATAACATCAAGAATTGCAAAGATACACTAATATTTAGCAAATAGAAAATATGAACTGTTAAAGAAAAGCACAAGAGTCCCTGCTGAGGACCCTACATAAAATACCCTTGTGAGATGTTGCATTAAAAGAATTTGTTTTTTATTGGCTTAAAAGTACGGTGTTAACGTGAGTTCTACCCTTTCATCTAAATATGGGTACTTATTGTAGTCCCTGGTTCAATGCTATGAATGAGTTATCACAGATTTTTTCTTTAACCAATCAACAACGATGTACATTTACACATAATCATGCGGTAGATGCGCCTGTTGCTGTTCATATTATTAATCACTTTCAATTGCTGTATTGGACAACAAAAAAATCCATTGCTCAAAACATTGGTTTTTACATCAACAGCATATCCTGCACATATAAAAAAACCGACCGTTTTAGTTAATCCTAACTTCATGAACTCAAAGCAAGGGTTTGTTTGCCAACAAGAATGGAAATTTGAAAAGAAAACCAGATTGCCTGTCAGACTCAGATTGGGTTCACTCGACTATGTAAATAAAATGGAAGGGAAGTGAACAAAATATATCAACCCTTCGCTTTCTCCCTCTTATCATGTATCTCATTTCGTAGATAAGTCAAATCAATGCACTAAAGGAGGAATTTCAAAAATTGTGCATCTTACTTGCTCCTTAAATAAAATACCTTTTAAGTAATTGACCTAGATGATCATTTAATTTTTAAGAGGTTGTAATAAATATTTGAAAGACCTAAGTCAAAAAGCTTCCCCAATGAAAAAATAGTATCCGTTGCCTTCACGGGTAAAGGCAACATCAAAACGTACAAAAATATCTTTTGATTTGAAGATGAGATACCTCGCTCCGATACCCCCGGCCAGTTTAAATTGTGATGACAACAAATTTTTTGCACTTGGTGCTACAGTGGCGCTGGAAACAAAGGCAGCTGCACCCCATCGGTTACTGAATGCAAATGGCAGAAACCTGTATTCCGCCTGGGTGGCAAGCATATTCTTATCCCTGAATCGCCCTAGGTAATATCCCCGCATCATACTCTCTCCTCCCATCATGGCCAATTGGTTGAAAGGAGCATCTCCCTTGTTCAACAATACAGATCCCTGTAATGCTAACACATCTCCTGGATGAATGCCTTTTCTAAAATAACGAACGTCAAACTGTGTGCTGCGGAATGAATTTGTACTGCCAAGCGATGCAGAATAATTGAGAAAAGCAATTTCTGCAAACAAGCCTTCCCTTACATTCATTACATTTTTCCTGTTATCATAGACCAAGCCCATTCCTATGCCCATGTTAGTTGAACCCTGGTATCCGGTTGGATAATCATAATTAACTGGATTGGTTTTGGTAAATGTAACATTGTACATTTTTTGAAAATCGAACTCTGCACCAGCAAAAAGATTTCCTTTTATTTTTCTTAGTACCCTTTCACGAAGTTGAACGTTGTTATTATTTACTACGGCATATCCTTCTTCAGGTGCTTTTATTCCAATACCATAATATTTCATGGGGAAGTATTGAAATTTACCCCTGCCAAGGAAAAACCATTTTTCTCCATTACCATATATGGCATGATCTAGCCATACTCCATATTGTTTTTCTGCTGTATAAAAACTGAATATATTGATCTCGCTGAGCCTGTTTTGTTTGTTGTTATTGGCATAAAATAGAAGAAGATTCACAAGCCCGACCTCAGTTCTGGTTTCAGGGGTATACGCCAGCGTGGGATACATAAGAAAGTTGGCTTTACCTGAACTGTCCTCAAATTTTCCTAAAAGGACTTCTTTTTTATCAGCAATGAATTCCTTTAGTTTTTGCCCTTTAACTACATGAGTTAACGTGCTACAGAAGAGAATGATCAGTAAAAACTTAGTCACTTTACAAACATCCCCCATTGCACTTTTTTTGAAATCTTTTATAATGAAATTCTAAATTAAGTGACTTTGAACTAATAGTTGCATTGAAAATAAAAAACTTCGGGATTGGGATAGTCAAAAAATATGAATTTGAGTAGGATATACTCAGGAGAAGACTTTATAGAATCAGATTAATAAAAATCAAAAAGGAATAGGTTAAAGCCGGAGTTAATCACCATCTGACTATATGCTACTCAAACGAAATGGAATTACAAGATAGAATGAAATAACTTCTGATGAAAAGAATAAAATCAAGTTCAATGCTTTACTTTCTCTCTTCCTGACTTATCTTATAACATAGATAAGTTAATTCAAGAACCGGAGGGGAAATCCAAAAAAACTGTGTACTTTTTTGTGCATCCTAAATAAAAAACTCCTGTAAGTGATTGAACTACAACAATTATTAAATTCTCTGTAAAACATGGTTAAGTCTTTGTAATTTAATAGAAATATCTAAGATGATTCTTTCAAATAAACTTGGCATTCTTCTAACTCCACAGTTTCGCAATAGATTCAGTAAAATCATATTATATATTGCCATTATTAGCTTCTTGGCACACTTGATGCTGTATTTTATAAATATATACTTCCCTATCAATCATACGGAAAAATTACTATTAACCCCCATCAATGCGATTTACACACCTTTTTCTTTTCTATTGGCATATGAAGCATATTTACTCTTGTACTATTTACCGCAATCCACCAGTATATACATTGGGAAACAATACGAAATCATTACGCTGATCTTAATACGTGGAGTATTCAAAGACATAACACACCTGAATATGGAAATGTCTGGCTCAGTTAATCAATTTTACAATAAACTTTGGTACGATCTGGCTACAGTTGCGATTGTATTTGGACTCATTTTCATTTTTTATAAAATAAATAAAAGACAAAGTTCTTTATCGGCATCTTCACAATCAAATTCAATTGAAAACTCAGCTATTCAAAAATTCATCACCTCTAAGAAGAATCTTTCATTGTTGTTAATGGTTATCACTTTTGTTCTAGGAGCATATTCACTGTTTGAGTGGTTATTCAGTAGCTCATTAGAACATAATCTGCAAACAGCAATAGATATCAATGGCGTCTTTTTTGACCATTTTTTTTCACTTCTGATCATCAGTGATGTGATTATACTTTTACTCTCTCTCTTTTACACAGATGATTATTCGCTCATTATCCGCAATTCCAGTTTTGTAATTTCAACAATCTTATTAAAACTTTCATTTTCCGCCTCAGACATCATGGAGCAGATTTTAATCATTGTTGGTGTTTCGTTTGGAGTGGTAATGTATACTTTATCCAATCTTTTTGAAAAGCTAAAACGATGATCACCAGGAGCTCTTAGGCTTACGGAACATCTTTTCAGATAGACATATTAGCTTTTACTAGAAATTTGAATTAGAAAAAAATATTTATGTTGAAAGAAACTCATCTTTTAAGCATATATATTAAACAAAGCACCAAATTTAATTGATACCAAATATTTAACAGTAGAATTTGAACTTAACTCTTCAATGGTGGTTTAGCAAGGAAAAGAAATTATGAAACTCAAAGCATTTATTTTCTCGTTAATTGCAATTGTTGCAATCAATCAAAGCATCGCTCAAAAAACAGTTGTTGATGTTGCAGTTGGATCACCAGCACATACCACGTTGGTTGCAGCTGTAAAAGCAGGGGGACTTGTTGAAACGCTGCAGGGTGCAGGTCCATTTACCGTATTTGCACCAACCAATGATGCATTTGGTAAACTGCCAGCTGGAACAGTTGAATCACTTCTGAAACCAGAAGCAAAGGCGACATTGGTTAAAATTCTTACTTACCATGTTGTAGCAGGTAATTTTGAGGCTGGTGCAGTCATCAAAGCGATCGAAGCAGGTAATGGGTCTGCCAAACTGAAAACTGTTAGCGGTGGAACACTTACTGCATCACTCAAAGATGGTAAGGTGATATTGACAGATGAAAATGGAAAAACTTCTACAGTTGTTGCTGCCGACCTAAAATCTGGAAACGGCGTAGTGCATGTTATTGATGCTGTTGTTCTTCCAAAATAATTGCACACTACTTTATGTATAAAAGGGGTCTCATCTACTGAGACCCCTTATTTTTTAGGTCCTACACAGCTATAACTACCTGTGAAGCTGACACCATTTATTTATTTGCCTTGGGCTGCTTTATAGCAAAATAAAATCCAATACTAAAGAGTATGGTAATCAACCCGGCGAAATATGGGATGAATTCAATCATTTTTGGTATTATTTATAATTTTTAGATATATCCCGAAAGCCAATATAGATGGAACCCATAATCCCAAGAAAATTGCATCCTGTTTTTCGCCTTGAAAATATAATACTTCGGAAAAGATCAAAGATGCTAGCGCAGAAACAAATAAGAGTTTATCCGTTATAGTAAATTTTTTAAACATATTGAATCATTTTACTTATTTCTGAAGTTAATGCATTAAATCTGATATACAAAGCATTTTGAGGTTTATTAATTTTACATATTGTTACCTAATGTCTGTACTCTACATGTTTTATATCAATGCACGTCATCGTTCAATAAATAGAAAAAGTATAAGTGAGTGCCCTTCAAAGACTTCATAATTAACATTTATTCTCATTTGCACTCAAGGATTTAATACTTTTTCAATGCCTGAAGACAAAATAATTTAGGTTATTAGTTTTTTGCTGTCAATTTGAGTCATCGTCCAAAATAGTCTAGTACTAATCAATACCCATTTCCAAAAAATCAGTAATGTAAAAAATCCTATACTTGATAAATTTTATCAGTCACGTGACTTGTTAAATAATCGAAAAGAATATGTTTAATCAATTTACTGGCATAACTTACAGATCAAATAATAAAAATGAATTTAATTCTTAGCTTCTTCATATTGCATTGGTTTCTGTCCTTATTTTTCCATACTTTCTTCTTACATAGATTTGCATCACACAAAATGTACGAAACAAGTAAAAACTGGGAGCGTTTCTTTTACTTATGTACCTGGCTATTTCAGGGCTCTTCATTTCTTGTACCAAGGGCATACGGTGTCATGCACAGAATGCACCATGCATACAGTGACACAGAAAAAGATCCGCACTCCCCTCATTTTTTCAAAGACATTTATGATATGCTAAAGAATACTGTTATCATCTACCGATCATTCTTGTTAAATAAAAATATACCTAATGAGGAGTTTACCAAAGATTATTTGCCTGTATGGAATAAACTGGATAGGTTTGGACACCACACAATTACAAGGCTATCATTCATTGTAATCTACACACTTATATATTGGTTTTTTGCACCCAATTTTTGGTGGTTTCTTCTCTTACCAATTCATTTTTTAATGGGGCCAATTCAAGGTGCAATAGTCAATTGGTGTGGGCACAAATACGGGTACCGTAATTTCAATAGTGATGATCATAGCAAAAATACCGGTCCATTTGGATTCATCTTGCTTGGAGAACTTTTTCAAAACAATCATCACCATTCAAAAAGTGATGCAAATTTTGCAAAAAAATGGTTTGAATTTGATTTAACTTATCAGATCATGCGTGTGTTTGATTTTGCAGGTATCATAAGATTGAATAAAGTAAGTCAATCGATTATAAATTGAACCCATGGAATAAGCCATCTGTCACTCAGATCAAATGGAAATCACCTGGTATACAAAAGATTTTCTTGCAATAATCTTAAAATATTTGCTATCTTCTAAATAAATAACATGGGATTTCACATCAATAAAAAGATTGAAGCGAAAAGCATATCCAAAAATGCCAAAGGAATTGCTCAGTCAGGGACTTCAAAGTTTATATCAAAATCCAATAGCAAATCATCTGGTGGCATCAAGAAGCCCATCAAAACAGGTGGTGCTAGAGGAAGCTAATTTTAATGGTAAAGCATTTTTCTCTATTGGGTGATATTGAAAATACTTGTTATGCACCTTGCTGCAATGACCAAGTGATGATAGAAAAATTTGCATATTGATGTGTAGATTTTATCGAAAGATGGATCATTTTCTATAAGGTCATCAACTTTCTGAAATATATTTTTTTAGACGCTGCGTTGCTGGTGATTTTTAGAAAGTATGCATATTCATTTTCAACAACAAATACATAAGAATATTTTTACGCAGCTAAAATTCAAACTTAATCCCCTGCGCAAGCGGAATTGTTTTTCCATAATTGATGGTATTGGTTTGTCTGCGCATATAATATTTCCAACTGTCTGATCCACTTTCTCTTCCCCCACCGGTTGCTTTCTCTCCACCAAATGCTCCCCCAATTTCCGCTCCAGATGTACCAATATTTAGATTGGCAATTCCACAATCAGAACCATTGACAGATAAAAACTGTTCTGCTTCCAACAGATTTTGCGTAAAGATGGCCGAGGAGAGTCCCTGCGGAACTGCATTCTGTATGGCTATCGCTTCATCAAGCTGATTATACGACATAAGATAAAGAATAGGCGCAAAGGTCTCCTCCATCACAATAGATGTTTGCTTAGGTATTTCCACAATGGCAGGATCAACATAACAACCAGATTCAAATCCTTCACCGGATAATACATTTCCTCCTGCAATAATCTTTCCTCCCTCTTCCACTGCACATTTCAATGCTTGAGAAAATGAAAGTACAGCAGCAAGATCAATCAAGGGCCCTACATGATTTTCAGCAAACAATGGATTACCAATTTTCAGTTGGTCATAGGCTTTACACAATGCTTTTTTTACATCCCCATATACGGATTGATGAACAATCAATCGTCGGGTTGTTGTACAACGTTGTCCGCTTGTACCCACAGATCCAAATACCACTGCAGGAATCACGAGCGACAAATCAGCTTCCGCGGTAACAATGATGGCATTGTTCCCTCCAAGCTCCAAAAGACTTCTTCCCAATCGCTGTGCAACAGCAGCAGCTAAAGATCTACCCATGGCTGTTGATCCAGTTGCTGAAATCAAAGGCAATCGAGGATCTGAAGACATCGCTTTGCCAATTTCTGCATCTCCAATGATTAAACAGGATACTCCTTCTGGAATTTTATTTTCTGCAAATACGGATGCAACAATATGTTGGCAGGCAATAGCGGTAAGCGGCGTTTTTTCGGATGGCTTCCAAATACAGGTATTCCCGCAAACCCATGCTATCATGGCATTCCAAGACCAAACAGCTACCGGAAAATTAAAAGCAGAAATAATACCAACAGTTCCCAACGGATGGTATTGCTCATACATGCGATGCAAGGGCCTCTCAGAATGCATCGTCAATCCATACAATTGTCGGGATAGACCAACAGCAAAATCACAAATGTCAATCATCTCCTGTACTTCTCCCCAACCTTCTTGAAGACTTTTCCCCATTTCATAAGATACCAACCGGCCCAATGCATCTTTATGTTCACGCAAACGATTACCAATCTGGCGAACAATTTCACCACGCTTGGGAGCTGGCATATTTCTCCAGATTAAAAAAGCTTCTTGAGAGCGATCTACAATTCGCTGATAATCTGCTACCCGACCCAAATGCACCGTTCCAATCACGGAACCATCAACAGGAGATCGTGACTCAAGCAATACACCTTCCCCATGCCAGTGATCAGTCCCTGTATAAATACCAGGATTCAAAGATTGAATGCCCAATATCTTCAATGCATCTGCAACCATATATTATTTTTTAAATTGTGATGTGAACGTACTCTCAAAAATTTTATCAGCATTCCCCGCTTCAAACCCTTCACGAAAATGCTCGCGCTTCAAATCCTGTTTTTCCAAATGTGTAAATTCAGGAAGTACTTTTCGTTCTGCAAATTCAACATAACTTCCTGCAATGGGAAATGTTTTCCCGCCTGCAAACGGCGCTTCGATCACCTGAGCAACGGTAGAACTTTGACACAACAACCCATCAGGACTGACTTTGATTTTACCACCGGAATCATTGAGCTTAACCCCAATACGCTCTAAAAAAATATTGAAAGTGTCACATGTATTATAACCATCAGGAAGATGGTGTAAGCTGATTGTATAATGATTGAGGTAATAGCGATTATAAATAACCCATGATGCATATTCAGATTCTGATAAGAGTGATTGGTAATCTTCAATCGTAGGAACTCGCCACAGGGATTGATGTAAAAAGTCTCCTACTGCAATAGGATCATGCAAGTTGATATCATCAACTGGATCATGAGAAACTTCATCCGTGTAAAATTTTAAAATTGTTTGAGCTTTTTCACTCAATTGATGTACACGCAATTCACTGATGAATATACGAGGAAAATGAGATGCAGGAGGAGCATACCAATAAGCATCTAATTTTTTAGCCTCAAAATTCAAATGGTCTTTTTTGATATATCCGTAATGAAGAAATATTTTCTCTAGCGATTGAATACCCAAATACGGAACTCCTAATGTCCGAAATGCAATATGATCATTTTGAATATCGTTCGCATGCTTGATGATCCCATGTGATATCATGGCATCAATGATTTTATTTACATCAGGTACGCGAGCACTGTACTTACTCATCAGTGCATCCATTACGACCTGAAGTTGCTGAAGTGTATTCATACAATAAGTTTTAAGGTTGAAACAATTGTCCGTTTTGTGTTTGTAAAAATTCGTTGAAATTAATTTCTTCTTGTTTGATAAATCCTTGCTGCGGAAGCTTTGCATCTGCAACCATTTCAACTACTGCTGCAATAGAAGCTGCGGTAGTCCAAGATATGGCTCTCCACTTTTGTCCTAAAATTTCTATGGGATGAAATGAAC
>Ga0192647_101386_pt1 | contig 15945 bp, 13 predicted proteins | sample LauGreFa1BDMLBSN_2_FD_133046 | JGI IMG/M metagenome (GOLD analysis project Ga0192647, IMG submission 133046) | Freshwater lake microbial communities from Lake Michigan, USA - Fa13.BD.MLB.SN - reassembly | ecosystem: Environmental > Aquatic > Freshwater > Lake | place: Lake Michigan, USA...
GCTTTGACCAAAATTTTGATGCGAGCTTTGTAAATGTTGTCGCGTCGACCCCAGCGGTTGTAGACCCGCACCACCGCTTCCAAATAATTGAGGATTTGGTTCCAAGGCAAAAATTCACGAATGACGCTGCCAGTGATCGGGGTGCGGCCCATGCCTCCACCGACCATCACACGAAAACCCACTTCGCCATCGGCATGGCGTTGAACATGCAAACCCACGTCATGCCAAGCGGTTGCGGCGCGGTCTTCCAAGGCGCCACTGATGGCGATTTTGAATTTGCGAGGCAAAAACGCGAATTCGGGATGCAGGGTGCTCCATTGGCGAAGAATTTCTGCAAAGGGGCGGGGGTCAACGATTTCATCGACCGCGACCCCAGCGCGTTCGTCACTGGTGATGTTCCGAATGCAGTTGCCACTGGTTTGGATGCCATGCATGTTGACGCTGGCCAACAAGTCCATCACGTCTGCGCTTTTTTCCAGCGGGATCCAGTTGTATTGCAAGTTTTGGCGGGTGGTGAAATGCGCGTAACCCTTGGTCAATGGCGGGGCGCTGATGCCACCGATGGCGTCTTGCTGGGTTTGTGCTTGTTGAAACAATGCGTCGTTTGGAACGTCGTAATCACGGGCAATCGTGGCCAATACACGCAGCTGAGCGCAGCTGAGTTCACCGTAAGGCACCGCCACGCGCAACATGGGTGCGTACCGTTGGATGTACCAACCATTTTGCAAGCGCAGCGGTCTGAACTCATCGTCGCTCAGTTGACCGCTCAGGTTGCGCTGCAGTTGGTCTCTGTACTGTGCGGCGCGTTCGCGCACAAAACGTTTGTCGAATTCGGTGTATTGGTACATGGTGCGTCAGATCAAAATCAATTTACCGCCTGCCCATGCCAACAGCACAGACAACGCGGAGCGAATAAAGCGCTCGGGCACTTGGGTGACCAGTTGTGAGCCCAGCCAGATGCCGGGCAACGAACCCGCCAGCAACAAACCCAGCAAGGACCAATCCACCGTGCCCAAAGAGGCATGTCCCAAGCCTGCGACCAAGGTGAGTGGAACTGCATAGGCGATGTCGGCCGCCACGATGCGAGGCAAAGGAAGTTGCGGATAAAGCAGCATCAACACGGTCACGCCAATGGCGCCTGCGCCGACCGAGGTCAGCGTCACCAACACGCCGATGACTGCACCGAACAACACAGGCAGCCACTTGTGCTGTGTGAGATCGTCAGCCAGCAAAGTTTCGTTGGCATCTGGTATTTGTTGACGCAATGGACCGCGAATGGCTTTATAGAGCGTGGCCGCAGCGGTCAACAACAAAGCGATGCCGAGCGTGAATGTGATCGCATGTTGAACGCTGGGGTTCGATGTGCCGAAATGGTGAAGCAAGGCCAAAGTGAGAAAGGCGGCGGGCACACTTCCCAAACTCAGGCTGAACACCACGCGCCAAGGAATGATGCGTTGTCTGGCGAAATTGAGCAGACCGCCAAACTTGGTGCCTGCCGCAAACAACAAATCGGTGCCGACCGCCAAGGCAGGTTTGATGCCAAAGCCGAAGATCAGCAGGGGCGTCATCAACGAACCGCCGCCCACGCCAGTCAACCCGACGATGAGGCCGACCACAAACCCGGCCAAGACAAATGCAAATGAGAAATTTTCCATAAGCCGAGGACTATAAATTCCTTATGCATGTAAACAAACAATTTTTTAGTTGGACATATATGCATATGGAATATAAGCAAACAACCAAACAATCGTTGGCAATACATGCATCACGCAAGAGAATACCTGGCTTGAATCACTTTGATTGAAATCAGCATGTTGAAAAAAAACACGATCAGCCGTTGCATCATTTTTGGCTTTTTGGGGTTTGCGTGTGCTTTGGTGCAAGCCCAGACATTGTTAAATGTTTCCTACGATGTCTCCAGAGAGTTTTACAAAGATGTCAATTCAGCATTCGTTGCGCACTATAAAAAGGCCAAGGGTGCAGACGTCAAAGTTGATCAATCTCACGGCGGCTCCAGTGCCCAAGCACGTGCCGTCAACGATGGTTTGGAGGCGGATGTGGTCACGATGAACACCACATCAGACGTTGATTTCCTGGCCGCGAATGGCGTGGTTGCCAAAGATTGGGCGAAAAAATTCCCCCACCATGCTGCGCCCACGACCTCGACCATGCTGTTTCTGACGCGAAACGGCAACCCCAAAGGCATCAAGGACTGGGATGACTTGATCAAACCCGGTATCCAAGTGGTGGTGGTCAATCCGAAAACCGGCGGTAATGGTCGCATGGCGTATTTGGCGGCATGGGGCCAAGTGCGTAAAAAAGGCGGGACTGATGCGGATGCCCAAGCGTTTGTGAAAAAGCTGTATGCCAATGTGCCAGTGTTGGCCAAGGGTGGTCGGGATGCAACCAATGTCTTCTTGCAGCGAAACATCGGCGACGTGTTGATCACCTTTGAATCGGAGGTCATCTCCGTTGACCGCGAATTCGGTGAAGGCAAGGTGGACGTGATCCACCCATCAAGCAGCATCGTTGCAGAAAATCCCGTGGCAGTCGTGGAGCGAACGGTGGCCAAAAAGGGTTCAGCAGAATTGGCCAAGGCCTATTTGGATTACCTCTACAGCGATGAGGCGCAAGAAATCGCGGCCAAGCATGCCTTGCGGCCACGCAACCCGGCCATCCTGAAAAAATATGCCAATGTCTTCAAGCCCGTTAATTTTTTTCAAGTGTCAGATTATTTTGGAACACTGACCGAGGCGCAAAAAGTTCATTTCATGGATGGTGGTTTGTTCGACAAAATTTACACGGTCCGTTGAATGAGCAGCATGACTTTGTTTGCACCCCGACATCAGCCAGCGCGTGTGCTGCCCGGTTTTCACATCACATTGGGTTTCACGCTGGCGTACCTGAGCTTGATTGTGCTCATACCCTTGTCCGCTTTGGTATTTAAAACTCTTCAGTTGACATGGGAGCAATTTTGGCAAGCGGTGACTGCGCCTCGTGTGGTGGCTTCTTACAAATTGACCTTGGGTGCTTCATTGATCGCAGCGACTGTGAACGCATTCTTTGGCATGCTGCTGGCTTGGGTGTTGGTGCGCTACCAATTTTTTGGCAAAAAAGTGGTGGATGCTTTGGTGGACTTGCCGTTTGCCTTGCCCACAGCGGTGGCGGGTATTTCATTGACAGCTTTGCTCGCTGGCAATGGATGGATTGGGCAATACCTCGAGCCTTTGGGCATTCAGTTGGCCTTCAACCGAAACGGTGTGCTGATTGCGCTCATCTTCATTGGCTTACCTTTTGTGGTTCGCACGGTTCAACCCATTCTGGAGGACCTAGAGAAAGAGCTGGAAGAGGCCGCTACCTGTTTGGGCGCGACCCGTTGGCAAACCTTCAGCAGGGTCATTTTTCCTGCGTTAGCGCCTGCGTTGCTGACCGGCTTTGCGATGGCGTTTGCACGCGCGATCGGTGAATATGGTTCGGTGATCTTCATCGCCGGCAACATGCCCATGGTGTCTGAAATCACGCCACTCATCATCATCAGCAAACTCGAGCAATACGACTATGCCGGCGCCACGGCAGTGGCCTTGGTCATGTTGTGCGCGGCGTTCCTCATGCTCCTGTTGATCAATGGGTTGCAAGCGTGGCAGCGCAGCCGCTCGGGAGCAAGCGCATGAACACGCAACACAGTGTTCCTACCCACACCGCCCAAAGTACCGGCGAACCAGCATGGCTTCGCCGCACCTTGATTGGTGTGGCACTTTTGTTTGTGGGTTTGTTTTTGGTTTTGCCCTTGGCCGCTGTGTTCACCGAGGCATTGAGAAAAGGTGCAGAAGCCTTTTTTGAGGCCTTCAAAGAACCTGATGCCATGTCAGCCATCAAACTCACCTTGCTGATCGCCGCGATAACGGTGCCACTGAATTTGGTGTTTGGTGTCAGTGCCGCATGGGCCATTGCCAAATTTGAATTTCGTGGCAAAGCATTGCTCACCACCTTGGTCGATTTGCCGTTCTCTGTCTCACCGGTGGTGGCTGGATTGATTTATGTGCTGGTGTTTGGCGCGCAAGGATGGTTTGGACCATGGTTACAAGCACATGACATCAAAATCATTTTTGCAGTGCCTGGGATGGTCTTGGCCACGGTGTTTGTCACTTTCCCATTCATCGCTCGCGAATTGATTCCTCTGATGCAAGCACAAGGCAACGAGGAAGAGCAAGCCGCGATGGTATTGGGCGCCAATGGCTGGCAAATGTTTTGGCGTGTGACGTTACCCAACATCAAATGGGGCCTGCTGTATGGCGTCATTCTTTGCAATGCACGTGCCATGGGTGAATTCGGTGCGGTGTCCGTGGTGTCAGGGCATATCCGTGGACAAACCAACACCATGCCTTTGCATGTGGAAATTTTGTACAACGAATACCAGTCGGTGGCTGCATTTGCTGTGGCCTCTTTGTTGGCCTTGTTGGCTTTGGTGACTTTGGTCATCAAATCGGTGGTCGAGTGGCAACAACAGCGATTGATGGCTGAATTGGCTGCGTTATCCCCCGAGCGTCCGATCAAAACTCCTCTTCACGCGCATTGAACCGAGAAATGTATGAGCATTGAAATTCGAAACATCAGCAAGCAATTTGGCGATTTCCACGCATTGCGCCAAGTCAACCTTGACATCGCCTCGGGTGAATTGGTCGCGTTACTGGGCCCTTCTGGTTGCGGCAAAACCACCTTGCTGCGCATCATTGCCGGGTTGGAAACCGCAGACCAAGGCAGCATTGCCTTCAGTGGCGAGGACACGACCCACTTGCATGTGAGAGACAGGCAGGTGGGCTTTGTGTTTCAGCATTACGCCCTGTTTCGACACATGACTGTGTTTGAAAACGTGGCGTTTGGTTTGCGTGTCAGACCGAAAAAAACCAGGCCTGATGAAAAAACCATTCAAAAGAAAGTCCACGATTTATTGAACCTGGTGCAACTCGATTGGCTGGGTGACCGCTACCCCTCACAACTCTCTGGTGGCCAAAGACAACGCATTGCCTTGGCCCGTGCATTGGCGGTTGAACCACGTGTGTTGTTGTTGGATGAACCGTTTGGCGCCTTGGACGCCAAAGTTCGCAAAGACCTGCGCCGTTGGTTACGCCGTTTGCACGAAGAGTTGGATGTCACCAGTATTTTTGTCACGCACGATCAAGAAGAAGCCCTGGAAGTGGCTGACCGGGTGGTGTTGATGAACAGCGGCAGGGTAGAGCAAGTGGGTTCACCGCAGCAAGTTTGGGATAACCCAGCCAACCCGTTTGTGTATGGTTTCTTGGGCGATGTGAATTTATTCAAAGGACGTTCTTCTGAAGGCGAAACGCACACCTACATTCGGCCGCATGATTTGGATGTACGCAGGTATTCCACTGGTGACACAGGCATCATTGCCAGGTTGGAGCGGGCGCTGGTTGTGGGATCAGTCGCTCGGCTGGAATTGGTTTCTAACGATGACAGTTCCACACCGGACATCATCGAAGCAGAGATACCTGCCAATGAATTCAGAGATCAACGCTATGCAGAAGGTGAGTTGTTGGTGCTAACGCCAAGAAAGTCACAGGTGTTTGTGGCCTGAATTTGTACCTGCATAAGCTTATGCGTTTTTATGTTTAGATTTTTAGGTGATGAGCTCGTAATTAAACAATCGTTCCCTTTTTAGCCATTGCATTTCAGAATTCCTACATTGCACGTTTGCATGCATTGAAAGGAATTCCATGAATCAAAAACGATCTTTACTGAAACTGTTTGCAGTTGTCGCTTCGTTTGCGTGGGTGGCCACGGCAACGGCACAAACCCCAGTTACTTTGCTCAATGTCTCGTACGATCCGACCCGCGAGTTGTATGTGGAGTTCAATGCCGCTTTCGCGAAACAGTGGAAAGCGACCACCGGTCAAGATGTCACCATCAAACAGTCGCATGGCGGGTCTGGCAAGCAAGCCCGCTCAGTGATTGACGGATTGGACGCCGATGTGGTGACATTGGCTTTGGCAGGGGACGTGGATGCATTGAACAAGCAAGCGCATTTGATACCACCCAACTGGCAAAAGCGGCTTCCCCATAATTCTTCGCCGTACACCTCCACCATTGTGTTGGTGGTGCGTCAAGGCAATCCCAAAGGCATCAAGGATTGGGACGACTTGGTCAAGCCTGGCATCAAAGTCATCACGCCTAACCCGAAAACATCAGGGGGTGCTCGGTGGAATTATTTGGCAGCCTGGGAGTACGCCAAACGCAAATACGGCGGTGACGCCAAAGCCAAAGAGTTTCTGACTCAACTGTTTACCAATGTACCTGTGCTGGATTCAGGTGCGCGAGGTTCATCCGTGACCTTCGCACAGCGCAACCAAGGCGATGTGTTCATCTCATGGGAAAACGAGGCGTATTTGTTGGAAAAAGAGTTTGGCTCCAAGGTAGACATCGTTTACCCGTCCATCAGCATCCTGGCCGAGCCGCCTGTGACGGTGGTCGATAAAAACGTTGACCGCAAAGGCACGCGCAAAGTAGCGGAGGCTTATTTGCAGTTTCTCTACAGCGATGAAGGTCAAGAGATCGCTGCCAAAAATTTCTACCGTCCTGTCGACGAAAAGATCAAGGCAAAGTTTGAAAAAACCTTGCCTAAATTGCCACTGTTCACCATTGAGAAAGCTTTTGGCGGTTGGGACAAAGCCAGCAAAGAGCATTTTGCTGATGGCGCCATTTACGACCAAATTTCTCAATCGATTAAGCGCTGATAGAGCAATTCAAACGAAGGAAATCACATGACATTTTCATTCTTAAACCATTTGAAACGTCACCGCATCAGTGCCGCATTGCTTGCTGGGGCGATGTTCTCCATGCCAACCTTGGCTGCGCTAGATGATGCGAAAGCCATTTTGGAAGTGCTGCTCAAAAAAGGCGTGATCACACAAAAAGATTACGACAAGACACTGGAAGAATGGAACAGCAAACCGCTGGATTCAGTACCTCCCGTGCAGTTTGTTCAAGACGCATTAGGGGTTCAAGCCAAAGACGTTCAAAAAGCTGTGGAATTCACCAAGAAAGATGAAAAGAACGGCAGCGTCAAACCCAGCGGCTTTGGCTGGGTATCTGCAGATGGTGAAAACAATATCAATGTGTCGGGTTTGGTTCATTATGATGTTCGAAATATTTCCAATGGTTTATCTGCTTCAGAAGACAGAGACTCTTCCTCAGGGGCAGACAACTTTGAAGTTCGCCGAGCGCGCATTGGTCTCAATGGCACGCTTTGGAAAAATGTGGATTTTGAAGTGCTTACCAATTTGGTGGGTTCCAGTCCCAACTTGATTCACCGTGCTTACATCAACTACAGCTACAACAAGCAAGCCCAAATTCGTATCGGTCGTTTTAAGCAACCGTTTTCGCTGGAAGAGCAAACCAGCGCGAACGCCATTGATTTCATGGAGCGCTCGTACGGCAACCAAATGGTGGCTGGCCAAAGAAATGGCGCCATGGTGTTTGGTTCGCCCATCAACGGACTGACCTATGCGGTGTCTGTGTACCAAGATGGTTTCAATGAGTTGTCAAACACCAACCAAGTGGGGACCTTGGGGATAGGTCGCGTGACTGCCAACTTGGCTGAACTCAGCGGCAATAAGGACAGCGTGATTCACTTGGGCTTCGCACTGGATAAAGGTAAGTATGAAGTCACCCCAACGACTTCCACGGATACCGGGCTAGCAGCATCTGCACTTACACGGGCAACTGTCTTGGCTTTCCGCACAGAAAACAGAGGCCTAGGCAACGCATACCGAGCACAAATAGCAGGAGATATCGTCACTGCAGGATACGGTGTATCTGGAAATAATGTGGCAAATATCAATAAGAATTTGCAAGGTATCGAGTTGGCATTGGCACAGGGTGCATTTAAATTTCAAACGGAGTATTTCAATTCAACATACGGAGTGAGTTCAATAAACTATTGTTCTGTCACAACTGCTTCTCCAGCTTGTACGCTTGGTGACTCATATTCATCCTCTTTTAATCTCAAGGCAAAAGCTGCTTATTACGAAGTTTTCTATAACTTGACGGGTGAAAGCTGGGCCAGTTCTTACAGGTCAGGAGCATTCACAAGCATCAAGCCTAAAGCCAATTTCAATTTAGGTTCAGGTGGTGGTTGGGGTGCTTGGCAGGTCGGCCTTCGTTATTCAACCTATGAGGTTGGTGAGCCAAGCAGTTTCACAGGAAGAACCAATGTGGTGGGGGCAGTTTCAACTGGAAGCGCGAAGGTCAATAACATCACAGGATGGACCAGTCGAGGGGAAAATTCTGAAAATGCACAAACAATCACCTTGGGATTGAATTGGATTCTGAATCCCAATTCCAGAGTATTGATGAACTATTCTGAAACCAATTTTGATCGTCCAGTGACCTATCTGTCAACGACAACGCCAGCTACTTTGGGCAGTACCAGCAATGAGAAAGTGTTGTCCGTCAGAACCCAATTGAATTTTTAAAATAAATACGTCCGAGGGAGCAATTCGAAGCGCAGTCCGAAAAGGCTGCGTTTTTTTATGCACTGTCAAGGTCACACTGCATCGCTTTGCGCAAAGCGTCTGACAAGGTTGGCGTTTTGCCCTCTATTCCATCTGCCACCAATTGTGCACAGAGCAGGGCGGTGGTCAAACCCCGTGAACCCAACGCGGACAAGACATGCAAGCCTGCTAGCCGTTGTTCATTCAACGGTCCTGCCTTGGGCAGACGGTTGACCGAAGCGCAACGAACACCCACCCATGCATTCAGTGATGCTTGGTCTTGCCATTGCACTGTGAGTGCGCCAGCAATGGCGGGCAGTAATTGGCTGAGCCTTTCAAAATTATGGTCATGGGCTTTAACACTCACCTCGGTGCTGGCATTGTTGCGCTCAAACGTTGCACCGCTGTACCAAGCATGACCGTCGCTCGTTGGCACATGCGCCACAAAGCTGCCGTGTCCGTTGACTGCAAAACGCGGCAGCACGGGGTCAAGTGCAGGTGGTTGCAAGCCCCATGACACTTGACCGGAGATGGGATGCAAGCCCATGTCAGGCTCGTACAAGACCTGGTTCAAAAAATCTGGGGTCTGTGCGCCAGTGGCTATCACGACATGGGGTGCTGATTCGGTGGTGTAGGTGTGCGAGCTGCCCATGCTGGGAATGGAAATATGGTGCTTGATACGCAACTGCCATTCCCCTGTGGCAGCGCTTTTTTGCATGTTTTCAACTTCATGCAAGCCCATGAAACTGATGTTGTCATGGCTTAAAAGCGCGCGCACCAAAGCCAAGGGTTTGATCCACGCGCCTTGAGGTTGCCAAAGGTCATTCGAGTTGTGGCTGCTCAAACCAGCGGCACTCAGTTGTTGCGCATCAGCCAATTGCACATGGGAAAACCACACAATGTCCTCGGTAGGCGCTTGCCAAGGTTTCTTGGCGTGGTCAGCTTCGTTCAGTCGTCTTTCAAGCACGCCGCTTTGTGACCAGTCTTGTCCATGGATCAAATGTTGGCGAGCGAACGCCAATGTGTATTGCATGCCAGCACGGGTCAATTGGGATAACGGGTTATCGTCTGGAGAAGCATGGCAAGACACCACGCCAAGCGGTACACCCGAGGCAGCGGCACATGGGTCTCCCGCGGTGTCCAACACTTTGACTTGCCAACCGCGGTCTGCCAGCGCACGTGCGCATGCCGCGCCGGCAATGCCTCCGCCGATGACGATACAGCGTTGATCCAAAGCCATCGTCAGGTCAATGCATCAAGCGGCTGGCGGCGGCACATAGCCTTGGGCGGCATCTGCGCCGTCGCCAAAGAAATGGTTTTCCATCTGGCGTGCCAAGTATTGGCGAGCGCGCAAATCGGCCAAATTCAAACGGTTTTCATTGACCAACATGGTCTGGTGTTTCAGCCATGCAGCCCAAGCCTCTTTGCTGACGTTTTCCCAAAGGCGTTTACCCAGGTCACCAGGGTAAGGCGGGAAGTCCAAGCCTTCGGCTTCTTTTTCAAGTTTGATGCAATGAACGGTGCGTGCCATGAAATTCCTCGCGTGTGTCAGACAAAGCCGTGACTGTAGCAAGCTTTGAAACCCTTGGCGCAGGTCGCCCATGAAGCGCAATCGCGTGCAGCGTTGGTGAAACTGGCTAGACTTGGCCGCTATTGATGGATGAAATCTGCCCATGACTTTGAAATTCTGGAACCTGTTGACTCTGCGCCAATGCTGGTCGTTGATGTGTTTGGCTTGTGTGGGCTTGTTGGGCTTTGGACTGTATTTGCAACACGTGGTTGGCTTGGAGCCATGCCCAATGTGCATTGTTCAGCGCTATGCCATGACACTGATCGGTGTGTTGTCCATGCTCGGCGTTTGGGTCCGTCGTCATCGCGCTCAACAAGGCTTGTTAGTGCTGGGTGTTCTGATGGCTGGCTTCGGTGGCTTTGTGGCGGCGCGTCAATCATGGTTGCAGTGGTACCCGCCAAACATTGTCAGTTGCGGGCGGGACTTTTACGGCATGATCGAAGCGTTTCCTCTACAGCGTGCAGTTCCCTTGATATTCAGAGGAAGTGGTGATTGCGCTGCCATCGACTGGACGTTTTTAGGCGGTTCGATTGCGAATTGGTCATTCGTTGCCTTCGTTGCCATGGCGATCTGGTTGCTGGCGGTGATGTGGCAAAAACTGGCGTCCGGCTCGCGTGCAGCGAATGACCCGTCATTTGAACCCTTGAAGTAACGAAGCTTGCGTTCATTCAATGCAAAACGCATTGACAACCTGCGGGCAGGGGTTCAACCCACAGGCAGTTTTTTGACCAGCACCACACTCTTGCGGTCCGGGCTGTATTGACGCAAACGTGCTTGCGGTAACCATTCAATTGGCACTTGCACAAAGCCACGTTTTAAAAACCAGTGCATGGTACGCGTGGTCAACACAAAAATACTTTCCAAGCCAATGTGACGCGCGCGTTGTTCGATGCGGCGAAGAATTTTTTCACCATCGCCTTGGCCTTGCGAATGCGGCGAGACGGTCAAGGCCGCCATTTCAGCGGTTTTGTTTTCGGGATAAGGGTAGAGCGCGGCACAGCCAAATATCACACCGTCGTGCTCGATGACGGTGTAGTTGCCAATGTCACGTTCTATTTCAGTGCGTTCACGACGTACCAAGGTGCCATCGTTTTCGAAGGGCTCAATCAGTTGCAACACACCACCTAAATCGTCTGGGGTTGCTTCGCGCAAACTCTCTAAGCGTTCGTCCACCACCATGGTGCCAATGCCGTCGTGCACATAAATTTCAAGCAACAACACACCATCGACGGAGAACGGCAAGATATGGCTTCGTTCAACACCTGCTTTGCAAGCTTTGACGCAGTGCTGCAAATAAAAAGCGATGTCTGTGGGTGTGTTGGCAGGCGGTGCTTCAGCCAACAAGCGCTCGGCAACTTCCAGCGGCATTTCGGTATCGATCGGGTTGTCGTCACTGGCGGGTTCGAAGGGTTTGACCTGTATGCCAGGCACCTCAGTGACAAAGATCAGTTTGTCAGCTTGCAAAGCGATGGCCACCGACGTGGCGACTTCTTCCATGGTCAGGTTGAACGCTTCGCCAGTGGGGGAAAAACCAAAAGGGGACAACAACACCATGGCGCCTAAGCTGAGGGTTTTGCTGATGCCCGGCACATCCACTTTGCGCACCAAGCCAGAGTGCTGAAAGTCGACCCCGTCCACAATGCCCACGGGTCGCGCTGTGATGAAGTTGCCAGAGATGACACGGATCGTTGCGCCTGCCATGGGCGTGTTTGGCAAGCCTTGGCTGAAGGCGGCTTCGATCTCGTAACGCAATTGACCTGCCGCTTCTTGGGCGCAGTCCAAGGCAACGCTGTCAGTGATCCGAATGCCGTGTGAATACTTGGGTGCATGGCCCTTGGCTTTGAGTTGTTCGTTGACCTGTGGACGAAACCCGTGCACCAGCACAATCTTCACGCCCATGCTTTGGATCATGGCCAAGTCTTGCACCAAGCTGGGCAATTTGCCCGCCTCAATCGCTTCACCCGCGATGGCCACCACAAATGTTTTTCCACGGTGCATGTGAATGTACGGGGCAACCGAGCGAAACCATGGGACGAAAGTGAAATTGAAAACAGTGGACATGGGTTGGCGTCTTTAATGCTTGAGCAGAATCAATTGTTCAGAGGGCAGCAGGCGGGCAAAGTTTCGATCGAATGTGCAGAGTGTCTCACCAGATTGCATGACGGTTGCAGCAATCCACGCATCGCTGACCAAATTGCCCGTGAGTTGTTGCTTCAGACACAGTTCGCGCAAGTCAGGCCAAGCGGCGCCCTGTGCTTGAAAGTGAACGCCCGTACAACCCAGCAAGCTGTCGACAAAGGCATTTACCTCTGGCAGCGCATCAGTTTCTCGGAATACCTTGGGATGGGTGGTGACACGGATAAAGCCGGTCAACACCATGCCCAACAAGATCAAACTGGCGCGGCCGTTGGCAGCCATTCGCAGGGTTTCGTCCAGCCAACGGCGAGCGGGAAGGTGATGCGGGTGGTCCGCACGGTACGCCGAGACCAAGACGTTCACGTCGGGTGTCATTTGAGGGTGTTCACGTCCATGTCGGCATCCATGGCTTGTTGAATTGAACGGTTGTTGCTCGGGTCGATGCCGGGCATCAGACCGCCGGTTGCCCTGGAAACTGGCAGCGTTGGGATGGCAACGGCAGCGCTGCGCGCGTCTTGTCGGACATAGGCCGCCAGCATTTCACGCACCTTGGCGCTGAGCGAAGTGCCTTCTTGTATCGCTTTGATGCGTGCTTGTTTGACGAGGTTTTCGTCCACGGAAATGGTGAGATTGGCCATGGTTTTTTCAATTCACAGATTCATGTGAACCAGTGTAGCACGTGATTATGTGCTATGGGATAATGACGGCTGTGACATCTGCCCAATCGCCACTCTCCATTGAATTTCCTGAAGACTTGCCGGTCAGTGCCCGCCGCGACGACATCATGGCGGCCATTCAAGCGCACCAAGTGGTCATCGTTTGTGGCGAAACCGGCTCCGGTAAAACCACCCAATTGCCCAAAATGGCATTGGCTTTGGGCCGAGGTGGTTGGGCCGTGGAGAAATTGGGGTCAGATACCGATTTTTTTGCGAAGCAAACAAAATCGGTATCTGACCCCAATTTCTCCCATTTCTCGAAACCCAAACGCCGCCAGATCATTGGCCACACCCAACCCCGGCGGATTGCCGCGACGTCCGTCGCCAAGCGCATCGCCGAAGAGTTGAAGACGCCACTGGGCGAGGTGGTCGGCTTCAAAGTTCGATTCCAAGACAAGCTGTCTCGCGACGCATCGGTCAAATTGATGACCGACGGTATTTTGTTGGCCGAGACGCAAACCGACCCGTTGCTGTTGGCGTATGACACGCTCATCATTGACGAGGCGCACGAGCGCAGTTTGAACATCGATTTTTTGCTGGGTTATTTGCGACAGCTGTTGCCACGCCGCCCCGATTTGAAAATCATCATCACCTCTGCCACGATCGATGCGGACCGGTTTGCACAGCATTTCGCCGGTGCCAAAGGGCCTGCCCCGGTGCTGATGGTGTCGGGGCGCCTGTTTCCTGTGGAAATGCGCTATCGCCCATTTGAAGAAAGCCGCGATCACGACGTGAACCACGCCATCGCTGACGCGGTGGACGAGCTCTGGCCGGGCGCGCCGCTCGGTGACATTTTGGTGTTCTTGCCGGGTGAGCGCGAAATTCGTGAAGCAGCTGAACATTTGCGCGGGCATCTGGCTCACCACGCCCACACACGGCATGTGGATGTGTTGCCCCTGTTCGCCCGTTTGACCCCAGCCGAACAAGAACAGGTGTTTGAGACGGGCGGTGCGCCTCGCATCGTGCTGGCCACCAACGTCGCTGAAACCTCGTTGACCGTGCCGGGCATACGGTTTGTGATCGATGCAGGTTTGGCGCGTGTCAAGCGGTACAGCTATCGCAGCAAGGTAGAGCAGTTGTTGGTCGAGCCCATCAGCCAGTCAGCGGCCAATCAGCGTGCAGGTCGTTGCGGCCGTGTCGCGGATGGGGTGTGCATTCGCTTGTACGACGACAAAGATTTCAACGGCAGACCCCGATTCACTGAACCAGAGATATTGCGCAGCTCTTTGGCTGGGGTGATCTTGCGAATGATGTCACTTCGTTTGGGTCAGGTGGCAGACTTTCCCTTCTTAGAGGCACCACGCCCGAAAGCCATTGCAGATGGTTTTCAATTGCTCAATGAACTCGGCGCGGTCAACGATGACAACACGTTGACCGAGATTGGCAAGTCGTTGGCCAAGTTGCCTTTGGACCCGCGCGTGGCTCGCATGATCTTGGCCGCGCGCGAGCACCAAGCCTTGCGTGAAATCTTGATCATTGCCTCGGCGCTGAGCGTGCAAGATGTGCGAGACAGGCCGCTGCAAGCGCAAACACAAGCTGACCAAGCACATGCCAAATTCAAAGATGACAAAAGCGAATTCAGCGGGTATTTGCGCTTGTGGGATTGGCTTGAAGCATCCCGGGGAGGCCATGGCGAAACCGCACGTTTGTCCAACCGCCAACATGAAAACCTGTTGCGACAAAACTTCATCAACATACGCCGTTGGCGTGAGTGGCGGGACGTTCATTCGCAGTTGTTGACCGTGGTGAACGAGCAGCGCTGGGCCATGAATGAGCAACCCGCCAGCTACGAGCAATTGCATGTGGCTTTGCTCAGTGGGTTGTTGGGAAACATTGGTTGCAAGCAAGACGAAGAAGATGTGTATTTGGGCGCGCGCGGCATCAAGTTTCATCGTCACCCTGGCGTGCACCTGAAAAAGAAACCTGGCAAGTGGTTGGTTTGCGCCGAGTTGGTGGAAACCACCCGTTTGTTTGGCCGTGGCTTGGCACAGATCGAGCCGCTGTGGTTAGAACGTGTGGGCGCGCACTTGTTGAAAAAACAATTGCTCGATCCGCATTGGGAAGCCAAGCACGGCGATGTGGTGGCTTTTGAGCGCGCCACGCTGTACGGCTTGGTGGTTTACAGCGGACGCAAAGTGCCGTTTGCCAAAGCCGACCCAGTGTGGGCCAGACACTTGTTTATTCAGCAAGCGCTGGTGGAGTCACAGTGGCAAACCGAGCTGCCGTTCATGGCGGCGAATAAAAAACTCATTGCCCAAGTGATGGACTTAGAACACAAGTCGCGCCGCCAAGACGTGTTGGTAGACGACACGATGATTCACGCTTTCTACGATCAGTTGTTGCCCGAAGACGTGTGCAATTGCAAAGGCTTAGAGCGTTGGTATCGTGAGGAGAGCCGTCGCCGCCGTGATGCGGGTGACACCAGCGAGCCATTGTTGATGACCCGCGAATCGCTCATGCGACATGAAGCAGTGGGCATCACCGCGCAGGCTTTTCCAAAGATGGTTCGTTTGGGCGGGGTGGATTGTTCGGCCGAGTATTTGCATTCGCCAGGCGACCCCAAAGACGGCGTGACCGTGACCGTGCCTTTGTTTGTGTTGAACCAGGTCAGCGATGAGCGTGCTGAGTGGCTGGTGCCCGGCATGTTGAAAGACAAAATTCAAGCCTTGCTGAAAAGCTTGCCCCAGCGCCCGCGCAGCCGGTTTGTGCCATTGCCCGAGAGCGCAGTGCGCTTGGCCACCATGTTGTCAGCGCCTGAGGTGTTTGGTGCGGGTTCTTTGACCGATGTGTTGCTGAAAACCACCCGCGCTGAAACCAGCTTGGACATCAAGCGCACTGACTTCAAGTTGGACATGCTGAGTCCGCATTTCTTCATGAACTTTCGCGTCGTGGATGAACACGGGCGTCAACTGGGTCAGGGCAGAAACCTGGGCGCGTTGAAAGCAGAACTGGGCTCGAAAGCCAGAGGCGCGTTTCAGGCGTTGGCGGGGTTGAAGGTGAAATTGGGGTCAGA
>Ga0192647_101388_pt1 | contig 15938 bp, 16 predicted proteins | sample LauGreFa1BDMLBSN_2_FD_133046 | JGI IMG/M metagenome (GOLD analysis project Ga0192647, IMG submission 133046) | Freshwater lake microbial communities from Lake Michigan, USA - Fa13.BD.MLB.SN - reassembly | ecosystem: Environmental > Aquatic > Freshwater > Lake | place: Lake Michigan, USA...
CCTGAAAAGGTTAAAGACGTTTGGATACTCGTAAAAGATTTAATTCAAAAGTCTTGTGATCGTGCAGGTGGTTTTGCTGATGCAGACGACGTTAAACAATGGTTAGAACAAGGAACTATGCAGTTATGGGTTGCTTGGGATAACGAAGTAAAAAGAGTTAAATGTGTTTGTGTTACTGAAATAAGACAGTATCCCAAATACAAAGTATGTGACTGTAGGATAACTACAGGAGAGAGTTATAGAAGTTGGGTGAACTTTATGGACAATGTTGTAGAGTTTGCTAAAAAAGAAGGATGTAAAAAGATGGAGATTTTTACTAGACCAGGTTGGGAAAGAATCCTTAAACATAAAGGTTTTGTAAAAACTCATATACAATTAGAGAAGCAGTTATGAAAGTATATACACATTTAGTAATAGATATGAATACAGATGAGGTTCTTCATGAAGAATCTTATAATTACGAAGGCCCTGTTGCTCAATGTTTTGGTGGCGGCGGAGGCGGAGGAGGTGGTCAACCTGCTAACACTACTAACGTTCAAACAATAAGAGAAGCTCCGGAGATTGAAGCTAGAAGATTAGGATTAATGGATCAGGCTGCAATTACAGCTTCTCAACCTTTAAATCTTCCTGGTTTTCAAATTGCACAATTATCTCAAGCTGAACGAGGAGCTGGTGCACTAGCTCAACAAACAGGAGCAGGTATTGCTTCAATACAAGGAGCGCAACAAGCGGCTGCCTTAGATCCTTCTTCTGCTAAATTTCAAAATTACATAAATCCTTATCAAAAATTTGTTATTGATGAAATCAATAGACAAGCAGCAATGGGTCAACAGCAACAAGCTGCTAATGCTGTACAATCAGGAGCATACGGTGGAGGAAGAGAAGGAGTTGCTATTGGTGAAATGGAAAGAGCAAGACTTGGAAAAGTTGGAGAAGCACAATACGCAGGATTTGGACAAGCGTTACAAGCGTTTGGACAAGGACAACAGTTACAAGCTCAAACAGGTCTACAAGCTGGTCAACTAACTAGTCAAATGCAAACACAAGATATTCAAAATTTAATGGCTACTGGTGGAACAGAGAGAGCAGTAGAACAAGCATCATTGGAAGCTCAAAGACAAACAGGAGTGCAACAAGCAACAGATCCATATCAAAGATTATCTTTCTTATCAGATATTCAAAGAGGAGTACCTTCATCTCAACAAACAGTAGCACAAGGCTTTGCTCCACAAACTTCTCCATTAGCGCAAGCTGTTGGAACTGGTATTGGTGCATACGCTGCCTTTGCTCCTAAAGCATAGGAGCACGGACCATGGTTCCTATTCATAAAAGAAAATTAGTAGTTCAAAAAGCACAAGAAGGAAAATTATTTGAGATTCCTAAATCTGTGTTAACAAAAGAAGGATTAGGACAAGCTTTTAAAGGATTAGGAACAAGTACTTTAAAAGGCGTTTTTAGTCCTATAGGTATTGCTTCTTTAGGAATTGGTCCTTATCAACAATTGAAAAGTTATGCAAAAGATAAGAGAGCTGAATTATTAGATCAACTTTCATCAATAAGAAACGAAAAAAAAGCAGAAGAATTTATTAAATCAGAAACAGGACCAGCTATTCCTGGATCTGAATTAGATCTTGCTCGTAAAAAAGCAGAAGAACAATCTAGAATAAATGCCGGTGATTATATGCAATATGATAAAAATGTTCAAACAGTACAACCTGAACCTCCTCCAACAGTTACTGGACAACCAAACATACAAGGTTCTGTAGATGCACAAAAACAAGTTTTAAAAAATGCTGATATGGCAGCAATGAAACTTGAACAACAAGCAGCAAGAGAAGGTCGTTTAGCGCAATTAAAAGAAGTCAAAGATCTTGTAAAAGATATTATGGGAGATGAAGGATACCAAAAAGCAGGAAATCTAATGCTTCTTCAATTAGCATCATCTCTTGTATCAGGTAGAACTGATAAACCAGGTTTCGGAGGATTCTTAGATGTATTAGGTCAATCAGGTCAAAAAATAATTCCTATGGCAATTGCTTTAGAAAGAGAAAGAGAAAAAGATGAATTAGAATTAACTAAGGCTTTAATTTCTCAAATGGGAAAAAAAGAATCTAGCAAAATTCAAGAACCGAAATATAGAGGATTGATTAAAGACGCGGTTACAGGAGAAGATAAAATTGTTTTTTTAAGTACTACTGATGATGGTAAATATATTGCATACGACAATATTAAAGGAAAACCTATTCAGTATTACATAGATCCATCTCAAGTAAAATCTCTTTTAAATAAAGAAGAAGATTTAAAATTAAAAGATAAGTTTTTATCTCAATATAAATCACAAGCTCTTGGAGCTAAAGTTACTAGAGCTGTTTTAGAAATAGGTTCTCAAAATCCAAACTTAATTGGATACACTGGGGGATGGACATTGTTGTTAAACAGAGCAATGGATCAAACAAAACAAATATATGGTGGAAAAGATTATGTTGAATCAGTACAAAACATGGTAGCAGATTTAAGATCTGATTTACCTAACGCTATAGATTCTACAAAACCATCATTATCTTCTGACGAAGCTGCAAAAGGATTAGAATATGTCAATGAAAATATTTTTGGAGAAATACAAAAAACACTACCTTTATTACAATCTGATAATGAAACTTTAAGAAATCAAGCTTTATTAAAAACGTATGGACTGATTGCTACTTATTCATTAGCACAATCTTTAAAAGATAAAGATAGATTAGCTGTGTCCGACGTTAAAGCAGCTGAACAACAATTAGGAAATTTGATTACTTATGTTCCTCTTGTAAATAGATCTTCAAAAGAAATTTTGTCTTCTTATCAAGTTTTAAATCAACAATTTAATCAAGGCCTAGAAAAAACAAAAAAACAAGCATTTGCTTTAGGAGTTGATATTACTGGAGTAGATAATGATTACAATCAAAAATTTGGATTTAAAAACCAATCACAAGTTATTGTAGACAATACTTCAAAAAATAATCAGCAAGACTTCAATAAAATATTTTCAAAAGATGCACTTAGCGGAGCTTTATTAAAATGACATTAGAAGAAATTCAAGATCTTATAAACAGTAATCAAATTGATTTAAGAAAACTAGATAGTGATAGATTATCTATATTAGATGGACTTCAAAAAAAAGGAGAACTTCAAACAAGACCTATTATGGATGTTCTTAATGATCAAAAAAAGATAGCAACTGAATTAGCTGCTAAACAAACATACGAAGAAGATCCTCTTAGAAATAAAACTGCAGACATTTTAAACAGAGACACTGCTCAAGCTGTATTTGATATGGGATTTTTCGGAGCTCAGTTATTAATGGATAGAACAAGACTTGCTAAAATTGTAGCTAATCCAACTAAATACGCTGGACTTGCTGCTAAATTAAAAGATGGAGTGTTTACTAAAGGAAGTACAAATCAATTTTCAGAAGCTTTAAAAGGAATAGATAAAGTTGCAGGACTAGATCCTAGTAAACCTATTGGAGCAATTATGAGACCAGTAGTTGCTGGAACATTAGGTTATAGTGCTGGTGGACAAGCTTATGATGTTGCAGATGAAATTATAAGAGCAAGAGAAGGAATTGAAACTAGAGGATATAAAGGAAAAGATACTTTGGATAATCCATTTTTACAAGCAGCTGATGATTTAGCAACTGGATTAGCATGGGGAGCTGGAGCAGAATTATTAGCGCCTGCAGCATTTGGTGGAGCTACTCTAGTTAGAAGATTTTTAGGATTAGAAGGTGATTACGCTAAAACAGTTAAATCAATAGCTGAAAGACAAGGACTTGAGACCTCATGGTTAGAAATGGCAGATCCTAATAGTGTTGGTGGTAGAGTTATTAATTACTACAACAAAGTATTTGGACAGTTACCTTATGTAGGAGGACCTGCTGCGGAAGCTAAAGGAGCAAGAATATCTCAATTTGCTAAAAGATTTGAAGATGTATTTAATCTTCAACCTAACATGCACATGGCAGAATTAGCTTCTGTTTCGGATGATGTAGCAAAACAAATGAAATCTAATTATGAAAGATTTAGAGGAATTTCAGATGTAAAATATGATTTGTTTAGAAACATGTCTAAACAATTTGGAGATCCAATGATGATACCAATGGCTCATCAAAGAAAAGTGTATAACCATATACTATCAAATAATTTTGCTCCAACAGAATTTAAACTATTTATTGATAATGAAGCATTACAAACTCCTATTGGAAGATTTAGAAGCTCTTACGAATCTTTACTAAAAGCTAATAGACCTATCTCTCCTAATGAATTTTTAGAATTACAAGTATTATTAAACGATGCTGTAGCTAGATCACCTAACAATGCAAAAATGATTGGAGCGTATAAAGATATTAGAAAAGCAATGGAAAAAGATTTTGCAAGTATTAATTTAGATCCTACTTCTGAGATATATTTAAAATATCCACCAACAAATAAAGCTATTGCAGATGCTGTATTAGATCCAGTTGCTCCTGTTAAAACAACTATTGGAGAACTTAAAGGACCTTCAGGAGCTAAATTAAATCAAGATGCAGTTAATAGATTAAGAGAACAATTAATTTCTGCTAATGAGTTTTATCAAAATAATATTATTTCATTTGAAACAAATTTAGCAAATAAAATGAGAAATTCTTTTGGTAAAAATTTATTTAGTGAAAAACAAATTGCTGGATTCTTTGATTCTGGAACTTTAAACGCAGATCAATTAGCTAAAAAATTATCTGACAATATATTTATGTCATCAGCAAATAAAGAAAGTTTTGATGCTATAACTAATTTACAAAAACTATTAGAAGCGGATGTTTATAAAATTAATCCTAGAACTGGAGAATATGTTTTTGAAAAAGCTGGAACAGCTGAAGGAAACAAAACATTAAAAAGATTATTCAGTTCTTATTTATCAGATGCATATCAAAAATCATTTGTACAAAGAATAGATAGCGAAGATTTTTTACAATCATTAATTGGTAAAGAAAGAACATTACAAGAAGCAAGACTTCCAGCAAGAACTATTACTGATTTAAAACTTCCTCAAGGAGAAGCTGTGTCTAAATATATCAGAGGAAATATTGAATTTGATCCTGATACATTTAGAAGATTAGTTTTACCTTCAGAAGAATATGCTAAAAAATTTGAAATGATATTAGGTCCTAAACAAGGAAAAGAAATGGTTAAACAGTTAGATGATCTAATGGGTTATGTAACTGCGTTAAATAAAATTGATGTTCCTTCAAGTTCAACATATTTAGCTAGACGATTAATATTAACAGGAGCTCAAGGTATTGGAGTTCTTGGTGGTATATACGGATTAGGTGGACTTGGAACTGCTGCTTTACTTGCTATGGGATTCTTTACTAACAAATTCATGGTTAATCCACAAAGAGTAAAAGCTATCAATAGTGCATTTAAAACATATTTAGAATTAGCTGAGAAGGGTGAGATAGGTTTAGAATCTCCTTTAATGAGAAGAGCTACTGCTAAGATACTAGAAGTATTGTCTTCAGATTATCCTGGTGATCCTAGAAAGTTTGAAGGAAAAAATATTTCTACACAAAAATTATTAGAAAGATTAGCTAATGAAAAATATATTCCTGATGATTTAAAAGGATTGCACATGAACAAAATAGAAAAAGAAAGACTGTTTCCTACAGTTCCTAATAACATGTTAAGTAAAGTATTGCCTCCTCCAGAAATAGATGATTTGTTTAAGCCACTAGGAGGTACGCCAAGAAACGATGAAGAAGAACAGATTATGAGACAAGCTGCTGCAACTATGCCTCCAGGACCAATACAACAAGCATTACCTAGATTACCTGGATTACCAATTGGTTTAACTCCGCCAACGCAACAACAACCAATTAATCCTCAAAGATATGCTGCAGCGTTTCCTACTGACACAACAGGAATATTAGCTGCACAAGGGAGAACTGGAAATGCATAGAAACGGTAAAACAGCTTTAAATAAAATTGAAGATCATGAGAAACTTTGCAGAATGATGCAAAGAGAAACATTTAAAAGAATCGATCAATTATATCAAAGAATTGAACGACTAGAACGAGTAATAATGACTTCTGCTGGAATAGTTATTGCAGCTATGGGTGGTATAATTATTGCTTTACTTAATGCTGTAATAAAGTAATAAGACATAGTGCTTATTAAAAAATACGATTATTTAAAATACAATAGAGACACTCAAGAGAGTGGAAGAACTTACGTAGTTGATGGTTTAAAAATACCATCAGTAACTACTGTATTATCTAAAACAAAAGATAGAGCTAATCTTGATAGATGGATTCAACGCGTAGGGACTGAAGAAGCTGAACGAATCAAACAAGAAGCATCAAGAATCGGTACAGAAATGCACAAGTATCTAGAAATGCACGTAGAAGGCACTAATTATGCTTCTATGACACCTGAGGGCCTTAAAGCTAAAGACATGGCTAATATGATCATTAAAGAGGGTTTAAAGCATGTTAAAGAGGCATGGGGATCTGAAACTAACCTTAGGTACGAGAATCTTTATGCAGGGACCACGGATCTAATAGGTATTTACAAAGATAAGCCTGCAATTATTGATTTTAAACAAACTAACAAACCTAAAAGAGTTGAATGGATTGACGACTACTTTTTACAATTGGCTGCATATGCAGAAGCTCATTCTAAACACTACGGAGAAATAGAAGGTGGAGTTATATTAATGTGTTCTAGAGATTTACAATTTCAATCATTTGAAATATTTGGAGATCAAATGAAAAGATGGAAAGATAGATGGTGGAAAAAATACGAAGAGTATAAAATTATAGCCAAGTCCGAACAACCTCTCCCAAAGTCTGAGCCGACAGTTTAAATTTATTTTTTAAAGAAGTTACAATTTTTTCATCTACTGAATCTTCAGTAATTAAATCGATGTAAGTTACTTTTTTAGTTTGACCAATACGATGAGCTCTTTCTTCGGATTGAACTCTATGTTCAGCATTAAAGCTATTAGAATAATAAATTACTAATGTAGCTGAAGTTAATGTAAGACCGAATCCACCTGTTGATGGGTTAGCTACGAAGAATCTACAATTAGGATCATTCATAAATAAATCAATGGCTTTACTTCGTTTTTCAGAATTAACCTCTCCGTAAAAATTAACAACGGACGACGGACCATAGATTCTTACAAGCTCATTTGTTATTTCTTCTATATTGTAAATCCAATTAGCCCAGATAATTATTTTTTCATCTGTGTCTTCAATGATTTCTAATAAAGCTTCGAGTTTATTATTTTTTAGTTTTTGAACTTGACCAGATTCTCCATTAAAAAATCCTGCAGTTATTTGATGTAATCTAATGATTTCTGTTAGCACGTTGTTAACAGTCATACGATCTCCTTGAAGATTTGTAATAGCTTGTTCTTTTAATTCATTATAAACTTTTTTCTGTTCATCACTTAATTGAACCACTCGTTTAGTATAAATCTTAGGAGGTAAATCTAAACAATGTTCTTTTTTAACTCTGTATGAAAACAATTTTAATTTTTGTTCTAACTCTTCTAAATTTTTAAATCCGACTGGTACAGCTATTTGTCTGTCTCCTGCCATATGAACAATATCAAATACGCAATATCTATTTTTAAATGCTACGAAAGAATTAAATCCAAGATGCTTGGGATCTAAGAATTCACATTGAGTATATAAATCAATTGGACTTTTTGTTACTGGAGAACCAGTAAGTATTCTTCTATATTTAGCTATTTTTCTAAGTTTCAATAAATTTTTAGTTCTTTTAGCTTTATAATTTTTAACAGTAGATGATTCGTCTACAGCAACTAAAGCATTATGTTTCATAAGAAACTGAACTGCAAATTGATATCCTTTTATTGTGGATAAAGCTTCTATGTTCATTATAAAAAGTTTTAATTTATTACTGCTTTTTAATATAAATTCTTTACAAGTTTTTTCTTTAGTTGGTTTCCACAAACAAGTTTCATAAGGAACGTTTAAATGTTTAGGTATTTCATCATTAAACCATACCGTGTATACAGATTTTGTTGCGATAATTAATGCAGCATCTATTTTACCAACTGTATTTAATATGCCTACATTATCTAATAATACTTTAGTTTTTCCTGTACCCATTTCCATAAAATAGGCAAAGCTTTCTTTGTCCCAGGCAAGCTCTAAAGCTGTGCGCTGGTGTGCGAACGGTTCAGTTTTAAAAATATATTTTGCTACCACAAAAAAATTTAGTTGACATTGTTTTATATTAGTTTAATCAAAGGTCAAGGAGAAAAAATGGTAGCAACACAAACACTAGATCCACTACAAAATGTGGATATAGATAAAACGCAGACAATATCTAAACTGTGCCAAGATTTAAGGAAAGCACAAAAAGATATTGAAAACAAGCAATCTGAACTAGAAAAGCTTGTTGAAAAAGAAGCCCTAATATCATCTGAGTTAATTCCTAATCTTATGGCTGAGATGAATATTTCAATGTTAAAACTATCTGATGGAACAATGGTAGAAGCTGTTCCAACTTATAAAGCTTACATAACTAAGGCTAATCAAGCTAAGGCATTTGATTGGTTAAGAAAAAATGGTTTCGGAGATATTATTAAAAACGATATTTCTGTAAGTTTTAGCATGGGTGAAGACGGTAAAGCTAAAGAAGTACTAGATCTTCTTAAAGCTTCAGGAACAACTCCTATACAAAAAGAACAAGTACATCATATGACTTTATCTACGTTTGTCAAAGAACAAACAGAAAAAGGAATGGACGTGCCTGATGATATGTTTGGAGTTCATATATCTAGTAAAACTAAACTAACCACTAAGGACTAAAATGCAAACACAAGCTAAAAAAGAAAAGACTGCTGTTATAGAAAAGCCTACATTTAGTGTGGCTTCTATAATTGATCAGTATGGCGATGCAGGACTTGAGAACGTTACAGCCAATCAAATGGCTATGCCGTTTATTAAGTTAATAAGCGATGCGTCGTATGAAAGAAGACCTGGACATGAAAAACATATCGAAGGTGCTCAAACAGGTATGATTTGTAATTCAGTTACAAAAAAACTGTATGATGGTGCTAAAGGTATATTAGTAGTTCCATGTTATTATAAGTTTGAATATATTGAATGGAAAGAGAGAGGAACAGGCGGTGTTAATGCTCCTGTTAAAATCTACTCAGCTGATTCAGATATTGTATCCCAAACAAAAAGAGACGCACAAAATAGAGATCGTTTACCAAATGGAAACTATCTTGAAGGAACTGCCTCTCACTTCATTTTATTATTAAATGAAGATCAATCACCACATACCTCTGGTTTATTAACTATGAGTAGAACTCAAGCTAAGAAATCACGTAAGTGGAACTCTATGATGAGAGCTTTACCAAAAATTAAAAATAGCAAAGGCGATTTGGTATCTCAGCCATCATTCAGTCAAGTTTATAGACTATCAACTGTTCAAGAATCTAATGGAAAAGGTCAATGGACTGGTTGGGCTGTAAATCATGTTGGGCCTGTAACAAATCAAACAGCATTTAAAGCTGCTGTTGATTTATATGAAGCTTGTAGAAAAGGTGTATCTGTAAACTATGAAGAAGATATGCCAACTACGACTACAGAAACGCAACCGATTGCAAAATCTGAATCAACTCCTTTCTAATGGTCGAAAAGTTTATCGAAATATTTCAAGGCTTAGATATCGCTTATGGCGAATACTATCTTGAAGGCGATAAAGATCAAAAGACAGGAAAAGAAAAGGGGCGCGCTGTTACAAAGCGCGCTCCGCTTACTCAAGAATTATTTCAAAGACATTTAAACGGTGAAATTAACTTAGGTGTAATACCTATAAGACAAGATAATACAGTTATCTGGGGATGTATTGACGTAGATAAATACGATTTAAACATAAAGAATTTAATAGAGACGATTAGAAAGAAAAAATATCCACTAGTGCCTTATCGTTCTAAATCTGGTGGGGTTCATTTATTTTTACATACAAAAGATCCGGTACAAGCATCAGATATGATAGACAAGCTTAGTATATTATCTACTGATCTTGGTTTATCTAGTTGTGAAATATTTCCTAAACAAAGACAAATCATGGTTCATAAAAATGATTTGGGAAACTGGCTTAATATTCCATACCAAAAGGCAGCACGAACGACTCGCTATGCGATGTACGACAACGGAACAGGGATCCCTTTAATAGATTGGTATTCCTACATAGATAAATTTAGATTAACCAAAGAACAGTTTTTTGCAATACAAGTAGATGACAGTTTAATTGAAGAAGACGAGTTTGATCAATATCCACCATGTCTACAAGCTGTAATTAGAAATGGTTGTGAAGGTGGGTTTAGAAATAATGCATTAACTGCTTTTGCAACATTAGCTAAAAAAAGAAATCCAGATGGATGGCAAAAAGAAGTTTGGGATCGTAATGACCAGTTCTATGAAGCGCTTCCTGCTCATGAAGTACAAGCTGTTATTAAAAGCTATGAGAAAAAAGATTATGCTTATAAATGTAGTGATAAACCAATGAAAGATCATTGTAATGCTGGCTTATGTAGAACTTTAAAGTTTGGAATAGATAACTCTGCTTATGTGCCTAAAGTAGATTCGTTCCAAAGACTTAAAACAAATCCTCCTATTTATTTTTTAACTATAGATAAAAAGACAATAGAATTAAATGGAAAGCAATGTAACCAACAACAATTATTTGCTGAAGCATTATTCGATCAAGGCGATATGGTTTGGCAAAAATTAAAAGATAAAGAGTTTAGGGTATTTTTAAATCAATTAAAAACTATGCAGCAAGACATTGAGGGCTATGATGAAGACAAAGAAGCTCAAGAAGAATTTGCTGATTTAATGATACAGTTTACACAAGAGACTCAACAAGCAGATAATCCATCTCAAGTAGAAGCAGACATGTGGTTTTTACATGATAAGAATATTGTTTTTAAATATAAAACTTTTGAAAGATTTATTAGAAAAAATAATAAAGCTGTTAAAAAATTTGAAATTATTAATTTATTGAAAAAGAATGGATCACTTAAAAAAGAATATTACGATAAATTAAAATTAAAAAATATTTGGTATTGTAAAAAGTTTGATGAACCAATTATTGAAAGATCAAATGTTTTATTCAAGAGAGAGAAGGCTCCATTTGAAGAACAAAACCATTAAAATTTATGGACCACCTGGAACTGGAAAGACAACTACTTTATTAGATAGAGTCGAAAAATTGATTTCTAGAGGAATTAAGCCAAGAGACATGGCTTATTTATCTTTTACAAATAAAGCGGTTAACGAAGCACGGACCAGGGCTTTTAGAAAGTTTGTAGGGTGTACTGATGATGATTTAAGAAATTTTAGAACTATTCACAGTTTTTGTAGACAAAATTTTAAACAAGTTCCTATTATTAATCCTGATACAGATATGGTTGAATTTGCTGAAACATTAGGATTACCTAAATTAAGATTTGAAAATTATAATGGACATGTAGTTTGGAATGATTGGTCGTTAAGGGTATATGATAAATCTAGAAATAGATTAATTCATCCGGATGATCAATATAAAGAAGAAAAGATTAAGAGAGTTGTTTACGAAAAATTTAGATTAATCATTGAAGCATACGAAGAATATAAAACAAATCATAGAGTTGATTTCACTGATATGATTGAAGAATATATTGAAAAGGCAGTAGCTCCAGAGTTAAATGTTTTAATTGTAGATGAAGCGCAAGATCTAACTCCTTTACAATGGAAGTTAATTTATAAGTTAGCAGAAAATTCAAAAAGAATTTATATAGCAGGAGATGATGATCAAGCTATTTATGAGTGGAACGGTGCTGATGTGGATTACTTTAATGACTTTCCAGGCAAAGATTTTATATTAAAAACATCTTATAGAATACCTAAAGCTATACATGATTTTTCTCAATATTTAGCTACTTATATTAGAGGAAGAAAGAAAAAGGATTTTATTCCTAAAATAAATTCAGGAAATATCATTACATATCAAAGACTTAAAGACATTCAATTTAGTGCTTCGGATAGCTGGATGATACTCGGAAGGACTAACGAAATTGTAGAGGAGTTGAAAAACGAAGCAAAAACTATTGGTTTATTTTTTCAAGACTCTAAAGGTTTAAAATCATTTGATATTAATAAATGGAGAGCAATTAAAATATGGAATCAATTAATGAAGGGGAATAGAATTAATAAAGAACAATGTCATATAGTTTATACATACATTAATGAAATCGCTTATGGATGGAGAAGTTTAGATAGTAAAAAATGGACCACGGTTCCTAACGATAGAGAATTTGACTATAATTTTTTAAGCACAGAAGCAGGATTACATGCTGCTAAAGATGATTGGACAAATGTATTTAATAGAAATTTTCCTGAAACAGATAAGTTTTATTTTAATAAATTAATAGAAAACGAAATAAATCCAGATTTAGATTCTGAAGTTATAATAGATACTATACATTCAATTAAAGGCGGAGAAGCTAAAGATGTGGTTATTTACGAGAAATCAAATTGGCCAGCTCATCTTGAAAATAAAGTTGGCAAAGACCGCAGTTCAGAGTATAGAGTATGGTATGTCGGGATTACACGAGCAAAACAAAATTTACATATATTGAGAAGTAATCACCAATATATGTTTCCATTATGTAGGATGTTAAATGAAATTAGAAGAAATAAATAGATTAAAATTTAGATTGAAAACACTTCAGTTAATGTGTAAAAGATTACGAATCGTTAGAGATAAATATAATAATAAATATAGACCTAAAATAACTTATATAAGTGATTTATATGACAAATAAAGCTTTCTTTAAACAAATAGGTGGATCACACTATAAATGTTTTAAAATTAGTCCAGCTAAATTTATCAACGAAAACCAATTACCTTTTGCTGAAGGCAATGCAATTAAATATATTTGTAGACACAAATTAAAAGGTAAGAAAGAAGATATATTAAAAGCAATTCATTATTTAGAAATGATAATTGAAAGAGATTATAAAGCATGAGTCATCAAATAAATTTTATATTTAAAGAATCGGATTGGACTCCTCCTACTCATTTTCCAGATTTAAAAAATGCAAAAGAAATAGCTATAGATTTAGAAACTAAAGACCCTAATATTAAAGATAAAGGACCAGGTTGGCCAACTATGGATGGAAACATTGTTGGTATTGCTGTCGCTGCAGATAGTTTTGTAGGCTATTACCCTATTGCTCACGAAACAGGATCTAATATGGATTATAAAATGGTATTAGATTGGGTTCAAGAAATTGTTAATGGACCTGGAGATAAGATATTTCATAATGCATCTTATGACGTAGGCTGGCTCAGGGCTCACGGAATATTAATTAAACAAGGAAGAATAATAGACACTATGATAGCAGCAGCTATTGTAGATGAAAACAGATATTCTTATTCATTAAATTCTCTCGGCTTCGATTGGTTAGGCGAAACAAAGTCTGAACAAGAGTTAAAGGAAGCAGCAGCCGATTGGGGACTGGACGCTAAACAGGAGCTCTATAAATTACCTGCTCAGTACGTTGGATTTTATGCAGAACAAGATGCTGCATTAACTTTAAAACTTTGGCAATTTCTTAAATTTAAAATTTATGAAAATTCGTTAAAAACAATATTTGATGTGGAAACTAAGTTGTGTCCTATTCTTATTGAAATGCGTGCAAAAGGAATTAGAGTAAATCTATCGCAAGCAGAAAAGTTAAAACAAGAATTTTTTGATAAAGAAAGAGTATTGTTATCTCAAATTAAAAAAGAATCTGGAATGGATGTTGAAATTTGGGAGGCAAGAAGTATAGCAAAAGCATTTGATAAATTAAAGGTAGAGTATCCAAGAACTGAAAAAACAAAAGAACCAAGTTTTACAGCTAATTGGTTATTAAATTGCAAAGCTCCTCTTGCTAAATATTTAAGAGAAGCTAGAGAAATTAATAAATTTACATCTACATTCATTGATTCAATTATAAAATATCAACATAAAGGAAGAATACATGCGGAGATCAATCAATTAAAATCAGACTCTGGAGGAACTGTATCTGGAAGACTATCAATGTCTAATCCTAATTTACAACAAGTTCCTGCAAAAAATAAAGAATTTGGACCTAAAATTAGATCTATTTTTAAACCAGATAATGATTTATTATGGGGGTCGTTTGATTATTCGCAGCAAGAGCCTAGATTAGTCGCACACTATGCATACACAGTTGGATTTAAAGGATCAGAAACATTAATTAAAGCTTATGAAAAAGATGACGCAGATTTCCACCAAACAGTTGCAGAGATGGCGGGAATACCAAGATCTCAAGCAAAGACTATTAACCTGGGACTCTTTTATGGTATGGGCGCAAAGAAATTGTCCGCTCAATTGGGAATTGGAGAAGACGAAGCAAAAAAACTTCTCGCAGAATATAATCAAAAAGTTCCTTTCGTAAAACAATTAGCTACAATGTGTCAAGAATCTGCTGATAAAAATGGCGCTATAAGGACCATTAGAGGACGTAGATGCAGGTTTGACAAATGGGAACCAGCTAGTTGGGGTTTAAATAAATCTACTACTTATGATGACGCTGTTCAAAAGTTTGGTGTTAATAATATTAGACGAGCAGGTACATTTAAAGCATTAAATAGATTAATACAAGGATCAGCTGCAGATCAAGTTAAACAAGCGATGATAGATTGTTATGATGCTGGATATCTTCCTATGCTGCAGATACATGATGAATTATGTTTTAGTATAAGACCTTCAAAAGACGCAGATCAAATTAAAGGTATAATGGAGAAATCTATACCTGAATTAAAAGTTCCTTCTAAGGTTGATGTAGCAATAGGAAAGGATTGGGGAAGCGCTGAATGATCAACATAGATGATGTTGATGTTAATTTGGGAGTTTGTCCAAGCTGTAAGATGCCTGTTCATTTTAGAAAAACAAAAAAAGAAAATATATTCATGTGTCCATTATGTGGAGAAAAAGCACAACAACATATTAATGGAAAAGTTTTATTTACAAAAATTAAATTTAATTTAAAAGACGAAGATATCCTTTAGAATTTTACTCAATTCTATATTTTTAATTGCCTTAAGAAGTTATATCAGAATATTCTTGTAATAACTCTTGTCTTGCAATTACATTGGCTAAATCTCTCATTTGAAGTCTTGTTTTTTTCAATTCAAGATCTATCCATTTCATGTCTGGTGTTTCACCACCATTTTCAAGATACAACTGGTTCCACTTGGATTCCAAGCTGATCTTTTTCAGTAACAGCGACTGTGATGTTTCCATCTTCTATTTCCTCATATGTTAAAAAGACTTTGGAAGGAGAATATGTTATTTCTTTCCTCCACGTTCCTCCGCCTTTTTTTAACTCGGTTATAAAATTATTTTTCGCTTCTTCATCATTATGTGCATTAACGTCTACAATTATACGTTGCCCTGCATAACGTGCAATAAAGCGATATAATTTCATAAGGAAATATTAGAGTTAATGGGACGCTTTGTCAATAACCTTTTAAAATAAACATTTTTTTATGCTTGACTTCATCCTTTTAATTCATATATTCGTGGGATATGAATGATACAAAACTAACAGAAATAATGTCTGACGAATCATTTAAACTTAAACCATTAAAGATTGATTCTTTTTCGGTTGAGTTCTCTGAAATGGATGGAACCATTACTTTGTTTGTTAATCATAGAAAAACTGCGGTCGTATTTGATAAAGGAATAAACAAATATGATGAAATACTATCTACAGTTAATAGATTAATTAACAGTTGGAGATCTCAATGAAAATGAAAAACTGGTTTGAGTATCTTAAAACGATTCAAGATATAGCAAAAGCTGTTCCTAAAGGAGA
>Ga0192647_101392_pt1 | contig 15905 bp, 14 predicted proteins | sample LauGreFa1BDMLBSN_2_FD_133046 | JGI IMG/M metagenome (GOLD analysis project Ga0192647, IMG submission 133046) | Freshwater lake microbial communities from Lake Michigan, USA - Fa13.BD.MLB.SN - reassembly | ecosystem: Environmental > Aquatic > Freshwater > Lake | place: Lake Michigan, USA...
TAAAAAATATTGTCACCCAGCACCAAAGCGCTGTGGTGGTGATTGACGAAATCTCGGCCAATCAAAAACGCTTGTGCCAAGCCTTCGGGCTTGGGTTGCACCGCATATTCAATCTGCATGCCCCATTGCGATCCGTCTCCTAACAACTCGGTAAAACGGGGCGTGTCTTGCGGTGTGGAGATGATCAATACTTCTCGGATACCGCTGAGCATCAAGGTACTTAACGGGTAATACACCAAAGGCTTGTCGTAGACCGGCATCAATTGTTTGCTGACCGCCAAGGTGAGCGGATACAGACGGGTGCCTGAACCACCAGCGAGCAAAATGCCTTTTCTGTGGATCGAAGTCATGAGGTCTCCAATGCATTCATGGTGTCAGTCACTTCCATTTCGGGTTCGCATGTCGGCAGATAAACGGTCCAGCACTTGGTCAACCCCGGTTTTCCAATCGGGCAAGGGCATGCCCAAGGCATTGGCGAGCAAACCGCTGTCGAGCAAGCCGTAGGCTGGACGCGCTGCCGGCAAAGGGTATTGTGCGGTGGCGATGGGATGCACTTGCGCGGCCGAGGCTTTCAAAGCCCAGCCCTTGGTGGCCGCCTGCGACAACACATATTGGGCATAACCATGCCACGTGGTGTGTCCGCTGGGGGTGGCATGGAACAAGCCATTCAAGCCCGCGCTGTCAGCCATGGTCATGGCGGTCAACGCCACATCGGCCAACCATGTCGCTGCGGTCGGCACGCCTGTCTGGTCAGACACCACATTCAGCGTCTCGCGCTCTGACGCCAAGCGCAACATGGTCTTCAAGAAATTTTGACCGTGGGATGACACCACCCACGAGCTGCGAAAAATCAAATGGCGCGCGCCGCTGGCTTGCACCGCCGCATCACCATCGCGTTTGCTGTGGCCATACACCGACAACGGGTCGGTGGCATCGGATTCCAGGTAAGGGCGGGTTGAACGGCCATTGAACACGTAGTCACTGGAGAAATGCATCAGCGCCGCGCCAGAGGTTTTCGCTTGGTCGGCCAACATGCCAGGCATCTGCGCGTTGACCACATGGGCCAGTGCAGGTTCGGTTTCGGCCTGATCGACCGCGGTGTAGGCCGCGGCGTTGATGATCCAGCGGGGCTTGAGTTGCGCGATTCGCTCACGCAGGGCAGACAGTTGACTGACGTCGATGTCGGCGCGGGTCCAAGCCACCACCGGCTGACCAGATGCGGTCAGTGCCTGACACAGCGCATGGCCCAATTGTCCCGCGGCACCCAGTATCAGAACGGGCTCAGCCGCCATACTGCAGGTCGACCCATTGGCGATAAGCACCGCTGGTCACGCTGCTGACCCAATCGGCATGGTTCAAATACCACTGCACGGTTTTGCGCAAGCCGGTTTCGAAGGTTTCCACCGGTCGCCAACCCAAGGTGTCGTTGATCTTTCGCGCATCAATGGCGTAGCGTCTGTCGTGCCCCGCACGGTCTTTCACAAAGGTGATTTGTTCGGCATACGATTGGCCGTCGCCACGCGGTTGCAATTCATCCAACAAGTGACACACCGTGCGTACCACTTCAATATTGGGCTTTTCGTTCCAGCCGCCGATGTTGTAAGTTTCACCTGGTGTACCCGCTTGTAACACCCGTTCGATGGCGCGGCAATGGTCTTGCACATACAGCCAATCACGCACCTGCATGCCATCGCCATACACCGGCAAGGGTTTGCCTGCCAACGCATGGTGAATCACCAAAGGAATCAGTTTTTCCGGGAAATGAAACGGGCCATAGTTGTTGCTGCAATTCGTGGTGAGCACCGGCAAGCCGTAGGTGTGGTGCCAAGCGCGAACCAAATGGTCTGACGATGCTTTGCTGGCCGCATAAGGGCTGTTGGGTTCATACGGGTGTGTTTCCGTGAACGCCGCCGCATCCGGGGCCAAACTGCCATACACCTCGTCCGTGCTGACATGCAAAAAACGAAAACGGTGTTGTGGGTCGGCGGCCAAAGCCTCCCAATAATCGCGCACGGATTCCAGCAAGTGACCCGTGCCGACGACATTGGTTTGGATGAAATCCAGCGGACCGTGAATGGACCGGTCCACATGCGATTCGGCCGCAAAATGCAACACCGCACGCGGTTGGTATTGCTGCAAGAGTTGCGAGACCAAAGCCGTGTCGCCAATGTCTCCTTGCACAAACACATGGCGCTGGTCTTGGGCCAAGGCTTGCAAATTGCCCAAATTACCTGCGTAAGTGAGTTTGTCTAAATTGACCAATGGCTCGTCGTGTTCAGCGAGCCAGTGGTGAACAAAATTACTGCCGATGAAACCGGCACCGCCGGTCACCAGCAAGGTCATACAGGCATGCTCTCTTCTGTGATGCCCAAGACGGTGCTGCGAACCATTTCACGCAGTATTTTTTTCTCGGGAAAGCTCAGTGGCCGGTCAAGCGCGCGACGCACGCGCAACAGCATGTGGCGATCGACTTCTTGCGGAATGCCGTGGCTGCCACGCAGCTCGTCACGCAAGTCTTCACGCAAATCCTCGGGTTCGTCATCCCACCATTGGCTGACCACTTCCAACAATTTGCCGCGAACCAATTCAGGGTCTTGCGGCGTGGCGGGCGCGGCAGGCGCACGCGGTGCAGCGGTGAGTTCACGCGCGGCTTGCGGCAACAACAACACGCGGCGGTCGGCTTGTGCCAACAAACGGCACCAAGCAGGGTCTTCTGTGACCAACTGGTCCATGTGGCGGGCAGATTCATCGGCCAGCAAATACACGCTCAACCCGTTCAATTGTGCGTCATCGATGACGGCGGTCAAGCGGTCGTCATCGCTGGCCACCAGCAAATGTTCACAGGCATGGTGCTGCGCCAAACGCGCAATGTCTGACGACATGGACTGGAAAACCACATCACCAGGTTCACCACCGGCCGCATCCAGCGCACGAACGATTTGGTCGTGTGGGAATTGGGTATCGGGGTTGTCTGTGTACCAATAAACGCGTTGAATATCCAAAGCCAATCCAGCGCCTTTGAGGGCTTGGGCCAACGAAGGGATCAAAGCCATTCGGTTGTAGGTCTCGGGCTCTGTCGCTGCGTCAGTGGACTGGCGCAGCAACCAAGCCATGTAATTGCTGTCGATCAATGCGATGCAGCGGCCTGTGCGTGAGGGTGAGTGTTCTTTGCGTGGATGCGGAGGGCGTGACTCGTTCTTCATGTATCTTTACCTGTTGCTTTGAAAGCTAATGGGAAATGACAGCGGGTGATCCGTCGATGGGTCATTGCAGGCACCCGAAACTAATGACTAAGCCTGCGACCCGAATATTAGCTGATCTTGAATGCAGGGGGCACCAATGGGGCTGTCGACAGCTGTTCACCGGGCGCGGCCACGGGATTCTCGGCCACTTGATCATCGGTACGGCCAAAACGGCGCACCCGTTGCTCAAACCAATGGATCGCTTGTGTCAATGCCGCCGCGTCAAAATCCGGCCAAAACGCATCGGTGAAATACAACTCGGTGTAAGCGGTTTGCCAGAGCAAAAAATTGCTGATGCGGGATTCGCCACCGGTTCTGATCAATAACTCAGGGTCAGGCAAGTCGGCGGTGCTCAAATGCGCGGCCAAACCACTGGCGTCCAAGTCTTGCAGTTGTTTGCCGGGGTTGGCGGCTTGCCAAGACCGCATCGCATTCAACACATCCCATTGACCGCCATAGTTGGCGGCAATCGTCAAATGCAAGCGCGAGTTGTGCGCGGTTTCTTGCTCGGCTTGGTCAATCCGCGATTGCAACAGCGGCGCAAACGCGCTGCGGTCACCAATCACACGCAAGCGAATACCTGCGGCTTTCATTTCTGCCACTTCGCTTTCAAGGTATTGCAAAAACAAACCCATCAATGCGCTGATTTCTTCAGGCGGTCGCCGCCAATTTTCTGAACTGAAGGCAAACAAGGTCAGGTAAGACACGCCTGCATCAGCACAGGCCTTGACCATGTGGCGAACATTGGCGGCCCCTTTCACATGACCCACGGTGCGCGGCATCAATCGCTTTTTGGCCCAGCGTCCGTTGCCGTCCATGATGATGGCGATGTGTTGCAGCGAATTGGCCATGTCGATCAGAGCGAGGCGGGTCTTAAATCTTGCATCGGGGTGGTGACGCGGTGTTGCTTGTTCAGTAAATCAATCAACACCATCGCGCGATGCTCGCCGTCAGCCTGTTGAAAAATGCCTTCCAGCCCTTTGAGCGGACCGCTGACAATTTTGATCGACTGCCCCGGTTGAAACAAACGCTCGGGTGCACGTGCGGGCACGGTTTGCAAGGCTTCGATCAATTCGTCGCCCACCACCGCAGGGCGGTTGCCAAAACTGACCAAACGGCTCACGCCCAGCGTGGAACGGATCGGAGACCAGTTGGTTTGTTCGGTGTCGAGTCGAATGAACAAATAACGGCTGAACATGGGTTCGGTGACTTGAACCAACTTGCCGCGCAAGACTTTTTCAACCGTCAACATCGGCAGCCATGCTTCAAACCCCTGTCTTTGCAGGTTGTCCAACGCACGTTCTTCCTGTCGGGGCTTTGAATGAATGGCGTACCAATGCATGGGCGTGGTTGAGGTAAAACCTCTGGTGGATTCAAACCCATTGTAAACCGCTTAATTTGACAAACGACACCCCCCGAGGAGCACCGCCATGGCCAGCAAACCACCGGAATTTGACCCCCAGCAGATGAGTGAACAAATGAAGCAATCCGCCCAGCAAATCTGGCAAGCGGGCTTAGGGGCATTTGCCAAGGCCCAACAAGAGGGCGGCAAGGTGTTTGAGTCGCTGGTCAAGGAAGGCAGCAAATTGCAAGAAACCACGCTGCAAGCCCAAGCCAAAGTGGCCGAAGCGGCGGCCAAAGCCAGCGCCATGGCCAGCGACATGGGCCAGCGCGCCAGCAGCCAGTTTGACCGTTTGGAGGGCATTTTTGAAGAGCGCGTGGCCAAGGCATTGCACCAGTTGGGCTTGCCCGATGCCCATGACATGGCGGCGCTGCAAGCCCGCGTGAGCGCTTTGGAGGCAGAGCTGCAAGCGCTCAAAGACAGCGTGGGCACATCCGGGTCCAAAGGCTGACGGGTGAAAAAACCGCCGCGCCGCACGGCCGAGCGCATTTTGTCGACCACGCTGAGCCTGTTCAACCGGTTCGGCGAACCCAATGTCGCCACCACGCTGATCGCCTCGGACATGGGCATCAGCCCCGGCAACCTTTTTTATCACTTCCCCAGCAAAGACATGTTGGTCAATGCGCTGTTCGATGAATTTGAAGCACGCATGCGCCATTTGTTGCCAGCGGCCGCCGATGTGCAAGACCTTGAGCATGCCTGGTTTTTCATGCACAGCGTGTTCGAATTGATTTGGGCCCACCGTTTCATCTACCGCGACTTGAATGATTTGCTCAGCAAAAACAGACACCTTGAATCGCAAGTCAAAAAAGTGTTGCAACGCCAAGAGCAGGCGTTTGTCGAACTGCTCCGTGGCTTGCAAACGCATGGTTTACTGACGCAAACCGACACCGAGCAACAGCGTTGCGCCATTCACATGGTGGTGATGTTGACCTGGTGGTTGAGTTATGAATATGTGCAAGACCCGAGGCACGCCATGGAAGACGCGAACGCCAACCGCAGCGCATTGCGCGGGGCTCAGCAAGTGCTGAGCGTCTTGCTGCCTTACTTGAATCCGCAACCCAAAACGCAGCTGCAGTCCTTGATCAAGGTCTATGCCTGAGTGTCAATCACTCAAGCTTTGGCCAAGAATTTTTCCACCATGCGCACCCAAATCGTGCCGCCCAGCGGGATCAAGTCGTCGTTGAAGTCGTAACTCGGGTTGTGCAAGGTGCAAGGGCCGCCACCGTGGCCCATTTCCCGGTGCTGGCCATCGCCATTGGCCAAAAAGAAATAGGTGCCTGGTTTTTTCAACAACATGTAAGAGAAGTCTTCAGACCCCATGGTGGGCTCTTGCGCGAGCACATTGTCTTCACCCACGATATCGGCCAACACACTGCGGGTGAAGTCGGCTTCTTTGGCATGGTTGATGGTCGGCGGGTAATTGCGCACAAACTCGAATTGGCAAGTGGCCTCGTGCGCAGCGCTCACATGTTCAGCGATGCTTTTCATGCGTCGCTCGATCATGTCGAGCATCTCGACGGTGAAGGTGCGCACCGTGCCTTGCAATTCGCAACTGTCAGGTACCACGTTGGTGGCGTCACCCGCATGGATCATGGTGACCGAAATCACGCCTGCGTCGACTGGTTTGATGTTGCGCGACACAATGGTTTGAAACGCTTGGACCATCTCACACGCGATGGGTACCGGGTCAATGCCGTTGTGCGGCAAAGCCGCGTGGCAACCCTTGCCACGGATGGTGATTTTGAATTCGTTGCTGGACGCCATCACTGGGCCGGCACTGACCGCGGCTTGCCCCACTGCCATGCCGGGCCAGTTGTGAAGCCCAAACACCGCATCCACCGGAAACTTGTCAAACAAACCGTCTTTGATCATTTCTCTGGCGCCGCCACCGCCTTCTTCAGCCGGCTGAAAAATCAACACCACGGTGCCATCGAAGTGCTTGTGTTGCGATAAGTGCCGCGCTGCCGCCAACAACATGGCGGTGTGGCCATCGTGGCCACAAGCGTGCATCTTGCCGGGATGTTGGCTGGCATGGGCGAATGTGTTGGCTTCGTGCACAGGCAAGGCGTCCATGTCGGCGCGCAAACCGATGCTGCGTGAACTGGAGCCGTTTTTGATGACGCCCACCACACCCGTGGTGCCCATGCCCCGGTGCACTTCGATGCCCCAACTGCTTAACTGCGCAGCCACCAGGTCGGCGGTGCGGTTTTCTTGAAAACACAATTCCGGATGGGCATGGATGTCGCGGCGCAAGGCCACAATGCTGGCGGCTTCGGTGGCAATCGAGTCGAGCAATTTCATGGGAACACCTGTGAATGAGGGGTGGAGGATTCAGTCTACCTGATCGGCCCATGTCGGGTTGTCTTTGGTGCAGTTACCTGTTGCTAAGAGGCGCTTCGGGTGAGACTAACCAGGTTTGGCGCATGGGGGAAAAGTCTTACCGGTAACGGCAAACAGCGCAGGCCCGGCCTCGCCTCCATGCTGACGCTTGGCGACGACAAAAGGCACACATTAGGTTAAACTGAACTATGAAGCCGTTTCGCTGGGGATCTGAAAAGAACGAGCAACTCAAGTATGAGCGGGGTATTTCGTTCGAAAACATGGTCATTGCCATTGAATCCGGGGGGCTGGTTGACATACTTCCACACCCGAATCCAGTGAAGTACCCGAATCAAAAGGTACTTTTTATCGCCAATGAAGGCTATGCGTACTTGGTTCCTTTAATCGAAGAAGCGGACCATTTTTTTCTTAAGACAGTCATACCAAGCCGAAAGGCAACGCGTGACTACTTGAACAAAGGTGAGTCAGATGCCTAAGACCGATGCATACGAAACAGAATTGCTTTCAGCATTTGAAGCCGGGACACTGAAGTCAGTTGCAACAAAGGCTGAACTTGCAAAGTTCAAGGCGGCTGCGAGAGCCACTGCCATCAAAGACCGACGTGTCAATATCCGGCTGTCATCAGGTGATTTACAAGATATACAGGTCAAGGCGCTTGAAGAAGGCATGCCTTATCAAACCTTGATTGCCAGCGTATTACATAAATATGTGTCCGGGCGGTTGACAGAGCGGGAAGTCGAACCTTCACTTGATTTATCTCAATCAAAGGCTAGACGTCGCCTGGGTAAAGCTGGCACGTAATTCCTTTAAGACGTCACTTTTTTTATCAATCCACACATGAACACCACCATCCTCGGCGCCTGCCCGCACGACTGCCCCGACACCTGCTCTTTGGTCACCACCGTGCAAGACGGTGTGGCCACCAAGGTGCAAGGCAACCCAGACCACCCCATGACCGATGGCGTGCTGTGCGCCAAGGTATCGCGCTACACCGAGCGCACCTACCACCCCGACCGTTTGCTCTACCCGATGAAACGCACCGGTCCCAAAGGCAGCGGTCAGTTTGCGCGCATCGGTTGGGACGAGGCCTTAGACACCATCGCCAGCCGACTGGCACCGCTGATTGCCACGCGGCCTGAAAAACTGCTGCCCTACAGCTATGCAGGCACCATGGGTTTGATTCAAGGCGAATCCATCGCCATGCGTTTTTTCAATCTGGTGGGTGCAGCGAAACTGGACCGCACGATTTGCTCCAGCGCAGGTGGCGAAGCGCTCACGCAAACACTGGGTGGCAAGGTCGGCATGAAGATGGGCATGTTCGCCGAGTCCAAATTGATCATCATTTGGGGCAGCAATTCCATCACCAGCAACATCCATTTCTGGCGCATTGCGCAAGAGGCCAAACGCCACGGCGCGCGCTTGGTTTGCATTGACCCGCGCCGCAGTGAAACCGCTGACAAGTGCGATCTGCATTTGGCGATCAAGCCCGGCACCGATGCAGCGCTGGCGTTGGCGCTGATGCATGAACTCATCACCCATGGTTGGCTGGACCACGACTACATCGCCCAATACACCTTGGGTTTTGACGCTTTGCGCGAACGCGCCATGCAATGGCCGCCTGAGCGGGCCGCGCCAGTCTGCGGCTTGGATGTGCAAGACATCCGACAACTCGCGCACGACTATGCCCACACCCGACCAGCGGGCATCCGGTTGAATTACGGCGTGCAGCGCAGCCGCGGCGGCGGCAATGCGGTACGCGCCATCGCTTGTCTGCCCGCGCTCACAGGCGCATGGCGACACCCCGGCGGCGGCGTGTTGATGAGCGCCACGCACCACGCACGGGCCAACAACATCGGCTTGCAACGGCCCGATCTGCACACCAACACCAAAGCACCGCTGATCAACATGAGCACCATCGGTGATGCATTGCACACGCCTGGTTTGGTCGAAGCCATGATCGTCTACAACAGCAACCCGGTCGCGGTGGCGCCCGAATCTGCCAAGGTGGTGAGCGGCTTTGCCCGTGAAGACCTGTTCACCGTGGTACTGGAACATTTCATGACCGACACAGCGGATTACGCTGACCTGGTTTTGCCAGCCACCACGCAGCTGGAGCACTGGGACATACACAACAGCTATGGCCACACCGACGTGGTGCTGAATCAACCCGCGATTGCGCCGGTAGGTGAAGCCAAAACCAACACCCAGATATTTCGTGAACTGAGTGTGCGGTTGGGCTTGGACCACCCGTTGTTGCAAGAGTCCGATGAAGCGCTGCTGCAAACCGCGTTGCAAAGTCCGTCAAACCTCAACAGCGCAGCGCCGGTCACATGGGATGCCCTCAAGCAACACGGCTTTGCGCATTGGCCGGTGGCAGACGCGCCATTTGCACAAGGAGGTTTTCCGACGCCCTCTGGCAAGTGTGAATTCTTCAGCGAACGCTTGGCTGCCATGGGCCAAGACCCCGTGCCCGACTACTTGCCCAACCATGAGCAAGCTGACAGCCAAGCCACTTACCCTTTGGCCATGATTTCGCCGCCTGCACGCAATTTTTTGAATTCGACGTTTGTGAATGTGAAAAGCCTGCGCGACATGGAAGGCGAACCGCTGCTGGAAATTCACCCGCAAGATGCCCAAGCGCGCCAAGTCAACGATGGCGACATGGTGCGTGTGTTCAATGCGCGTGGCAGTTACCACTGCAAAGCACAAGTCACCACCCGGGCGCAACCGGGCATGGTCGTGGGTTTGGGTGTTTGGTGGCGCAAACTGGGCCCCAACCACACCAACGTGAACGAGTTGACGTCTCAGTTGCTGACCGACATGGGACGCGCACCCGTGTTTTACGACTGCACGGTTCAGGTGGCTAGTCTGCGCTGAAGCGCGACGCAGCCAACTGTCGCAGCCCATCAAAAATCAGGCTGTCAACCAACTCAAATCTCACCGACATGCTCGGCGCCATCTTCCAGCCTGCACCCCCGGTCATGTAGCACATGGGCTCGTCTTTGCAACGCGCCCGCACATGTTGCAACATGCGCTCTACCGCCCCGGCAATCGCGAAAGTCCCGCCACTCGTCAAGGCGTCACTGGTGTTGGTGGGGAATTCGCGCACTTCGCCTGTGGGCACGCGCAATCCCGCGGTACCTGACTCCAGTGCGCGCAACATGATGCCGTGGCCGGGCAATATGAAGCCGCCCAAAAAATGGCCTTGTGCATCAATCGCTTCCACCGTGACGGCGGTGCCCACCATCACCACCACCATCGGGCGCGGTGCCGCATGGGCCGTCTGAGCGCGCATGCGTGCCAACGCACCCACCATCGCCACCCAACGGTCCGCACCCAATCGCGTCGGGTGGTCATAGCCATTGTGCAAACCCGCTTCACTGGCAGACGGCACCACCCAACTGGGCATCAGGTCCCACAGTTCGAGTTGCTCGTCCACCCGTCGGCGCAACGCGTCCCCAGCAACGATGCAGCCGAGCATGCGGGTCGCGGCTGGCAATGGCTTCCAATCTTCATCGGCCAAGCGATCGATGTTTTCCAAAAAAACCGCACCTTGCGCCAGCAGCGGCGCATTCACCGAGTGGTCTGCGTACATGGCCCATTTCAGGCGGGTGTTGCCGACGTCAAGGGCAATGAATGTCATGGTCTGGTTCAGAGGAAAAGGCAGGCGGCGATTATGCGTGAGTCATGGTTTGCCCAAGCTCAAACCTTCTGCATGTCGGGGCGTATCAAGGCATAGCAAGTTTCCAATGCCTTGGCAGCGCGCAACACCAAGGCGTCGCCAAACATGGGCCCCACCAACTGCACGCCCATGGGCAAACCCTCTCGGGTCAGACCACAGGGCAAACTGATGGCGGGCTGTTGTGACAAATTGAACGGGTAGCTGAATGGCGTCCAACCCAACATGGCCGCCGAATCCATCGGGCTGTGACCGGCAGGCCGGGCCTTGAACGCAGGCACGGCCGTGCTGGGTGTCAAGATCAAGTCGTGCGATTGCATGAACTGACGCAAATGCGAGCCCAACACGCCCCGCCGCTGATGGAGTTGATGGATTGCATTCGCGTCCAGTTGCGCTCCCAGCGCCGCTTGTGCTGCAAAGTCAGGGTCGGTCAACGCCTGTTGGGCGGGCGTCAAAGTGCGCCACACTTGGTAGGCACCGGCAAACCACAAACCTGTGGTGATCTCCAACGGGTCATCGATGCCTGGGTCGGTTTGCTCGACATGTGCACCGAGTTGCGACAGGTGTACCGCCGCTTGCGCGACCGCTGCCGCGATGTCCGGGTGCACGTTTGTCGCATAACCCAAACGGGGCGAATACGCGACGCGCAAACCCTTCACGCCATCGTTCAGTCCAGTTGTGTAATCCCGCTGCTCGAACGGCAGCGAAGTCCAATCCCGCGCATCAGGCAAGCTGATGGTGTTCATCATCAACGCCACATCGGTGACGGTCATGGCGTGTGGCCCCAAATGCGCCACCGAACCAAACGGTGACAACGGATAAGCCGGCACCCGTCCGAAACTTGGCTTCAAGCCAACGTTGCCACAAAACGCCGCCGGGATGCGCACACTGCCCGCCCCGTCTGTGCCCACCGCCAGCGGGCCCAAACCCGCCGACACCGCCGCAGACGCGCCCCCCGATGAACCGCCCGGGGTATGGTCGGTGTTCCAAGGGTTGCGGCTGATGCCTGTCAACAAGGAATTGGTTTCGCCTTTGCAACCAAACTCTGGTGTGGTGGTTTTGCCCAACAACACCGCGCCGGATTCGCGCAATCGGGCGGTCACCGGTGCGTCCACGTCCCAAGCTTGTGCCGGGTCGACCGTGCGACTGCCTCGCAAGGTAGGCCATCCCCGGGTCAATAGCAAATCTTTGATGGAAGCCGGCACGCCTTCCAATGCACCGACAGCAGCCCCTTGGTGTCGGTGTGCTTGCCAACGCGCTTCACTGCGTTGTGCACTCGCCAACGCCGCTTCTTCATCCACCCAACAATACGCATGAAGAATGGGGTTGAGCTTGTCGATGCGTTTCAGTACTTGGCGGGTGACCTCCACCGGCGAGACCTCGCCTTGGCGGTAGAGCGACAGCAAGTCATGCGCCGTGGTTTGGGTCAAATCGGTCATGTGTGTCCTCTCATGCGCGCGTGCGTGTGTGCGAACCGAGTTTGCGCCAAGGCAAATCGCCGGGGTCAGCCGCCATCGGACCGCTGGCTTTGGCCACCCACACTTTGCTGGCAATGGGTTCGAAATCCGCGCGGAAATGGTTAGAGCTTTTGAGCACCACGATTTTCATGGCTTCAGGGTGTATGCCCAGCATGCGCAGCATTTCACGGTCAAACAATTGCGCCTTGCCACTGACCACGGCCACCCGCACACCCTCAATGTCCAAGCAGGCACTCGGGCCGAGACGGCTGACCATGCCGCGCATCATCGGGCCTTTGAGCACGCAGCGCCCGTCACTGACTGACACCACCCGGGCGCGTGCCGCCACCGGCGGGTCACTCATGCCCTCATAAGTGGGCACCGACACGCCCAACACCACATCCATGTCCGCACCCACCCCGACCGCATGCGCTTGGGCTGCCACCTCTGGGTGGTAAATCAAACCAACGGCCACCGCTGCAGGGAAACGCTTGCCCGCGCCTTGCTGAAGCAACGCGTGCAACATGCCGGTGGTGTTGCTGTCGCCACCCGCGCCGGGGTTGTCTTGGGTGTCAGCGATCAGCGCAGGTTTTTCATGCGCAGACGCCCAGGCCATGGCTTGGGTGACCGCGTCTTTGGCAGACAAAAATGCCATGCGCCACTGTGCAGGTGGTGCGGCCAGCGCATGCAAAGCATCGGCGGCTTGTTGCGCTGGCGAGGCTTGGTCGGCATACGCCCACAGCACGGGAGCACATTCCTCGAAATCGGCGGCTGGAAAACCCATGCAAAAACTCACCACCGACTGGCAAGATTGATCGATGTCATCCATGGCCGAAAAAATGTCTTTGGCCGGTTGCAACCAAGTGGACTGGGCATTGAGTGAGATCAGATAAGGCAGTCGATGAACAGCCATGGCTTGGCGCCGACCCAGCTGCAACCGCCGTTGCAACAGCTGTGCAGCGCGCTCGCCGGTGTCTGCCATGTCGACATGCGGATAGGTGCGGTAAGCCACCAAGGCATCGGCGACCGCGAGCATGCGCTGGGTGACATTCGCATGCAAATCCAAGCTCGCCACCAAAGGCATGTGCTCGCCGATCAGCCCACGCACGCGCGCGAGCAATTCACCTTCTGCGTCATCGACATGCTCGGCAACGGCCGCGCCGTGCAAATCCAAATACACCGCGTCCACCCCTTGCGCCAACGCCTGCGTCAAATCTTGCAAGATGTCGTGGCTGATGCGCTCAAACGCCTCCTTGGTGACGAATGACGAAGGGCTGGCGCCCGCCCACACCGATGGCCACAACTGCCAACCCCAACGTTTGGCGGCATCGATGAAACCGCCCACCGGGATATTGACGCCAGTGAACTGGGTTTGCATGGCTTGTCCGCGCGTGTAAGCAGGAAAAGCATCGCCTCGGTTGAATGCCTCCCAGTCGGCGAGACTGGGTGCAAAGGTATTGGTCTCATGCTGAAAACCGGCGATGAACACATGCGTCATGGGTTCGCTCCGGGCACACTGGCCAACAAGTTTTTTGTATAAGGGTGCTGGGGATTGGCATACAGCTGCGAGGTGATGCCATGCTCCACGATTTGCCCTTGGTGCATCACAATGACCGAGTCGCACAACTGCGCGGCCACGCGCAAATCGTGCGTGATGAACAACAGGCCCAAGCCCATGCGGTCTTGCACTTCGCGCAGCAACGCCAGTATTTGCGCTTGCACCGACACATCCAAAGCGCTGACAGCTTCGTCGGCCACCAACACATCGGGTTGGCAAGCCAAGGCGCGGGCCAATGCAATGCGTTGCCGCTGACCGCCGCTGAATTGACTGGGGTAACGATCCCACGCATTGGCAGGCAACCCGGTTTGCGCGAGCAAAGCTTGGCCACGCGCTTGAGCCTCTTGCGCACTCAAACCGAAATTGCGCGCGCCTTCCATGATGGATTCACCCACGCGCATGCGCGGGTTGAGCGAACGGTTGGGGTCTTGAAACACGACTTGGATGCGATGACGCAACGGGCGCAGTTGGGCCTCAGACCATGGGGCAATGTTGTCTGGCCCCCAAAAAATGGCGCCGCTGTCAGGGTTGATCAAGCGCAACACACACCGCGCCAAGGTGGATTTGCCCGAGCCCGATTCACCCACGATGCCCAATGTTTCACCTGCTCGCAATGACAAACTCGCGTCGCGCAAGGCATCGGTGCGCCGCACTTGGGTCCAAGATTCACGACTGACATAGGTTTTGCCCAGCGCCTGCACCCGCAACACAGGGGGGGTGTCAGGCAATGGTCTGGGCGCAGGCGGCGTCATGTCTGGCACAGCCGACAGCAAGGCTCGGGTGTAGTCGGCTTGCGGTTGGTGCAATACCTTGTCACGCGGGCCTTGTTCCACCGCCACGCCACGGTGCATCACCAACACGCTGTCGGCAATGTCGGCGACCACGCCCATGTCATGCGTGATGAACAGCACGGCCGTGCCACTGTCTTGTTGCAGTTGCCGAATCAATTTCAAAATCTCTTGTTGCGTGGTCACGTCCAACGCGGTGGTGGGTTCATCGCAAATCAGCAGCGCAGGTTTGAGCACCATGGCCATGGCGATGACGATGCGCTGGCGTTGTCCGCCGCTCAGTTGGTGCGGGTAACTGTCCATCATGCGCTCGGGTTCAGGCAAGCGCACTTGTTGCATCATTTGCAAGACCGCTTCGCGCCTTTGTGGCGCAGGCCAATCGGTGTGGCAGCGCAGCACTTCGTCAATTTGTTCACCGCAGCGCATCACCGGGTTGAGCGCTGTCATCGGTTCTTGGAACACCATGCCCATGGCCCGGCCACGCAAGGCACGCCAACGCGATTCAGCCAAGCCCCACAAGGGTTCATTTTGCAAACGAACCTCGCCCCCGCTGACGCGCAATTCCCGCGCGAGCAGTCCCATGACCGTCATGGCCAGCACCGATTTGCCTGAACCGGATTCACCCACCACACAACAGGTTTCACCCGCGTTCAATGTGAACGAGACGTCTTGCAGTGCATGGCTGCGGTCAGCGCCGGCAGGCAGCGCGACCGACAAGCGATTCACAGACAACACAGGGGTGCCCATCAACCGACCCGCTTGGCAAATTTGGGGTCGAGCACATCGCGCAAGCCGTCTCCCAACAAATTGATGGCCAGCACCGTTGGCACCAAAAACAAGGCAGGGAACAAGACGTTGCCGGGTTGCATGCTGAACTGCACACGCCCCTCGGCCATGATGTTGCCCCAAGTGGGCACATCGGGCGGCAAGCCGAGACCGAGAAAACTCAAAATGGCTTCGGTCAGCACCGCGGACGCTGCCACGAACGTGCCTTGCACCAACAAAGGCGCCATGGCATTGGGCAACACATGCCGCCACAAAATCACCACCGTGGGCGTGGCCAATGCACGCGCGGCTTCGACGTAGGCTTCTTCGCGCAAACTCAGCACCAATGAACGCACCAAGCGGGTCACGCGCGGCACCTCGGGAATGGCGATCGCCACCACCACGGTCGCGACATTCGCACCCAATACCGCCACCAACGCAATCGCCAACAACACCGCAGGAATCGCCATCAAGCCATCCATGAAGCGCATCAACACCGCATCCACCCGCCGAAAGTAACCGGCCAACATGCCGCAAACACCACCCAAGGACAAAGCCAACAACGACGTGCAAATGCCCACCACCAACGAGATGCGACCGCCATACATCACACGGCTGTACACATCGCGGCCAAAGTTGTCTGTGCCCAACCAAAACGTGTGCTGTACCAC
>Ga0192647_101397_pt1 | contig 15889 bp, 9 predicted proteins | sample LauGreFa1BDMLBSN_2_FD_133046 | JGI IMG/M metagenome (GOLD analysis project Ga0192647, IMG submission 133046) | Freshwater lake microbial communities from Lake Michigan, USA - Fa13.BD.MLB.SN - reassembly | ecosystem: Environmental > Aquatic > Freshwater > Lake | place: Lake Michigan, USA...
AGTGGCATCACCTTAACGGCAGAAGATGGCCGCAACATTGAAGTTCAATGGACGTCCACCACCGGCGATTTCTCCGTCTTGCAAACCGGCTCCATCGCCTTGACGAGTGAGCGTGAAGAAGCCCTCACCCTGTCCAGCACCAGTGGCCGCATGGACCGCTGGGGTTTGACCCCTGGCGAGTTCAAATCTTCGCTCACCCGCGCCAATATATTGCCGCGCACGGTGGACGCCAACTTGCCATTCACCGCCACACCGCTGCAAGACGGCGACTTGACCATCAACGGCGTGGCCATCCGTGGCACCACATTGGCCGATGACGATCTTTCAGAAACTGACGGCACCGTCATCAGCAGCGACCCCCTCAGCAGCGCCATTGCCTTGGCAGCGGCCATCAACGAAAGCGCAGAAGCTACCCATGTGCATGCCATTGCCACACCGGCGCGCTTGCAAGGGCAAGCCATCACCACCACCGGTGACGCATCGCCCATGCCCTTCAAGCTCAACAATGTGGATGTGTTTGTTTTCCTGGCCACCACCGACACCGCCGCATCGCGCTTGAAGAATGTGGCCAACGCCATCAACTCTGGCACGAGCACACACGGCGTGAAGGCGACATTGAACGACAGCGACGGCATAGACTTGACCACACCCGATGGCCGCAACCTGTCGGTGGAATGGGACGGTACTGTTTCTCCGGCTGAATTGGGTTTGAGTGATTTGGTTTCGCCAACTGCCGACGTGAATTTGCAAACCTTTTATGGCGCCGTCACCCTCCAATCAGAGGCCCCTTTCACCATTGAGCCCGGCGTCAATGGCTATGACACCACCTCGAACTTCACTGCGCTGGGCTTTCAAGCCGGCAGCTACGGCAGCCACCCCAGTGGTCAACTCAGCTTTCAAGTGGGTGCGCGGTATTTGCAGCGTACCACCATCGACATGCCCGACTTTGGCAAAGATGGCGCACTCACCGGTGTGATCACCGCCGACGTCAACGAAAAAGACCCCTTGATCAACATCGCCAGTGTTGAAAAGGCCAATGAGTCCATCAACCTGCTCGATCAAGTGATCAACAACGTCAACTTGGCCCGCGCCAATGTGGGTGCGGTGATCAACCGCCTGAACCACGGCATCGACAACCTGACCAACGTGAGCATCAACACCGCTGAGTCCCGCAGCAAGATCCAAGACACCGATTACGCCCAGGCCTCCAGCGAAGTGGCCCGCACCCAAATCATTCAACAAGCGGCCACCGCCATCTTGGCCCAGGCCAACGCCAATCAGCAATATGTGATGAAGCTGTTGCAAGGCTGAACCGCGAAACAAAGAAACTCACGAATCAGCAATCTATTGGGAACACTTTTTGCTTTAGCTTAAACATGCGGATGCTTTTTGCCGCTCAACTTGGAAACCAGCCACATGTCTTTGTACACAGAATTGATGAGCCAGGGTGTCAACCCCATGTTTTTTCATGAGGGCCTGATCAAACGCTTCGAGCCCGAAGAAATTCGGCACACCATCCAAGATCTTTTGGAACAACCGGAGCACCACGACTTGGCCCGTGCTTTGGGCGATGCCGGCTTGGCCATATACCCTGACAGCGAAGACTTGCTCGTCATCAACGCCATGATGGCCATGTTGAGGCTGGACTGGGACCAGGTGTTTGAACACATGAAGCCCTTGTTGACCGTGCGCGGCGAGCGCACCACTGCTGCTTCTTATCGCATCTTGGTTCAAGCCCTGATTCAGCGTTTGGACTACTCTTCCGCCTACAGTGTGCTCACCGAGGCCCTGTCGCGTTACCCCGAAGACGAAGCCATGCAATCGGTGCACATTCAGTTACTAGAATGGATAGAGCGCTTAGATCAACAGCAACGTCCCCAGTGAGGAAGCTTTGAACGCACGCATTCCCATCAACCCCACCGGAGATTCAGTGTCTTTGACTGAAACCCTGCCTTTGGACCATTGGACCAATTTTTTCAAATTGGCTCAGATGGGCATGCTGCGCATTGACCAACTTTTCCAAAAAACCCAAGCCTTGGTCGACCAAGGCATGCCGGCCGAAGCCGTGCAACTGTATTTGGCCTATGCCATGCAGCCGAAATCAGAAAAGCGCCACATGGCCTTGTACAACTTTGGCTCACTGCAACAAGCCCAAGGCGATATGCCAGGCGCAGAGGCAAGCTACCGCGCTTGCATTGCCCTTGACCCCAGCCTGGGCCAAGCCATCGTCAACCTCGGGTTGTTGCTCGAAAAAACCGGGCGCAAGCAAGAGGCTCTGGAGCAGTGGCATAACGTGGCCAATCCCGCTGCCGGTAGCCCCAGCTACGACATTGACATCCAAACCATGGCCTGGAACCACATTGGCCGTGTTTACGAAAACCACAAACAATACGACGAAGCCGAGCGCGCCTTGGAGCGCAGCTTGGGACTCAACACCAAACAAACCGGTGTGCTGCAGCACTGGATCCATATCCGACAAAAAGCTTGTGCGTGGCCGGTGTACAAGCCCCTGCCCGGCATCACCCACAACGACATGCTCATGGCCACCAGCCCGCTGGCCATGCTCGCCATGACCGACGACCCGGTGCAACAGTTGCTCACTGCCCACGCATTTGTGGGCCGCACCTATGGGTTCAAAGAAGAGTTTTTGTGCAAAGGCCGTGTGTATACACACGACCGCATCCGCATCGGCTATGTGTCGGGCGACCTGTGCACCCACGCCGTGGGTTTGCTATTGCCCGAAGTGTTTGAAGGCCACGACCGCACAAAGTTTGAGGTGTATGCCTACGACTTCAGCCCCGAAGACGGCACGGCCGTGCGCGCACGCCTCAAAGCCAGCTTTGACCATATGCGCCGCATCGACAGCCTCACCGACCGCCAAGTGGCCGAACTGGTGTTGCAAGACGAAATCGATGTTCTCATCGACCTGCACGGCCTGAGCTCTGGCGCCCGCCCCGGCATCTTTGCCCTGCACCCGGCGCCCAAACAAGGTACATACCTCGGCTTTATTGGCACCACCGGCATGCCTTGGTTTGATTTTGTGATTGCCGACAAATATGTGTTGCCTGAGGAATTGACGCCTTATTTCACGGAGAAGCCGTTGTATGTGGAGGGGAGTTTTATACCCCTTACGAAACCAGCTCCTACGACAGTCACCACCACCCGTGCGGAGCATGGTTTGCCAGAAGATGCTTTTGTGATGGCCGCTTTTGGGAATGTTTACAAAATAACGCCTGAAATGTTCAGCACTTGGCTAGAGATATTGCAGGAAATACCCAACGCCATTCTTTGGCTGATTGATGACAATGCAGCAACCACGCGCAATTTGCGTGAGTATGCAGCTTCTAAACAAGCAGATTTAAATCGCATTGTTTTCAGCCTGCGGTCATCTCATCCAGAATACGTGGCCAAATTGGCTTTGGCTGATGTGTTTTTAGACACTTTTCCATACAACTGTGGATCTACATCCAATGATGTGATATCTGCAGGTGTGCCACTGGTAACCATGAGTGGCCGAACGATGGTCTCGAGGATGGGGGCAAGTATTCTTTCAATGTTCGAGTACGACAGTCCAGCAATTAATGAATACATTCAGTATTTAGAAAAGTGCAAAATGATAGCAACTGGGGGTTCATTAACTGACCAAAGATATCTTGGGGAAAAAAGGCTTACTTTATCTTTAGGGCAATTTTTATGTCAGGGTCTGTAAATGTCGATCGATAGTTGCCACATTCTCGACCTCCCAAAAATTCACGATCCTCGCGGAAATTTGACTTTCATAGAAGGTCATGTTCATGTCCCCTTTGACATTAAGCGAGTCTATTATCTTTATGATGTTCCGGGCGGGTCTGAGCGAGGTGGTCATGCGCACAAAAATCTGCATCAATTTATAGTGGCAATGTCCGGAAGCTTTGATGTGCTTTTAGATGATGGTCAAAATAAAAAGAGGGTTCATCTCAATAGATCTTATAACGGACTGTACATCTGCCCAATGATTTGGCGTGAACTAGACAATTTTTCTTCCGGCGCAGTGTGCATGGTTTTAGCTTCGATGAAATACGACGAAGATGATTATTACCGTGAGTATCCAGAATTTATGCGCGACAGGTGGTCATCGTGATACCGTTTCTTGACCTCAAGCGCCTCAATGCATCCTATGGTGAAAAAATTGAACACGCGATTGCTCGCGTTCTAGATTCAGGTTGGTACATATTGGGGGAGGAAGTCAGTGCTTTTGAAGCAGACTTTGCTTCTTATTGCGAAACTCGACATTGCATTGCCGTGGCGAATGGGCTGGATGCACTCAGCCTCATACTTCGCGCAATGGGTATTGAGCAGGGCGATGAGGTGATCGTGCCTTCCAATACTTTTATTGCCACTTGGTTGGCTGTCAGTCAGGTGGGTGCGGTTCCCGTGCCAGTAGAGCCTCTTATCGGAACGCATAACATTGATCCTTCACTGATTGAGGCTGCAATCACAAAGCGTACCCGCGCCATTATCCCGGTTCATTTATATGGGCAACCTGCAGAGATGGGGCTAATCAATGAATTGGCAGTTCGATATGGTTTGAAAGTTATTGAAGATGCGGCGCAAGCACATGGTGCGCGCTGCAATGGTCTTCGCGTAGGTGGTTTAGGTGATGCCGCCGGCTTCAGTTTTTATCCAGGGAAAAATTTGGGCGCCTTGGGTGATGGCGGAGCCATCACCACAAACGACGATGCGTTAGCTGACAAACTGCGAATGCTTCGGAACTATGGTTCAACGGTCAAATACCACCATGATGTTGCAGGTGTGAATTCACGTTTAGACGAAATACAAGCCGCTGTTCTACGTGTCAAACTAAGCTCACTTGATGAAGAAAATCAACGGCGACGCAACATTGCCGATCTTTATTTGACCAAAATGGCAGACTTGCCCCTTCAGTTACCAGAAACTCCCAAGGGCTTAGAGCCAGTCTGGCACTTGATGGTTGTTCGTAGTACTCAAAGAACGCATCTACAAGCTGCGTTATCTGCTGCGAATATTGGACACATGGTGCATTACCCCATTGCGTGTCATTTGCAGGGGGCATACAAGAACAACAATTGGCCTGCGTTGCCTGTCGCATCTCAATTGCAAAATGAAGTGTTTAGTTTGCCAATGGCGCCCTATTTGAGCGTCGAAGATGTGACCGAAGTGGTTGATGTATTGCGTGCTGCCTTGCTGTAAGACGAGTATGCAGTTCACCACTTTGATTCCAGCTTACAAGCCCAAGTACATGATTGAATTGCTTTCGGCGATCCGTCATCAAACTGTTAAGCCCGCAAAAGTAATTATTTCGGACGATAGTCCAGATCAGGCTTTTTTAACGGCGTTGACCAGCGAACCGCTTAAAGGTTTAACCGAAGATTTGAACATTCAAGTATTTCAAGGTCCGCGGGTAGGCGCATGGAAAAATTTTGTTTACTTACTTAATCTATACGGCTCAGACGCCGATACTCAAACAGAACTCTTCCATATATTGTTAGATGATGATTTTATATATCCAAACTTTTATGAAAGACATCTATACGCACACGGTCTTGAGAATGTTCCATGCGTTATCAGTAGGCGCTGGACTGCATTTGAGTCTGGTCAGCCAGTAAGAGATAACTTGCCGGTTCCCTCCATTATTTCAGGACATGCGCAACGTATTTTGACGCTGGATGCTGGTTTGCTATTTAGTCAGACGGCTGCAACAAGCCAAAATTGGTTGGGGGAATTTTCAAATGCAACTTTTACTTGTGCTCTCGCTTCGGATGTGGCGGACTCAAGTTTGGCTGGAGTTTCATACTCTGGATTGGAAGATTTGGGTGCCTTTTTGAAGTCGAGCCTCAAAGGGCCAGTTGCCTACATCAACGAATACTTGGGCTATTTCCGTATCAATGAAGAACAGCATTCTGCAAATCCAATGGGGAGACCTCTTAAGCTTGCATTTCTCGCATATGCGGGACTAGCAATCTCTAGTAGAAGACTTGGATGCATATCAAATGAGCAATCTCATGCAGCAATAAACAGAGTGAGTGATTTCATTTTGCAACATTACTCCAGTGAACAAGACATGATTGAAATTAATGCAAACCTTTCGTCTGTTGCAAAATACGGATTCAAAGAGGAGGAAGGCTTTCTTGAAGCATGGCATAAATTCGTTGCTGGATAATTTCAGAAATGCTTAACGCGTTAGACTATCCTTAGTATCTAGTCACAGTGCTTAGTGTAAAAGTTTTTTCAACCAAAGTTAGTAACAAAAAGCTTAAACTTTTGCAACCTATTTGATGTACAAACAAGACAATACTTGGCAAGGCTCGTGATTGCTTAATCTAAGTGGGTTCTTCCTTGCTATTGAATGCAAATGGCATAGGGAAATCGATGGCTCATATGGCGGTGCTAATCAGCCGCAAAATGTCCTTGCTATAAATGTTTGGTTCTCGCCGCAGGGTGAAGCGGCGCATGCCAATCACTTCTTCAAAACGTCCGCCGTTGAGCCAGCAACCTGCGGCAATCGAGTCGAGCTTGAAGTGGTGGTAGTTCTTATCTCCCGAAAACTCGTCAACCCATCGTGCGCTATGTTGCTGGCAGTCAATCTCAACGCATAATTTCTCATCTAAGTAGTTCATCTCTACTCGTATGATGTTATCTAATCGCTCGGTGATACGGCGAACTTTGTCATTGAGATTTGCGATGAAGGCTAGTTTGTCGATTGGTTTCCAATTGGTGTCGTTTTGCTTTACAGGACGGCCGCGCAAGAATGAATGGGCTCGTGCGCGGTAGCTGTCGCTGTCGAAATGCTGAGCAATAGTGATGGAGATATCCTTATGGCCCGTGAGGCCACAGTAGTCACCGGCCAGCATGGGATAAACGGAATTGGCAAAATCGGGAGACTTATGGGCGGCATACTCAACGAACTCGATTGGTGTCTTCACAGCAAGGTTGATATCGGAATAAGCGTCTCCATCGTCTAGTAACAAGTTGGCGCCAAAAGGTATCATCAACTTAGGTTGTAGGATCCGTACCGCATTCAGGCAGTCATCCATGTACATGTTAACCAGTCGATCGCCTTCGGCCTGCTTTTCGTCTGCCAGACCATCACCATATTCGAGAAGAAATGGGTACCAGTGAATGTAGGCATAGGGAATGCAAGCTACATCTATGGTAGGGCCAACACATGTAAACTTCTGCAGCGAATGAGGCTGGAGGTAGTTGTCGTTCCCGTGATAAACACAAAACGCTTCGTTGTAAACTATGGCTGAAGAGTCGATGCCGTTGCTCTCGTGGGTGACACCGAACATGTTTACGCCGTCAAGAATTTCGGTGACGGTTTCGGGCTTTACTATCAGTAAGTTTTTCACACCGTTTTGCTGAAGATCTTCAACGAAGGAGGGGCGTCCACCTACTACGACGATTTTTGCCTTACCATCAAGCGCTTTAAGATACTCGAGGTCGTAGTGATCTTGGTGGATGTGCGACACCACGACCGCATCCACCTCAAACACGCTAAGGTCGGCCACTTGAGCAGGAAAAAACGCCCACGAATCGGAGTAAGGCTTAGAGAGTATCACTGGGTCGAACAGAATCTTCTTGCCACCAAACACTGCCAGAACTGAGGCATGCCCCATGTAAAACAAGCCGTTTGTCTGTCCAAACTTGCAAAAGAACTGTTTTAACCCTGCATGTTCGGGTATTTGTACCGAGGGGGGGGTACTGAGGTTAATCAACTCTAAACTCCTTTAAGTTTGCGCTTGGTTGAATATTGTTGCATCAGTATTGCACTGATGGTTTTCTGTAAAAAAAATTTAGAGTCATTACTCACAGTTTTAGTCGATATTCTGGAAGATCGATCATTATGATTATTTTTCAGGGAACTCTGAAATCCATTTCGCAATAGTTTCCGGCAAGTAACCTCTATGAAAATGGCGTCTCCAAGGATATGCGCTTTTGTTTGAACCATCCTTTAATTTTATTTTGTCGGTATCACATATGTATTTAGCCGGAGATCCAGCTACTACTGTATCTGCTTCAACGTCGCGAGAAACAGAGCTATGTGCCCCAACCAGTGCACCCTCTTTGACAGTTACACCCGGCAATATAGTTGTCATAGTAGCTACAGCAACATATTTTTCCAGTGTCACGCCTAACAAAATGTCACTTGGAGGGTGTGGGTCGTTTGTCAATACCACATAAGGAAAAATCCATACATAGTCGCATATTTTTGACCGCTGACCAATATGAACATTACTGTGAAATTTTACAAAATTACCGATTTCACAGTGTCCTTGAACATCACTAAGTGTTCCTATCTGTAAATTTCTACCTGCGAAAGTTTTTTCTCTGACGGTAACGCGGTGCCCCGTTACAAGATTTTCACCAAATGTTGAGTTCTCATAAAAAATACTGTGCGATCGAATAAGGCTATTTTTACCAATAATTAGCGGATCTCCATCAGAGGAGTTCTGAACGGGATGACCTATTTCGCAGTGCGAACCGATAACGGTACCTTCTTCAACAATTACATTCTCATGGATAATGGAGTACGGTCCAACAACGACATTTTGAGCTATTTTTGCCCCTTCTGACACTATTGCTGTGGGGTGAATATTTGTGAATGCTTTTTTCATATTTATCCTTTTTTTGTGTTATCTAGAACATAGTCAATTTTGCTTTAGAGTAATAAAGGAATTATTTCTAGCGCAGATGCAGTTTTGCGGTTAACTGCAATAACACAAATAAAAAAATATGTAATTAGACATATCTGCATAGCAAATTACAAGTAAAAACCAAGATGAATGATTATGAATTACCATTAAATAATGGCGTGAAATCGTCCGGAAACCAATTGTAGTTAAAAAATGGAACCGATAGATCACTTCGGCAGTACTTACCTGGACAAATGACTTTTCGCCCAGGATTTTTGTTTAAAACGGCAGACCACATACCAAAGGAAGAGTTAGATATTATATTGTGATCACACATGCTCATGGCAAATAAGTCCACTATCGGGGAGGACGCTTCTGCGAAAGTTAGGTTTTTAGTATTTGCAAAATTTTCTTTGCACCAACTTATATCGTCCGAAAAAACCAAAAAATCGCAATCTATTCCGTTAAATTTCGACATTGCTGATACGTAATAATCAATACTTAACTGTGTAAAGAATGAGTTAAGTGGAAGCAGGTAATCCCCTCTTCTGACATGGATAGAAACCAACTTCCTTTGACCCCTCTTGAAGCTATCGATTATGTTTTTCGCTTCAGAATAAATAATTTCGGCTGGAGTATAGATATGCTTTATGTGGTCAAGAATAGGCATCCACATCTTGTATGAGTGAAATAACCCAATGAAATTGTAATTATATCCACGGTCTAAACTGTACAAATTTGTATCAACTATTACATCTTTTCGGATTGGATAAACGACAACAGTTAAGTCCTCATTACTTAGTTGATTAATGCTAGGAGTTAACACGGGCAGATTAGGGAAGATATCTTTGTTCAGTAAAAGTCCTTTTCCTAATGAATTATTTTCCTCAAAGAAACAGATTGAATGTCCGGTATTTTGAGAAATAGATTCAAGTACTGCGATATGATACATTTGTGAACCGAGTCCTTCGGTTAGCGTTAAATTTGCCATTGTTATATATTTCATGTTATTCCATATAATCTAAAAGTATAGTGCTCTTGTTAATTGAGAAATTTTTATGAAAAAATTCATTCTAAGAGCTCAAGAAAAATTTAATATCCTTTGTGTTTTTTGATTGATTTTGGAACCCAAAACACTTGAGTATTAATATTATTTTTTGCGTTTTCAGGTTTGATGTACCCATATGAGTTCCTAGCAATATTTTTGACTTTATTCATTTTTTACTCAGGGACTCACAGTTCACACGGTAATCATCCCATAGAACCGACCATCTACATAACGCTTATGTTAACCGATTTTATAAGATAGTGAGGTGGTTCAATATTTATGTCGATACGGTTCAGGCCAAGTTAAACAATATCAATATCCTTAAACCCCAAAATTTTGTTCAAAGTACTTGCGTAATCTGTTGCTTGGGCCTGCGTGATCTCAATCGGCTCGCGGTCCGTCAAGGTGATGTTGTCCAACTTACTCCCCAAAGCATGCAGGTCTGCTAAGTTCAAGGCAACGTTGTTGGCGGAGTCTTCCACATGCATCAAGTCCACTTTGGTGTCGGCACCGACATCGGCGGCGCTGTCGGCGGTCACGTCGTACACAGCCAGGTGGTAGTTACCGCCAAACTTGGCCAAGGTGCTGGTGCCCGCTTGGTATTGGCCAAAACTCATCTCTACCGCGTCTGTGGCCACATCTGACAAGGTCACGCTCGCCAGCTGGTCATCCAAACCCACCAACACGTCGAAAGCTTCCATGCCCACGGCGTCACTGGTGTCGCTGACCGCCAAAGTGGCGATGGGCAAGGTGCTCATCAAGTTGGCCACGTTGGCCATGGTCACGCCCGTCACGTTCAGGCTGTACAGGTCTTTGACCTTGTCCAGGGTACTTGAACCACTCAACACTTGGGTTTGGCTGAGCGTCATGCTGCTGCCCGCATCACTCAAGTCAATGCCGCTGAGTTTGGCATTGCCACTCAAAGCGGTGAAGGCAGCTTGCACATTGGCGGCGGTGTCCAGCACATCGATGCCCACCACCTTGCTGTTGCTGGCCAAGGTTTGGGCGGCACTGGCCCCGGCCTCGCTCACCTGCAAGCTGTAGCTGCCATTGTTGATTTTGGCCAAGGTGCTGGCCGTGGCAGCCACTTGCGCAGCAGTCAAGGCCAAGGGGGTGGCAGCCCCGTTGAGCAAGCTGATGCTGCTGCCCGCAGCGGCCACCAATGCGCTGCTGCTCAAGCCCGCCCAACTGGCCGACACGTTGGCAGCGCTGTCGGTGATGCCCACGGTTTTGACCCGGCTGTCCGCTGCCAAATCCGCCAACGAGGCGGTCAGGGCCTGGGTGATTGACAACTCTGCCCCAGCCTGTGTCGCTTGAATGTCAGCGGATGTGGACATCTTGGCCAAGGTGGCGGTGTAGCTTGTCCACTGGCTCGCGGTCATGTTCAATCGACCGACACTGGTTTGCTCAATCGCACTGACTTGCACGCCCAGCCCTTGCAGGGCTGCCAACTGGTTGTTGATGTTGGTATAGGTGTCTTTGACTTGCACACTGGCCACGCGGGTGTCGGCCACCACGCTGCCAGCTTTGGCCGCAGCCACGCCGCTCACCGTGGCGGTAAAACCCCCGGCGATTTTGTTCAGTGTGGTGGCTTTGCCAACCCATTGGGTGTGGGTCAGGCTCAAGGGAACGCCGGCCACGCTCAGGCTGGCGCTTTGCAGCTTTTTACCCAAGCCGTGCAAGTCGTTGATGCTGCCCGATATGTTGGCCGCGCTGTCAATAACGCTGACCGAAGCCACCTTGGCATCGGCATCCAAAGCGATGGCTTGGGCCGCTGTGGCACCCGTCAGGGCCAGGCTGTAATTGCCGACAATTTTGGCCAAGGCCGCGCCGCTTTGGGTGCGCAACGAATGGCTCATGCCCAACAAACTGCTGCCACCGGTCAGGTTGATGCTGCCCAACTTGGGGGTGGCCAGCGTGGCCAGGGTTTGCAAAGCAGCCAAGTTGGCCGACACATTGCTAGCGCTGTCGCTGACTTTCACCGATGACACACGCGCATCAGCAGCAATAGACTGTGCATTGGCCGCACCCACTTGTGACACCACCACCGTTGGCGCTGTGTTGGTTTTGTACTTGCCCAAAGCGCCCTGCACCGCGCCCCACTGGGTGGCTGTCAATGTCAGGGCTGCCGCATCGGATTGCTCAATTTCGGTCAGCGGTATGCCCAGGGCTTGCAAGGCGTCGATGTTGGCCGACAGGTTGGCGGCATTGTCATTGACTTGCAGCGACTTGACCCGCGAATCCGCCGCCACCGATTGGGCCTTGGCGGCATTCACGCCACTCACCGTGGCGCTGAAGCCGCCGACAATTTTGTTCAAAGTGCTGGCTTGCCCCACCCACTGTGCTGCGCTCAAAGCCAAAGCGGTGCCCGAGTTGCTTTGGGTGATGGTGGTGACTTTTTTGCCCAAGCCGTGCAAGGCCGACAAGTTGGCCGCAATGGTGGCGTTGTCCCCGGTCACCGCCATGGCCACCACTTTATTGTTGGCGGCCAAACTGCTGGCATTGGCCGCAGCCACACCACTCACCGACAAGCTGTAGCTGCCGCTGATCTTGCCCAAGGCATCGGCCGCTGAAGTCACTTGCGCGTAGCTGATGGCAATGGGCGTGGCCGGACCGTTCTGGGTGATGGTGTCGATCTTCAGCTTGTGGGTCTGCAATGCATCCAAGTTGGCGGCAATGTTGTAGGCGCTGTCTTCCACCCGCAAAGCAGATATTTTGGTGTTGCCCACCAAGCTGGCCACATTGGCCGCGGCCACCTCGGTCACGATCAAGCTGGGTTTGCCATTGCCAAACTTGGTCAACACACCGGCATTGGCACTCAGTTGGCTGGCGGAGATGGTCAGTGCATCTGTGTCCGACTGGGCGATGCCGCTGATTTGCGCGCCCAGGTCTTGCAAGTCGTCCAGCCGCGCTTGGATGTTGGCGCCCGTGTCCGATATTTGTACCGTGCTCACATGGCCGTCGGCCGCAATCGCACTGGCTTGTGCTGCGGTGACACCGCTGACTGTGGCCTTGTAGCCACCCACCAATTTGTCAAGAACCGGTGTTTGGTTCAACCACTGATCGCGGGTCAGGGCAATGGCCGTGGTGGTGCTGTCGCTTTGGGTGATGCTGCTCACCTTTTGGCCCAAGGCATTCAGGTCGGCCAGATTGCTCACCACATCGGCTGCACTGCCTGTGAGCGTCATGCCCACGATGCGCGCATTGCCATCGGCGGTGGTTTTGGCATCGGCCACGGCCACGTCTGTCAGCCTCAAGCTGTAATTGCCCTGAACTTTGGCCAATGCATCACTCACGCCCGCGCTGGCGTACTGGGTGGCCGTCATGGTCAAGGGGGCTGCCGTTCCCTTTTGCGTGATGCTGGAGATTTTGTCAACGTTAGCAGCCAAATCCGCCAGATTGAGTGACACATTGGCAGCGGTGTCTTTGACCGATACCGAAGCGACCTTGTCATTGGCCATCAATGCTTGAACCTGCCCTGCGCTTGCATCTGCCACAGCCAAGGTGTAACCCGAATTGAACTTGCCAACGATGTCTTCGTTCAGCGCCCATTGGTCGGCGGTGATGGCCACGGGTGTGGTGTCGTCGGTGATTTGAATCGAGTTCAAATCCGTGCCTAACTTTTTGTACAAGGCCATGTTTTTGATCACATTGGCACCCGTGTCCACAATGTCGACCGACACCACTTTTTTGTTGGCGACCAGTGCGTTCACATCAAGGCTGGTGGCATTGGCCACCGCCAGTTGGTAGCTGCTGTAAATTTTGCCCAACACCAAGGCATCGTTTTTCACCTGCTCGGCGGTGACCGCCATGGCCGTGGTGTCACTGGTGCGGATTTCTTTGATGCGCAAACCCAAATCTTTGAGTGCACCCAAATTACTGGCCACATTGGCGCTGCTGTCGAGTATGGCCACCGACTTGACTTTGGCATTGCTCGCGTAGGACACGGCTTCATTGGCTGTGGCACCCGTGATGGCCAGCGTATAACCACCATTGATTTTGTCCAAACCATCTTGGTTGCTCACCAGTTGTGCAGCCGTCATGCTCAAGGGGGAAATTTCGCCCTTTTGGATGATGCTGGTCACCGTGGTGTTGCTTGACAAGTTGGTCATGGCCGCCGCTATGGCAGAACTGGTGTCTGTGACTTCAATCTGCCTCACATGGGTGTTGTTGGCAACAGCAGTGGCATTGGCCGCAGAGACGTCGCGGACGTGCAGTAAATAATTGGCATTTCCCAACTTGCCCAAAATGGTCGCGTTCTTGCGCAATTGGGTGGCGGTGATGGACAAGGGCGTGGCCAAGTCCGAATTGACCAAGGTGTTGACATTGTTGGCAATCTTTTGCAGGTTGTCCAAATTTTTGGCGATGTTTTCGCCTGTGTCCGTGATCAGTATTTTTCTTTTGGGAAACCGCGAGACATAAGCCAATGCCGTGGCCACGCTGACCGGGGTGGTACCCGGTGACACGTAAAACATGGATCCAGCAGTGGCTGCGTTGACTTTCATCGTGACTCAATATCGACACGCCAGGCTGAAACTTGACTGAATCAAACTCACTGCCCAGAACGTCCAATAAAAAAGCCCCTACACCACCCGAAGGCGGCGTAGGGGCTATGGGGCTAGACCTGAGGGTTGAGGAGTCAACCCATGGTCATCTCATCAATTGCTGAGCAGACTGATTTGCGAGCTGTCAATGGTATTGATCGCCGCAGTCTGCAAAGCAGTTAAGGCATCCACTTGCGTAGCGGTCAAAGCATCCAGTTGACTGGTGGTCAACGCAACGATTTGATCCGTTGACAAGTCTGTGATCACTGCTGCCGTGAGAGAAGCCACCGCAGCGGTATTCATCACCGCCAAATCAGCAGTTTCTAGGCCACCAATTTGAGCCGTGGTCAATGCTTTGGCTTGGGTGGTACCAAGATTTTGAACCTGCTCAGTGGTCAAGGCTTCGATGTCGCTGCTGTCAAACGCCCCGACTTGTGTCAGTTTGAGGGCATTGACCTGGTCAGTTGTCAAGGCAGCCACTTGCGTGGTGCTTAAACCCGCCACTTGAGCCGTCGTCAATGCGGCGATGGCAGAAGTGGTGATTTGGACCAAATCAGCTGTTTCCAAGTTGACGATGTTGCTGGCATCCAAGGCAGGCGCCTGTTTGGACGTGAGCACCGCAGCCTGGCTGGTGGAGATGGCCACGATTTGATCGGTGGTCAATGCCGCCACTTGCGCGGTGGTCAGTGCAGCAAAGGCTGTCGTGCTCATCAACTCAAAGTTGGCCGTTGTCATCGCCTGGATTTGGGTCGTGGTCAATGCTGCGGCTTGCAGCGTGGCCAAAGCTTGAACTTGGGCAGTTGTCAAAGCCTGAACGTCGTCTGTGCCCATGGCAGCCACTTGGGTGGCCTTAAGGGTATTCAACTGATCCGTGCTAAGGCTGGATACTTGCAGCGTGGTCAAAGCTTCCATCTGCGCTGTGGTCAATGCCTTCAGTTGCTCGCCCGTAATATTGGCCAAGTCATCGGTGGCCATGGCAGAAATTTGCGCCGTGGTCATCGCCGGCAATTGCTTGCTGGTCAAGGCCCCGGCTTGAGCTGAGGTCAAGGCCACCACCTGGTCAGTGGTCAATGCAGCAACCATATTCGTGCTCAAGCCTTCCACTTGATTGGTTTCCAAGAATGCCACTTGCGCATCTGACAAGGCCTGGACCTGAGCGGTACCCAAGGCATTCAACTGAGTGGTCGACAGTTTGACCAAGTCAGCAGACTCCAAGTAACCCACTTGGGCGGTGGTCAAAGCCGCGATTTGAGCCGTCTTGAGGTTAGCCACTTGAGCGGTATTCAAACCAGCCACTTGCCCTGCCTCACCGGTTGTCAGGGCCTGAATTTGCGCTGTGCTCAAGGCAGACACCGCATACGTGCTCATCACAGCCAAGTTGGCCACACCCATCGCCGCAATCGCCGCCGTGCTCAGAGCAGCCGCTTGCGCGGAACCCAAGTTGGCAGCTTGCATGGTGGTCAAGGCCATGGCCTGGGCATCCGTGATAGTCGCCGCTTGCGCAGTGCTCATCGCATTGAGTTGCGTAGACGTGAGTGCCGCAAACTGCGTGTCAGCCACCAAAGCACCGACTTGCGCTGTGGTCATGGCCCTGATTTGCGCAGTACTCATCTTGGCCAAATCATCCACCGCCAACGAAGCCACTT
>Ga0192647_101401_pt1 | contig 15847 bp, 14 predicted proteins | sample LauGreFa1BDMLBSN_2_FD_133046 | JGI IMG/M metagenome (GOLD analysis project Ga0192647, IMG submission 133046) | Freshwater lake microbial communities from Lake Michigan, USA - Fa13.BD.MLB.SN - reassembly | ecosystem: Environmental > Aquatic > Freshwater > Lake | place: Lake Michigan, USA...
TTTTATTCCCTCTTGTTTGGAGAGTTTTTGGGTACTTTTGGTACGGCAAAAGAAGAGCATGAAATTGAAGGTTATGGTTATCTTCAATACAAAAGAGGTGTTCGCTTTATGCTTGAATTGGTTGCCCAAATTCATGATGTTAGTGTCCCACAAAGTACTTATCTCAAAACACTGTTCGATAAAATAAAATCATTCGAAAATTCAATAGCCTATTCATTGATGGAAGGCCCTGCTTATATCTCTGAAAGTGGAATACAATCAAAACAGGAAAGAAGTGATTCATTTTCTCCTGCCATAATATTTAGACCACGCTTATTTAAGCCATTATTGATAGCACTTTTTGTAGGATTTTTCTGGGGTTTGGCGCGATTTTTTCCAACAGATATGTTTAGCCTATCAAGTGAAGCCATTCCGACAGCAACTATTTTTGTAGTGCCTTTGTTACTGCTTTATTATCCGATAATCGGCAGTTTTGACCGTGATAGTTGCATAATCCCACTTAGAAAGATTTATAGACATTCGATTGATGTTGCTGAAACATTGGAAGCAGTTGGGCAATTGGATGAACTCTTGTCTTTTATCAAGTTTGCTGATGTATTTGGTAGTCCAATCGTATTGCCCGAGTTAATTGAAGGTGAACATCACCGGATTAATTTGATTGATGCCAAAAACCCAATTTTGGCTAAAGAAAATCCCGCTTACGTGGGTAATGATTTTGTCTTGGAAGATGATAAGTTAGTGTTAGTAACGGGACCTAATAGTGGTGGTAAAACCGCTTTTTGCAAAACTATCACGCAAATACAACTGATGGCACAAATTGGTTGTTATGTGCCGGCAAAAGAAGCGAAATTGACGGTCGCGGATAGGATTTTTTATCAAGTATCAGAAGTAAGTCATTTGAATGATGGGGAAGGACGGTTTGGTACTGAATTGAAAAGAACTAAAGATATATTCCTGGCAACAACGCCTAAAAGCTTGGTCGTTTTGGATGAACTATCAGAAGGTACGACCTTTGAAGAAAAAATGGAATCATCATCGAATGTCCTGAATGGTTTTTATCGCAAGGGAAATAGTACTATTTTAATTACACATAACCATCAATTAGTTGATGAGTTTGTGAATCAACGCATAGGGTTACCAAGACAGGTTGAATTTGCTGATAATGCGCCAACCTATAAGTTAATTACTGGGATCTCTCGTGTAAGTCATGCTGATCGAGTAGCTAAAAAAATAGGTTTTTCAAAAGAAGATATAGACAACTATTTGGCAAATGCCCAATGATAATAGGTACCCCATTAACTAATAATGCAACACGTGCTCTGCTCTTGGGTAGTGGTGAACTAGGAAAAGAGTTAACTATTTCCCTGCAACGTTATGGCGTTGAAGTTATTGCAGTTGATCGCTATAAGAATGCGCCTGCCCACCAAGTTGCTCATCGCAGTTATGTTATAGATATGACCGATGTTGACGCAGTGAAACAGTTGATAGCATTGGAGCAACCGGATTTTATTATTCCTGAAATTGAAGCAATTGCCACGGAGGCGTTGGTTGATATAGAACTACAGGGGCGCTCTACTGTTGTGCCCAATGCTAGGGCTATCCAGTTAACCATGAACAGGGAGGGTATTAGAACCCTTGTTGCCGAGCAACTAAAAATACCGACTTCAAGGTATGCGTTTGCACAAAATTTTGAGGAATTACAAGCAGCTGTAGAAAATGGTATTGGCTATCCGTGTTTTATTAAGCCAACCATGTCATCATCAGGTAAGGGTCAGTCCTTAGTTAAAAGTGCTGAGCAGCTTCAATCTTCCTGGGATTATGCTAAGTACAGTGGCAGAGTGGATACAGGTAAAGTGATTGTCGAAGGTGTGATTGATTTTGATTTTGAAATTACACTGCTGACTGTGCGTGCTTTAGATGAGAGTGGCGTTATACAAACCTCCTTTTGCGCACCTATTGGACACTTACAGAAAAATGGCGATTATCGGGAAAGTTGGCAACCTCAACAAATGAGCGCCACTTCTTTAAACAGATCGCAGGTTATTGCTTTTAAAGTAACTAATGAAATCGGCGGTCTTGGTTTGTTTGGTGTTGAGTTATTTGTTAAGGGTGATGACGTTTGGTTTAGTGAAATCAGTCCCAGACCGCATGATACGGGCATGGTGACACTGGTGACTCAAAAGCAGAATGAATTTGATTTGCACGCACGGGCCATTTTAGGATTACCTGTAAATGCTACTTTGTATAATGAAGGAGCAAGTGCTGTTGTTTTAAGCAGTATTAATGCTAGGGGTGTTGAATATTATGGCTTGGCTGAAGCTCTTGCAATACCTGATACGGAAGTCAGATTATTTGGAAAACCGGAAGCATTTGTAAACAGACGAATGGGGGTTGCTCTGGCGAGGGGTAAGAATATCGAAGAAGCCAGACATAAGGCGGTTAAAGCGGCCAATTTAATAGTGATTAAAGAGGATGTTTTAGGGGAATAGGTAGAAACGATGAGAATTACAGTTTTGTTGCTCGCCTTATGTCTCTCAAATGTCGTGATGGCGGATGTTTATAAGTATACTGATAATCGTGGTCGTATTTATTATACCGATGAGCCAAGAAACAGCCTTTATAAACGTATCATCAAGAGTAGACCTATTGAGTATTCGGTTTTAAAAAATACGTTAAACATGGAGTCGGTAAAATTTAATAATTTTACTGGAACTAATAAGCTTCGATTTAACGACCTTATAGAACAAGCTGCTTATAGACATCAGGTCGATGCTAAATTAGTTCATGCTGTTATACAAACTGAGTCGGCTTACAATTCATCTGCGCAATCATCCAAAGGTGCTATGGGTTTGATGCAATTAATGCCTGATACGGCCAGACGTTTTGGTGTAATTGATCGTAATGATCCTGATCAAAATGTTGACGGCGGCACTCGTTATTTAAAACATCTAATTAAACTTTTTAAGCCTAATCTGGCGCTTGCTCTCGCTGCTTATAATGCGGGAGAGAATGCAGTGATCAATCATAATAATTCTATCCCACCTTACCCTGAAACTCAGAATTATGTAAAACAAGTGTTGAGCTTATATAATCAATAAGGCTATTTTATATCTTAAGCACACAATCGAGTTCTCTTATCAATAGACGGCTGAGTAGGTTGCTTTTTTCACGATAATTCCTTCAAGCAGGAATTAATCCAGCAATTACGCAGAATGAATTCAAGATCTAACTATTCCCCAATAAAGGCATTGAAACTAAAATCTTTCAGCAGTGTAAAGCCCATAAAAACACCATTATTTTATTGTTGGCATTACCTTTTTAATGTCATTTAATACTTCTTTCTGTTGTTCTAAAGATAGCTTGCCAAAGTCTTGTTCAAAATCGCTTAAGCTATAGTTCGGTTTGTTGTTGTTTTTATCTGAAAAACTGAGGCCGCAATCGGCAAACACTTTTTTGATAGGTTCTACAGCATTATCCAGAGGGATTGAGATTGTCAGCACGGTTCTTAGCATGGTGTTAATGCGTAAGAGCACAGATTGTCCGGTTAATAAATCCTCTGCCAGGCGCACGGAAAATTCTTCCGTGTAGCCTTTGCGTTTGGAGTCCGCAAAAGTTTTCATTTGGATGTTAACGGGCGTCTTTTTATCGATTTGATACTCTACATTAAAGCGATTGCCTTGTGATGTGATTAAGTCCTCGGCTTCAATAATCGCTTTTAGTTTATTTTCTTGGCAAATAATTTCCAGCATCATGTCATCATAAAGACCTGGGCGCGGCAATGGTGATTGTGCAAAGCTATAGGTTTGATTGGTCAAGCTGTCGCTATTTTGATGATAACTCCAGTTATTATCTGCCCATGCATGGCAGGAACAGGCCAGTAAAAGGGCTGTTATTTTGGATAGTGCGTGAGGTTTAAGAAAATGGCGATGGTTCATTTTTAATTTCAAGAAGATTATTGAAGTTTCATTGCAATAAACTGAGTAAGGATACCCATTCTATAGAGTAAATTAATTAAGGCTACTATAAAAGCGTGTAAGCAGTTCATAGGTTATAAGTTTAGACAATTAAATTCAAAGCAATATAAGCTTAATTCTATGAATTAAAGGCAACTATCCGTTCTTCTAGATTATTGATAACGCGATAATCTTTAATTTTTAAAGTACAAATTCATTGGTTTCTTATAGTTGAAAGTTCAACTTAACTGAGTGTTTTTTTATTGTTATAAATTGGTTATTTTGGACAGCCTTCTAACTTATAAATGGCGTACCCCAGACGGTCAATTTGTTCCCTCAGTTCAGTCGATGCTTCAATGCTGTGGCAAAAATAACAATTTTCACTAGTTACTATTGCACCTTCCAGGCCCAAGTTTTTTAGCCATTCTTTAGCGTAAGTTAATGCTTTTTGTTGATCTAGTTGATCAATCACTACATCAAAATGTAGGATTTTACCTTGCATTGTTTTTGCATAGGTATCATAGACATGTGAAATAGTCATAACAGTTCCTGGAGAATGGTTTAGGTTAATATGGTGATATCGAATCGATATAGGTTATTATGTTATCATAATTGCCGTTGTCAACTTACTAAGTAATTGTCTATTATGAGTGCTATGGAAAAGGTTGATGTGTTTGATTTAATTGAACGCATGTGTGCATTAATTCGCTCGGAAGAACGGAGAAAATGTACAGAACTAGGAATACAAGCAGTACATTTGCAAGTTTTAGATTATTTGTCTCGCTGTAACCATTATAGTGATACGCCTGCTGCATTAACTAGTTATCTTGGGATGACCCGAGGAACAGTTTCGCAAACATTATTATTGTTGGAACGGAAAGGTTTTATAAAAAAAACTATAGATGAGATTGATCGGCGCAAGCTACACCTCAGTTTGTTGGTTGAAGGTAGTGAGATTTTAAAACAGACTCGAACATCAGATATTTTTAAGCAAGCCGCCCTACTATCCAAAGAAAAGAATTTTTTAAACAACGAAGAAGCATTCATGCAGGCATTAGTAGCATTACAAAAAGCCAATAAGTCACAGTCTTTTGGGCAATGTAAAACCTGTAAATTTTTCACTGTCGCTTCAGAAGTTTTCAGTTGTGGTTTAACCAAAGAACGTTTAAGTCTTGGCGATAGCGAAAAAATCTGTCAAGAGCACTGTGTTATATGAAGTGGTTTCTAATAAAACTAAATTAACAACCGTCCCTCTATGATAATCTTGAAGAGGATTTTCATAGAGCTTTAGGAGTTGTCCGAATTAGTCTCCGTCAAATAGGTGATGAGCCGATTCAGTTTTTACATGTCTGCAATTAACTAATATGGATTAAAAATCCTTATGAAACTGTCGATTCTATTTATTAAGCATTTTCAATATTTCTTCACGGATTAGGTTTTGTTTATTAATGTCTTCGATTGGCTGTAATGCTTGATCGGTGATATAAAAGATATCTTCTGCTCGGCTACCAATCGTGGAAATTTTGGCGCTGAGTAAGTTAACATTCTGATTGATAAAGGCGCGTCCTATTTTTGATAGAAGCCCTGCGCGATCAGTTGTGATAATTTCTATAATGGTGTTTCTACTAAAATCATCCCTTAAAAATTTAACACTGGTAGGAATAGGAAAATGTATTGCTTGTCTGGACTTTGATTGTCTATGTATGTTGATTTGGCTTTTTACTTCACCCTGTAAAAGGTTATTGCGTAGTGCAGAGCATATATGAGTTTCTCTGCATATTTCATTAATGGGTTTTCCATTTTGTTCTAGCACCTGAAAACTGTTTAGAACATAGTTGTCTTGGGTGGTCATGATTCTGGCATCAAGAATAGTTAAGCCCAATTGATCAAAAGTAGCGGTGCTTATTGAAAAAATGGGTCCTTTGTCTTTAGTATAAACAAAGACTTCAGCACTGCCGCGTTCAGGTTGTTGGCGCAGTAAAACCAAAGGCAGATTATCTTCGACCGATGATGCGATGGCAATTGTATGCCAAGAAATTTCATCTGCAGAGTAGCGTAAAAAATAGTCATCACTGGTATGTTGCCAAGCCAAGTCAATTGTTTCATCTGATATTCCAAGCTTAAGCAGTTCTTCCCTAGCTTCTTGTTTATTCTCACGTAAGCGCTCAGAAAGTGTGGCCGGATTTTGTAGTCCAAGACGAAGCGCTTTATGAGTGGCTGAATAAAGATCTTTAAGCAGTGAATCTTTCCAGTCGTTCCAAAGTTCAGGGTTGGTTGCACGAATATCAGCAACTGTTAGCAAGTATAAATGATTAAGATATTCGATTTTATCAACTTTTTGAGCAAACTCATGAATAACATCTGGATCGCTGATGTCTTTTCGTTGTGCTGTCATGGACATTATTAAGTGACTTCGAACCAGCCATGTAATGAGGTTGGTGTCATGTGTGGAAATGTCATGTTGAATACAAAAGCATCTGGCAATATCCTCGCCGATTGCGGAATGATCGCCTTTAAGACCTTTGGCTATGTCATGAAAAAGGGCTGCAATATATAATATTTCAGGTTTTGGAATAAGGTTAAAGACAGTGTTACACAGTGGGAATTCAGTTGCATGTTCTTCTAATGAAAAGCGACGTAAATTTCGAATAACAAAAAGCGTATGCTCGTCTACCGTGTAAATGTGAAATAAGTCATATTGCATACGGGCAACGATATTGGCAAAGCTAGGTAAGTAAGCGGCTAATAACCCATATCTATTCATTCGTCTTAGTTCATGTGTTAATCCGCGTGGCCTGCGAAAAATTTCAATAAAAAGACGGTTAGCTGTTTTATTTGCTCTAAACTCATCGTCTATTAAATGCAGATTATTTCTGATCAGACGAATAGTTGTTGCTCGGATGCCAAGGAGTTCTGGATTGAGCTGAAGTAGTAAAAAAACCTCCAGTAAGGCAAGTGGATGTTGTTCAAATATTGATTCATTGATAGCTTCAAGATAACCATTAATAGCAATAAACTTTTCATTAATTGGGGTTATCTTGCAGGGTTTTTCACCGGTAATAAAGCGCTCATTAAATAGTTGTAATAACATTTCATTGAGTCGTTCAAGTCCCTGTACTGTTTTAAAATAAAACTGCATAAACCGTTCGACATCTTGATTGTATTGTTGATTGCCTGAACTGAAGCCAAATTGTTCAGCTAGCTCTCGTTGGTAGTCAAAAATGAGCCTGTTCTCTGCTCGATCAGTTAAAAGGTGAAGTGCATATCTAATACGCCATAGTATATCTCGGGCAGAAATCAATTCGGCATAGTCGGATTCTGGTAAGAAACCATATTTAATTAATTCCTTGAGTGTTGATGAGTTGTAGTGGCGTTTAAATACCCAAGCGATGACTTGCATATCTCGAATGCCACCAGGACCTTCTTTAATATTGGGTTCAAGGTTATAGGCGGTGTCGTGGAATTTTGTATAGCGCAGTTGCTGTTCTTGCATTTTTGCTGAAAAAAATTGGTCAGACGGCCAAATTTTATCAGGAGCGATTCGAAGTTTAAGTGCTTCGTAAAGTGAAGTATTACCAGTAATTAGATTGATTTCCATTAGGCTGGTCATGATGGTTTGATCATTAATGGCTTCATTAACGCATTCGTTGATTGTACGAACGCTATGACCAGGTTTTAAACCTATGTCCCAGAGAAAAGTAAAAAGATTGGATAGAGCTTCTTGGTATTTGGTTCGGTCTTCTGAATCAAGGAGAATAATAATGTCAATGTCAGAATGGGGAAATAATTCCCTTCTACCATAGCCACCAACGGCACATAAGCTTAATTGTTTTGCGTAAACTCCGAGAAAGTAATCCCAGCAGCAACTGAGAATTAGATCAATGAAATCTGATTTTTCTTTAAGCAGTTCAGACACGGACTGTTGAGGATCGAACTTGAGCTTTAATTCAATGTCTTTTTGTTTTAGCAGGCTTTTAAATTGCACAAGACTGTCTGGCAATTCGAAAAGTGCAATGGTGATATATTGGTTCAATGTGGTCACATTTCCTCTTTACGTAACGTTAATATCTCATAACTGTCGGCCGTTACTAAAATTGTGTGTTCAAATTGCGCTGAGAGACTGCGATCTTTTGTAACTGCGGTCCAACCATCGGCTAAAACCTTAACATCTCGTTTACCAATATTAATCATGGGTTCAATGGTTATTATCATTCCGGCATCAAGTTTAATACCCTCCCCAGCTTTGCCATAGTGAAGTATTTGTGGTTCTTCGTGGAATTTTTTACCGATACCATGACCGCAAAAATCTCTAACAACCGAATAACGATTGGTTTCTGCGTGTTTTTGTATCGCGTGGCCAATGTCTCCTAACGTAGCACCGGCTCTGACTTGCTCTATACCTAAGAACATAGATTCTTGAGTTATTTTGATAAGGCGCTTGGCGTGTTGACTGACTTCGCCTATGCAAAACATTTTACTGGTGTCGCCATGATAGTCATCTTTGATGACTGTAATGTCAATATTAATAATATCACCGGACTTGAGTTTTTTGTCGCTTGGAATACCGTGACATACTGTTTGGTTAATGGAGGTGCATATTGATTTGGGAAAACCATGATAATTAAGGGGTGCAGGAATGGCTTTTTGTACTTCAACGATGTAATCATGACAAAGTTTGTCAAGCTGGTCGGTAGTTATACCGGGAACGACATAGGGTTCAATCATTTCTAAGACTTCGGCAGCTAGTCTGCCAGCGATACGCATTTTTTCTATTTCAGTTGGAGATTTAATGATAATACTCATGATTTTGTGTATTCAGTTTTCAGTGTTGAGGGCTACAGTATCTTGATTTTTGATTTATACCCATTATCAGGGTAATTTTAACAGAGGTTTGCTTGTTGTAAGTAGCAAATTATGGTATAAAGTGAAGTTGATTTTTGTAAAAATACTCACGTTTATCGTCACGTTTGGTAGGGTGCTGACTTTATATTTAAAGTTGGTTACTAGACGGGATAGGCGGAGGCATAACCCAACTCGGATAAATAATCCGATTTTAAAACTTAGGAGAAATAAATGGCAGCAGTATCCATGCGTCAAATGCTTGAAGCGGGTGTTCACTTTGGACATCAAACTCGTTATTGGAACCCAAAAATGGCTACATATTTGTTTGGAGCCCGTAACAAAATCCATATTATTGATTTGGAAAAAACGCTTCCAATGTTTAATGACGCTATGAATTATCTGGGTCAGATGACAGCAAATAAAGGTACTATCTTGTTTGTTGGAACTAAAAAAGCCGCGCGTAAAGTCGTAGCCGAACAGGCTACTCGTTGTGGGATGCCTTATGTTAATCATCGTTGGTTAGGCGGTATGATGACTAACTTCAAGACCATCAAAAAATCAATCAATCGCCTTAAAGAATTAGAGGCGATGAAGGCAGACGGGACTCTTTATCAACGTTTTGGAAAAAAAGAAGCCTTGGGAATGGAGCGTGAATTGGAAAAGCTCGAGCGTAGCCTTGGTGGAATTAAGGATATGAAAGGCGTTCCTGACGTGATTTTTGTATTGGATGTTGGCTATGAGAAAAACGCTATTAGCGAAGCAAAAAAGTTAGGGATTCCAGTAGTTGGTATTGTTGACTCCAATAACTCACCTGAGAGAATTGATTATATTATTCCAGGTAATGATGATTCTATTCGTGCCGTCAAACTATACTGTGAAAGCGTTTCTGCAGCAGTAATGGAATCAAAGGCTACCGTTTTAGGAATGTCAGCAAAAGCAGATGACTTTGTTGAAGAAGCAGTAACAGAATAAAAATTAATTTAGTCTTTAAATTGTAGAGATTGAAAAAAATAAGGTAAAAAAACGCCTCCTAACGGGGGCGTTTTTACAGTTATAAAAAAATTAAGGAAACACAAAAATGAGTATTACTATTAATGCAGCAATGGTTAAGGAGCTGCGAGAAAGAACCAGTTCTGGCATGATGGAATGTAAAAGAGCATTGGTTGAAGCCAACGGAGATATGGAATTGGCTATTGAGAATATGCGTAAATCAGGTTTGGCGAAAGCTGATAAAAAATCTGGTCGTATTGCAGCTGAAGGCATTATTGGCGTTAAAGTAAGTGATTGTGGCAAAGCGGTAGCCATTGTCGATGTAAATTGTGAAACTGATTTTGTTGCTAAAGCAGATGATTTTGTAAGCTTTGTAAATAGCGTAACAATCGCTTTGTTAAATGCTGATGGGATTGAAACTGAAGAACAATTATTGGCAATGCCATTGGAAGGTGGTGTTACTGTAGATGAAATGCGTCGTGGGTTAATTTCGACGTTAGGTGAAAATATTACTGTTAGACGTTTTGAAAAGTTTAAAACAACTGAAGGTGGGACAGCTTGTTACCTGCATGGTAGTAAAATTGGTGTGATCGTTGAGTTGGCAGTATCAGATCAAGAATTAGGTAAAGATATTGCTATGCACATTGCAGCTAGCAAACCACAATTTGTATCGGAAGATCAAGTTCCTTCTGACATCATTGAAAAAGAAAAAGACATTTTCCGAGCATTGTCCTTAGAAAGTGGAAAGCCTGCAGACATCATAGAAAAAATGATTACCGGACAGATTAGAAAATTTCTTGCAGAAGTTACTTTGTTAGGTCAGCCATTTATTAAAGACGATAAAGTCACTGTTGGTGGTTTGGTTGCAAAGAAAGGTAATAAAGCTATTAGATTCATCCGTTTTGAAGTGGGTGAAGGTATAGAGAAAAAAGAAGAAAACTTTGCTGAAGAAGTAATGGCTCAGGTCAGAGGAAGCTAATATAATTTGCATTGGGTTAGCAGGTAATCTCTAATCCAATGTAATAAACGATGAATGAGGCTACTTACATTAATTCACTATTCAGATCTGATTTGTAGGACATTATGATGAAACCAATTTACCAGAGAATTCTGCTTAAGTTAAGCGGTGAAGCTTTAATGAGTGATGTTGGCGGTAGTATTGATGCTGATATAGTTAAACGTCTTGCCATTGAGATTAAAGAGTTATGTGATTTAGGTATTCAGGTTGGTTTGGTAATCGGTGGTGGCAATATATTGCGTGGAGCCGAAAAAGCTGCGGAAGGTTTAGATAGAGTAACCAGTGATCAGATGGGCATGTTGGCCACCGTCATCAACGCTTTGGCTATGCAAGATGCATTGGAAGCCGATGGCCAACAAGTGAGGGTGATGTCTGCACTTAAAATCAATCAGGTTTGTGAGGATTATATTCGTAGAAGGGCCGTTAGGCATTTAGAAAAAGGGCGTGTGGTTATTTTTGCTGCGGGTACTGGCAATCCTTTTTTTACGACGGATTCGGCGGCCAGTCTGAGGGCAATTGAAATAAATGCTGAATTGATGATTAAGGCAACTAAAGTCAAGGGGGTATATTCCGCAGATCCTGAGAAATATAAAGATGCAGTGTTTTATTCACGATTAACTTATGATGAAGCACTTGATCAGCGACTAAATGTTATGGATACAACTGCTCTGGTTTTATGTCGTGATAATAATGTGCCAATGCGCGTAATGAATATTTTTGAACAAGGAGCTGTCATGAGATTAATGATGGGCGAAGAAATTGGCTCTCTTATTGAGCGAGGAACAAGTTTATGATTAATGATATTCAACAAGATGCGGCAACCCGTATGGGTAAGAGTATCGAAGCATTAAAACACGAATTCTCAAAAATTCGCACAGGTAGGGCGCACCCGAGCTTGTTAGATCAAATTAATGTTTCTTATTATGGAACTGATTCAGCATTGTCTCAAGTTGCAAATATTGCTGTTGAAGATGCACGAACTCTGACAATAACGCCATGGGAAAAAGGCATGGTGCAGGCAATTGAAAAAGCTATTTTGAAGTCAGATTTAGGTTTGAACCCTGCAACCAATGGTATGACTATTCGCATACCCTTACCTGCATTAACGGAAGAGCGTCGTCGAGCTTTGGTTAAAATCGTTAAGAATGAGTCTGAAAATGGACGGGTTGCTATTAGAAATATTCGACGTGATGCCAATTCAGCAATTAAAGAAGCCCAAAAGGAAAAGTTGATTTCTGAGGATGAAGCACATATGGCGGAAGAAAAAATTCAGAAATTAACAGATCAGTATATAAAGGATATAGAAAAACTATTGGAAGCAAAAGAGGCTGATTTATTGTCGATTTAATTGAGGGGTAATAATGTCAATTACTGGTCTTAATGATCTTAAACCTGACGATAATCCTCGTCATATAGCTATTATCATGGATGGTAATGGCCGATGGGCGGAAAAAAGATTCATGCCAAGAGCCATAGGCCATAAAGCTGGCGTTAAGGCAGTAAGAAAAATTGTAGAATATTGTGCAAGCCATGAAATTGAAGTTTTAACTTTATTTGCCTTTAGTAGTGAAAATTGGCGTAGACCAGAAGCCGAAGTTTCTCTATTAATGGAGCTTTTTATGGTGGCACTGCAAAGAGAAATTGACAAATTACATCGTAATAATATTTGTCTGAGATTTATTGGCGATAGAACCGCATTTTCTGAAAAGTTACAGCAAAAAATGTCGGAGGGAGAAACAAAAACTCAAGGAAATACAGCTTTGACGCTGGTGGTGGCGGCTAACTATGGTGGTCATTGGGATATGTGTCAAGCCTTTAACAATGTAGTAGAAAAAATGAACTCTGGTGAAATAAATAGGGAAGCGATCAGTGAACAATTGATTGAGCAGTATTTATCTACAGCCGGTTTGCCAGATCCTGATCTGTTCATAAGAACAGGAGGTGAACAACGAGTTAGCAATTTTATGTTATGGCAATTAGCTTATACAGAGATGTATTTTACACCCACTCTGTGGCCTGATTTTGATCAAAACATACTTAAGGACGCTATCAAAAGTTTCAAAAGTCGTCAACGACGCTTTGGTCACACGGGCGAACAAGTCCTTAATAAATCAATTATTTTATAACTTTACACTCATTATATAGCTCATAAAATGTTACTTAAAAGAATTATAACGGCTTCTGTTCTTGCCACTCTGATTGCACTTGCAGTGTTTAAGATACCTATGGAGTATTTTTCATTGTTAATAGGACTTATAACTCTCTTGGCGGCATGGGAATGGAGTTATCTTATAGGTATTACATCGCCAACCAAACGAATATTATTTTTGTTTAAATTGATTGTACCGATGTTAGCTATTCATTATTGGACATATATTCTAGAGTTATCAGCGCAAACGCTTGAGCTTAGTGTTCAGAGACTAGCGCCTATTGCTAAAGAGGCCAATTTTACGACTATTAGTACTTATTTAGAAACCGTTGATGTTCCAGATATTAGAACTTATTCTGGTGCATTGGAGTGGCTTGTTATACCACCTGTGCTGTTCTGGATATTAGTGATGATATTAATCAGGAATACTGCAGCTGGCGTTTTGGAGCTTAATTTAAAGCTTCGCAATAAGGAGCTTATTGGTTGGTTTGTTTTATTGTCGGCATGGATGTTCTTATCACGCCTGAGAATATTTTATGGTTCTGAAATGACTATGTATTTTTTCATTCTGATATGGGTAGCAGATATTTCTGCATATTTTGCAGGTAAAAAATGGGGTAAAACAAAGTTGGCACCAGTGATTAGTCCTGGAAAGACCGTTGAAGGAATGTATGGCGCATTGCTATCAGGCATATTAAGTGGCGCTTTATTAAGTCTGATATATGGTTTTCAATGGATGGTTGCTTTGGATTTTGTATTACTATCTGTACTGACGGTATTGATTTCTATTTATGGAGACTTGTTTTTTAGTGTTGTAAAGCGTCAACGTGGAGTTAAAGATAGTGGAACTTTATTGCCAGGTCATGGTGGTGTTTTGGATAGAATTGATAGTCTTGTTGCGGCAGCACCTTTCTTTTATGCTTGTATTTATTTTGTATACAGGTCAATTTCATGAAAGGCATATGTGTATTGGGTGCAACGGGCTCGATTGGGGTCAGCACATTAGACGTAGTGACGCGACACTCTGATCTATATAAAGTGGTTGCATTAACAGCCAATAAAAACATTGAGTTGTTATATGAGCAATGCCTTCAGCATCATCCTGAGTATGTGGTAGTCGTAGATAGTGAAAAGGCATTAGAGTTCAAGGAAAAACTCAAAAATTCATCAATTTCAGATATTAAGGTACTTTCAGAGAGCCAATCACTAGAGTTTGTTGCAACACTTGATAATGTTGACTCAGTCATGGCTGCAATTGTAGGTGCTGCAGGTTTATTGCCAAGCTTGGCAGCAGCAAAGGCTGGAAAAACAATCTTATTAGCCAATAAAGAAGCGTTAGTGATGTCTGGGGATATCTTTATGCAAGCTGTCGCAGAGTCCGGTGCACAGTTATTACCCATTGATAGTGAACATAATGCAATTTTTCAGTGTATGCCAGCTGGCTATAAATCAGGCATACTTGCTAAGCAAGCTAGACGTATTCTGTTGACTGCCTCAGGTGGTCCATTCCGTCAAATGCCAATTGCTGAAATGGCTAATGTGACGCCAGCTCAAGCTGTGGCTCATCCCAATTGGGATATGGGTAGAAAAATTTCTGTGGATTCTGCAACCATGATGAATAAAGGTTTGGAGATGATAGAGGCTTGTATTTTATTTGCAATGAAGCCAGATCAAATTCAAGTTGTTATTCATCCACAAAGTATTATTCATTCTATGGTGGATTATATTGATGGAACTGTATTAGCCCAAATGGGTAATCCTGATATGCGAGTACCCATTGCCTATTCAATGGCTTGGCCAGAACGCTTTGAATCAGGTGTTGAACCTTTAAATATTTTTGATGTTAGGCGAATGGATTTTGAAGAGCCAAATCTGGAGCGATTTCCCTGTTTAAGATTAGCCTACAAAGCTATTGATTTAGGTGGAATTATGCCAACTGTATTGAATGCAGCCAACGAGATAGCAGTAGAAGCATTTCTAAATGAACATATACGATTCACTGATATTCCACTTATCATTGAGCAGTGTATGGAAAAATTTGAGATTAGGCCAGCAAGTTCGCTTGAAATCATTTTGGATATTGATAATCAAGCTAGAGTAATATCTGAACAAATTATTAATAAGCTTTTTCATTAATGGATTTTTTACATACCTTTTTTTATTTTGTAATAACTATTGGTGTGCTGGTTTCATTCCATGAGTTTGGACATTTTTGGACTGCGCGTAAGGTTGGAGTTAAAGTACTTCGATTTTCAGTAGGTTTTGGTAAGGTTTTGTGGTCTTATCAAAAAAAATCAGATACAACAGAGTATGTTTTATCAGCCATCCCCTTGGGTGGATATGTCAAAATGGTTGATGAACGAGAGGGTGAGGTAAAAGAAGATGATTTTCCTTTTGCTTTTAATCGTCAACCCTTATGGGCCAGAATAGCAATAGTTGTAGCAGGGCCTGTTTTTAATTTAGTACTGGCTGTATTTTTATTTTGGTGTGTATTAGTTGCTGGTGAAACGGGTATAAAACCAATACTAGGAAAAGTAGAGCAGGGAACACTAGCAGCTTCAGCAGGTTTTAAAGAGGACGAAGAAATTATTTCAGTCGATGATAAGTTAACACCGACATGGACTGAGGCAATGGCGGTTATTTTCACTTCGGCTCTAGATGGTAATAAAGATATTAAGGTAACTGTCAAAGACCTTAATGACGAACAATCTAACAGGGTACTCAAGCTTTCTGGTAGTGATATTCAGAGTTCTGAAATATTGTATAAAAAATTGGGTTTTAAGCCTTGGTCACCAACTTTAAAACCTGTGATAGGGAATGTATTGCCTGAAAGTTCGGCATTAAGTGCTGGTTTATTAAAAGGAGATTTAATTTTAAGTGCCGATAACATTGTTA
>Ga0192647_101421_pt1 | contig 15704 bp, 14 predicted proteins | sample LauGreFa1BDMLBSN_2_FD_133046 | JGI IMG/M metagenome (GOLD analysis project Ga0192647, IMG submission 133046) | Freshwater lake microbial communities from Lake Michigan, USA - Fa13.BD.MLB.SN - reassembly | ecosystem: Environmental > Aquatic > Freshwater > Lake | place: Lake Michigan, USA...
ACGCGGATGCGGGTTTCGGCGGTGTTGCGGGTGACTTCGGCGCTACGAGGGCTGCCTTCGTCGGTGGGCTGGGGCAGCACGCTTACCAGGCTGGAAGCTGTGTCGGTCATAAAGAGGCCTCAAGCGCTGCAAGAAGCAGCGTGTTTTCAGGGGCTGTGCCCACTGTCAGTCGCAGACAGTTGGCCAGCAGCGGGTGCATTGTAGAAACGTTCTTTACCAAAATCTGACGCTTCTTTAAAGCATCGTATAGGCGGGCCGCAGCGCCGGGCTGGCCCCGCACGCGCAGCAGAATCATATTCGCCTGGCTGGGAAAAGGCTGCATGCCGGGAAGCGCGGCCAAGGCGGACAGCAGGCGCTCGCGTTCGCTACAAATCAATTGCGCTTGCGCCGCAAACACCGCCGCGTGCTCCAGCGCAAAGAGTGCGCACTCCACATTGAGCACGCTGACGTTATAGGGCGGGCGCACTTTGTCGATCTGCGCCAGCAGGGCCGCAGGGGCCAGCGCATAGCCCAGGCGCACACCGGCCAGACCAAATTTGGACAGCGTGCGCATGAGCACGACTTGCTTATTGGCAGCCGAGTCGCGGCGGATTTCGTCCAGCCAGGTGTTGGCGGCAAAAGGCTGGTACGCCTCGTCCAGCACCACCAATGCGCCATAGGCGCTGGCCTGTGCAATCAGGCGGCGCAGCACGGCTGCGTCCCACACATTGGCGGTGGGGTTGTTGGGGTAAGCCAGGTAGACGATGGCCGGTTGGTGCTGCGCAAGGGCGGCGGACATGGCCGCTTCGTCCAGCGAAAAATCTGCCTGCAAAGGCACACCCACAAAGCCCAGGCCTTGTAATTGCGCGGACATGGCGTACATCACAAAGCCGGGCTCGGGCGCAAGAATGCAAGCGCCGGGGCGGGCGCAGGCCAGGGCTAGCATGGAGATGAGTTCGTCCGAGCCATTGCCCAGCGTTAGCGCGTAGCCAGCGGGCAAGTCCACATACGCAGCTAGCGCGGCGTGCAAATCTTTGACGCGCGCGCCGGGGTAGCGGTTGATGGCGACGCGGCCCAAGCGCTCGCCCAATTGCGCTTGCAAGTCTGCGGGCAAACCGTAGGGGTTTTCCATCGCATCGAGCTTGAGCATGCCTGCGGCGTCTTGCACCGCATAGGCGTGCATGGCCTGCACATCCTCGCGGATAAAGCGCAAGTTGGGACTTGGCGTGCTCATGCTTTGTTCCCGCGCATACGCATTTCGGCGGCCCGCGCATGGGCTTGCAAACCTTCGCCATGCGCCAAGACCGATGCCGTCTGGCCCAGCGTTTGCGCACCGGCCTCGGACACTTCAATCAAGCTGCTGCGCTTTTGAAAATCGTACACACCCAGCGGCGAAGAAAAACGCGCGGTGCCCGAGGTGGGCAACACATGGTTGGGCCCTGCGCAATAGTCGCCCAGGCTTTCGCTGGTGAACGCGCCCAGAAAAATCGCCCCGGCATGAATCAGCAAGGGTTCCCACTGGTGGGGTTCGCTGCTGCTCACCTCTAAATGCTCGGGGGCGATGCGGTTGCTGATGGCGCAAGCCTCTTGCATGCTGCGCGTGTGTATCAAAGCGCCGCGGCCGTTCAAGGATGCAGCAATGATGTCGCGCCGGGGCATCTCGGGCAGCAGTTTGTCGATGGACGCTTGCACCGCATCGATGTAAGCCGCATCAGGGCAGAGCAAGATGCTTTGCGCGAGTTCGTCATGCTCGGCCTGGCTGAACAAATCCATGGCCACCCAATCGGGTGGTGTGCTGCCGTCGGCCAGCACCAAAATTTCTGACGGCCCGGCGATCATATCAATACCGACCGTGCCGAATACGCGCCGCTTGGCAGCTGCCACATAGGCGTTGCCCGGGCCTGTGATTTTGTCGACACGCGGCACGGTGGCCGTGCCATAAGCCATGGCGGCCACCGCCTGTGCACCGCCGATGGTGAACGCGCGGCTGACACCGGCCACATAAGCTGCGGCCAATACCAATTCGTTGCGCTCGCCGCGCGCAGCGGTCTTGCCACTGCCGGCCGTGCCGCCGGTGGCGACGCTGCCGCGCACTGGTGTGGGCACCACCATGATGATTTCGCCCACACCCGCCACATGCGCGGGAATCGCGTTCATGAGCAAGCTAGACGGATACGCCGCTTTGCCGCCGGGCACGTAAATACCAGCGCGGTCCAGTGGCGTGACTTTTTGGCCGAGCAAACTGCCATCGGCATCGCGGTATTGCCAGCTTTCGCCGCAGGCTTTTTTCTGCGCTTCATGGTAGCTGCGAATGCGGGCGGCGGCGTCTTGCAAGGCGCGTTTTTGCGCTTCGGGCAGGCCGTCAAAAGCGGCTTTGAAATCGGCTTGCTGCAACTCCAAATCCGCCATGCTCGCAGCTTGCAGTCCGTCAAAGCGCGCGGTGTAGTCCAGCACGGCGGCGTCGCCGCGCGCTTTCACATCGGCCAGGATGTCGGCCACGCGCTGCTCGATGGCGGCATCCGTGTCAGCAGACCAATGCAAACGCTGTTGAAACAATGCTTCGAAATCAGCCTGGGCGGTAGACAGGCGCAAGGGGCGGGCATTCATGCTGGAAAGCGCCTTGGCATTTAAGCGACGGACTGGCCTGGTGCGCCCACGACGGCACCAAAGGCATCGATGATGCGGCGGATCGGTTCGCGCTTGAGCTTGAGCGCAGCCTGGTTCACGATAAGGCGCGAGCTGATGTCCATGATGCGCTCGACTTCAATCAAATTATTGGCGCGCAAAGTATTACCCGTGGAAACCAAATCCACGATGGCATCGGCCAAGCCCACCAGCGGCGCCAACTCCATACTGCCGTAGAGTTTGATCAAGTCCACATGCACGCCTTTGCTGGCGAAAAACTCGCGGGCAATTGCCACATACTTGGTCGCCACGCGCAGGCGCGCGCCCTGGCGCACCGCGTGGGTGTAATCAAAATCGGCCCGCACCGCCACGCTAATGCGGCACTTGGCAATTTGCAAATCCAGCGGTTGAAACAATCCGGCGCTACCACCACCCCAATCGCCCCCATGCTCTAGCAACGTGTCTTTGCCGGTGATGCCCATATCGGCGCCGCCAAACTGTACATAGGTGGGCACATCGGTAGCGCGCACCACCAGCACACGCACGTCGGGCTGGTTGGTATCCAGAATCAGCTTGCGCGATGTTTCCGGGTCGTCTAGCACGCGTATGCCCGCTGCCGCAAGCAAGGGCACGGTCTCTTCAAAAATGCGGCCTTTGGACAAGGCGATGGTGATCATGAATGCGCTTCTTTAGGTGTGCGAAATAATTTAGCGGATACGCTCGATGTCGGCGCCCAGGCCGCGCAGCTTGCTTTCCATGCGGTCGTAGCCACGGTCGAGATGGTAAATGCGGTCCACCACGGTCTCGCCTTCAGCCACCAAGCCGGCAATGACCAAGCTAGCGGAGGCGCGCAAATCGGTCGCCATCACGGTAGCACCGGACAAGCGCTTGACGCCCTGCACCACAGCCACTTTGCCTTCAATCTGGATATTGGCGCCCAGGCGCAGCAACTCGTTGACATGCATAAAGCGGTTTTCAAAAATCGTTTCGGTGCTGCGCGAAGCGCCTTCCGAAATGCAGTTCAAAGCCATGAACTGCGCTTGCATATCGGTGGGGAAACCGGGGTATTCGGTGGTGCGGAAATTCTGGGCTTGCAAACGTCCTTGGGACTGGATGCGAATGCCGCCCTCCACTGCCTGCACTTGCGCTCCGGCAGCTTGCAGTTTTTCGATCACCGCGTCTAGATGGTCGGCACGTCCGTCTTTGAGAAACACATCGCCACCGGCTGCGGCCACCGCGCATAAAAACGTGCCCGCCTCAATCCGGTCAGCGACCACTTGGTGGCTACAACCGTGCAAAGCTTCCACACCCTGAATACGGATGCGGCTGCTGCCGTGGCCTTCGATGCGCGCACCCATGGCGATCAGCATTTCGGCCAAATCAGGAATCTCAGGCTCTTGCGCCGCGTTTTCCAAAACGGTTTCGCCTTCGGCCAAGGCTGCGGCCATCAAAAAGTTTTCGGTGCCGGTGACGGTCACCATGTCGGTGGTGATACGCGCGCCCTTGAGGCGTTTGCGCCCGCCGCCGATGCGCGCCAGCATATAGCCATGTTCTACGGCTATCTCAGCGCCCATGGCCGTCAGGCCCTTGAGGTGTTGATCCACCGGGCGCGAACCAATCGCACAACCACCAGGCAGCGAAACCTTGGCATGACCAAAACGCGCCAGCAAAGGCCCCAGGGCTAGTACCGAGGCGCGCATGGTTTTAACCAACTCATAGGGCGCTTCGGGCGTGTGCAGGGGCCCGGCGTTGATGAGCAGTTCGCTGCCGTCCTGCTCGCTGACCTGCACGCCCATATTGAGCAAAAGCTTGCGCATGGTGGATACGTCCTGCAAGCGCGGGACGTTGCGCAGGCGCACCGGCTCAGGCGTGAGTATGGCGGCGCACAGTTCGGGCAAGGTGGCGTTCTTGGCGCCAGAAATTTGCACCTCGCCTTGCAGGCTGCGGCCACCGCGAATCAATAGTTTGTCCATCGCTTAGCCCTTACGCGTTTTGCGCTGCCCATTCGGCAGGCGTGAAGGTTTTCATGGACAAGGCGTGCACCTCGTCGGTCTGCATGCGCCTGCCTAGCGTGGCATAGACCTGCTGGTGGCGCGCGATCGGGCGCTTGCCTTCGAAGGCGCTGGACACAATCGTGGCATACCAATGGCGGCCATCGCCTTCGAGTGCAATGTGCGTGCAAGGCAGGCCGGCGGTGATCAGGGCTTGGAGTTGTTCTGCGGTCATGGAGAAAGGGAGAGTTAGCTGCGGATTTTGTAACCGGTACGCAGCAAATACAGCGCAATGCCAAAAGTAAGCAGCATGGAGCCGCCGACCACGCTCAGGCTTAGCCAAGGCGATACATCACTCACGCCGAAAAAGCCGTAGCGCAAGCCATCGATCATGTAAAAGAAAGGGTTGCAATGGCTGACGATTTGCCAGAAGGGGGGCAAGGAGTGGATGGAATAAAACACGCCGCTTAAAAACGTCATAGGCATGATGACAAAGTTTTGAAAGGCAGCGAGTTGGTCAAACTTCTCGGCCCACAGCCCAGCAATCAAGCCAAGCGTGCCCATCATGGCTGCTCCCATGACGGCGAACAAAAAGATAAACAGTGGCTGGGCAAAGCTGATCTGCGTGAAAAAGGCGGCTATGACAAACACCCCCATGCCCACCACCAGACCGCGTACTACGGCAGCGCCCACATAGGCGACAAACCAGTGCCAATAGGACAGCGGCGTGAGCAGGATAAACACCAAATTGCCCATCACCTTGCTCATGATGAGCGACGACGAGCTGTTGGCAAACGCGTTTTGCAAAAGGCTCATCATGGCCAGGCCGGGGACGAGGAAGGCGGTGTAGCTGACCTGGTCGTACACCTTCACATGGTCTTCCAGGGCGTGGCCGAAGATCAGCAAATACAACATGGCGGTGAGCACCGGGCCAGCAATAGTTTGGAAAGCAACTTTCCAAAAACGCAAAATTTCCTTGTAGAGCAGGGTTTGCCAGCCGTTCATGCTGCCGCTCCTGCGGTGTCAGCCACTGGCTGTGCGGCTTTGCCGGAATGCTTTTGCATCACGTCCAAAAACACGTCTTCCAGATCGGCCTTGCGGATTTCCACGTCCTCGGCATGCAGACCGGCTTCACGCACCGCGGCCAAATAGCGCTCTATCTCCAGCGCATCATGCGCCGGAAATTGCACGATGCGGCCGGTCACCCGCGCCTGCGCGCGCAAGGCCTCGGGCAACGTGCCTTCCACCTTAAAGCGCAGCACATTGCTAGATGCGGCCTTGAGCAGCTCGCTGGTGTGGTCCAAAGCCACAATCCGCCCGGACTTGAGCATAGCGATGCGGCCGCACAAGGCCTCGGCCTCTTCCAAATAGTGGGTCGTAAGCAAAACGGTATGGCCTTGTTTATTGAGTTTGGCAATGAACTGCCACAGGGTTTGGCGCAATTCCACATCCACGCCTGCGGTGGGCTCATCGAGCACGATGACCGGCGGCTTGTGCACCAGGGCTTGCGCCACCAAAAAACGCCGCTTCATACCGCCGGACAACTGGCGCATATTGGCATTGGCTTTATCGGCCAGACCCAGGCTTTCCAATAGCTCGTCGATCCAGGCCTCGTTGTTACGCACACCAAAGTAGCCAGACTGGATACGCAAGGCTTCGCGGATATTGAAAAAGGGATCAAACACTAGTTCTTGGGGCACCACGCCGAGCTTGCGCCGGGCCTGTGCATAGTCGCGCTGGACGTCGCTGCCTAGGACGCTGACGCTACCCGCAGTGGGCCGGGTCAATCCAGCGAGCATGCTGATCATGGTGGTTTTGCCGGCACCGTTGGGGCCGAGCAAGCCGAAAAACTCGCCTTGCTCAATATCCAGACTGACCTGATCCACGGCTAGGAATTTGCTGCCTGGCGGGCCTTTGGGCGAGGCATACGCCTTGGATATCGACTGGAAGGAAATGGCAGGCATAAACGCCGGATTTTACGCCGCAAGGCGGCGCATGCCCCCCGCGACGGTAGAAGAACTTAAAGCGGCGCGGATGCCACGGTTTCAGTACGCGCCTATGCGCCGTCTTGAAGCAACGCGCTCACGCCATAGAGCGAGGCCAAATGCATAAGCCGGGCGGGCGCACCCTCGATAGTCAACTGCTTGCCCAAGCGCCGGCAAGCGCGGCGCAATTCCAGCAAAACGGCTAACGCCGAGGAATCGAAATCTTGCAAGGCTTGCGCGTCCAGCAACACGTGCTGAGGGCCTATTGCCATACCGGCAGCCAGCTGCTCTAGGCAGGGCCCGGCCTGGGCATGGGTGAGAACGGCGGGTAAAGCCAGCATGTCAGGATTTTTTCGCGTTGGACTTGTTGCGCGCTGCCAGGGATTCGATCAGGCCATCCACGCCCTTGGCATTGATTTCTTGGGCAAACTGGCTTTTATAAGTTTCGACCAGCCAAACGCCCATGACGTTCAAGTTATAGATGCGCCAGCCGCTGCCTTGGCCGGGCGTTTTTTCCAAACGGTAATCAAGCTGAATCGGGTCACCGCCACCGCGCACTTCACTGCGCACCACCACTTCTTTGTCATCAGGACCCGCACGCAAGGGCTTCATCACGATGGTCTGGTCGCTGATTTGCGCCAAGGCCCCGGAATAGGTACGCACCAGGAGAATCTTAAATTCTTCCTGAAGTCGCTTTTGCTGCTCCGGCGTGGCCTGCCGCCAGCTCGGCCCGACGGCAGATGCCGTCATGCGCTGGAAGTCCATGTGGGGCATGATCCGTGTGTCTACCAAGTTGACTACCTTGGCAATATCGCTCCCTCGCATCGTCTTATCCGCTTTGATAAGGTCCAACACTTCGGTCGAGATCCGTTTGACAAAGACATCGGCGGATTCATCAATGGCCCACACAGGCCCAGCCAATGGGCCCAAAACCATAAGCAAAATGGCAACAATATATTTCACGGATAGAAAGTACACCAAAAAGATCTCCCTGCGCATGACTTGGTTCGCGTACTGCATCGATGGCACCGTACGCCCATCGGACGGTTGCAGCACAGCACCGGACATTATCCGCGAGGGATTCTACGGCTGAACGCCTGGGTCCTCCTGATTTTCCCCGTCGTTCTGAAGGTATTGTCGGCGCTGAAGATAGGAATCTCTGGTGAAGGAATAGGGGTCCAAGGCCCCCGCTTTGACGACATCATCGGCCTGCAGATAGCTTGCCCGCAGGTCGGTAAAACTTAAAACCGTTAAAAAATCGCGAACGTCCACACTATCCAAATGATTGGCGAGGTTACCTTTCCAGTCAATAGGATAGACAACGACCTCGACCATGGTGCGCGGCCCAAGCAAGGGCACGACTACATACGGACCCGCGGGCAGGCCCCAACGCGACAGCGTCAGGCCCAGGTCTGCAGGATGTCTGTCGATATCCAACTCGGTGGCAACGTCGATCAAGCCCAACATACCCACGGTGCTGTTGATCGCGACCCGCTTAAAGCTGTCCGATGTTGCCTTGCCCCGCAGCGCTAGCGCGTTATTCGGAATCGCCCACGCATCAGCCAAATTGCCAAAAAAATGATTCACGCTATTACGTACCCAGCGAGGTACGACCTCGGTATAAGCCAGCGCAACAGGCCTGAGTACGGCGTGGTCCACGATTTCGTTGAAGGCAAAGACCCCGCGATTGAACACCTCAAAAGGGTCCTGCGCATTAAAAAGTGGCTCTGCCCGTGCGGATAGTGAAAATCCCGCACAAAATATTCCCACCAGACAGGCAAACGCCCGTAGGTGGCGACCGATCAGGCCCAGGCGCATGCTTATTCCGCCGCTTTCGTACCAGCGGAGCCTGCCGCTTTGCTGTACAAAAACTGGCTGATCAGGCTCTCCAGTACTACCGCCGACTGGGTGGTGGTGATCAGGTCACCCGCAGCCAGCACGGCTTCTTCGGCACCGGCTTCTATGCCCAGGTATTGTTCACCCAGCAAACCGCTGGTCAAAATTTTGAGCGAGCTGTCTTTGGGAAAACGGTAACGGCTTTCCATTGCAATGTGCACCTGGGCTTGGAAGCTTTTGTCGTCAAACACAATTTTTTCCACCCGCCCCACCACCACACCCGCGCTGCGCACCGCCGCCTTGGCTTTGAGGCCGCCCACGTTATCGAACTTGGCCGTCACTTTGTAGGTGGACTGGAAATTGAGGCTGAGCAAATTGGCCGATTGCAGGGCCAAAAACAAAATGGCGACTGCGCCAATCAGCACAAACAGGCCAACCCACAGATCATTTTTAGAGCGTTGCATGGTAATTCTTCCTGGATAAGCGGACGCTAAATCGTAAACATCATGGCGGTGAGGACAAAGTCCATCACCAGCACGGATAAAGAGGCCATCACCACGGTGCGGGTGGTAGCAGCCGCAACGCCTTCTGGCGTGGCCTGCGCCACATAACCCTGCAAAAGCGCGACAAAGGTGACGGCAAAGCCGAAGATGATGCTCTTGATGATTCCGTTGCCCACATCACGCCAGACGTCTACGCCGCCCTGGATCTGGCTCCAGAAGGAGCCGGAATCCACGCCAATCATCACCACGCCGACGACCCAGCCACCCACAATGCCCATGGCGCTAAAAACCGCAGCGAGCAAGGGCATGGCAATCACGCCCCCCCAAAAACGCGGCGCCAACACGCGCAGCACCGGGTCTACCGCCATCATTTCCATCACGCTGATTTGTTCACCGGCTTTCATGAGGCCGATTTCGGCGGTCAGCGAGGTACCGGCGCGTCCGGCAAAAAGCAAAGCGGTTACCACCGGCCCCAATTCGCGCACCAGGCTCAGCGCCACCAACAGGCCTAGCGCCTCGGACGAGCCGTAGCGCTGCAAGGTGTAGTAGCCCTGCAGGCCAAAAACAAAGCCCACAAACAAGCCGGAAAACGCAATGATGACCAGCGAGTAATTACCTAAAAAATGAATCTGGTCGCGGATCAGCCCAAAGCGTTGCAAACTGGACTTCAAGGTAAGCAACAGGCGCACAAACAAGCGTGCGCCATAGCCGATGTGCGCCAACTTCTCGCGCACCGCAAAGCCTACATTGCGCAGGGCTTGGGCCATCATGGCGCAGACTCCGCGCCAAAGTCCTGCGACAGGTCCGGCGCCGGGTAATGAAAACGCACCGGACCATCGGTTTGGGCGTGCACATACTGGTATACCAGCGGATCGGTGCTTTCGCGCACATGCTGGGGCGTGCCTTCAGTGGCGACGCGGCCATTGGCCAAAATCACCACATGGTCCGCGATGCCAAAGGTTTGTTCCAATTCGTGCGACACAAAAATACTGGTCAAGCCCATGGTGTCGTTGAGCTGACGTATCAAGTGGGCCGAGGTGCCTAGAGAAATCGGGTCCAGGCCGGAAAAAGGTTCGTCATACATCACGAGTTCTGGGTCTAGTGCAATAGCCCGCGCTAAGGCGATACGCCGCGCCATGCCGCCGGAGACTTCGCTGGGCATCAAGTCCCGCGCGCCGCGTAGGCCTACGGCTTGGAGCTTCATCAACACAATGTCGCGAATCAGCGCTTCGGGTAGCGCGGTATGTTCGCGCAAGGGAAAAGCCACGTTGTCAAACACCGACAGGTCGGCAAACAAAGCGCCAAATTGGAACAACATGCCCATGCGCCGCCGCGCGGCGTACAAAGCGGTTTGGTCCATAGCGCCTATGTCCTGGCCGTCGAACAGCACTTGGCCGCTTTGACCCCGAATCTGCCCGCCAATGAGGCGCAGCAAGGTGGTTTTACCGCCGCCGCTGGCACCCATCAGCGCAGTGACCTTGCCGCGCGGCACGCTAAAGCTCGTGCCGTCCAAAATGAGGCGTTCGTGGTAAGCGAAGCTCAGATTGTTAATGCGTACAAGGGGGTCGGGGACGGCAGGCATAGTGCGAATAATTAGCCCCGCATCATAAGGGCTAGCCCTGCAAATGCGCGCCAGAGGGGGGCACTTGCAGGGACTTGGGCCGGACTTTTACGGAGATTTATGCGGCCGAGCCCCCGCTTAGCGCGGCAGTTCGCTGCTGCCCATCAAAAACTCGTCGACCGCGCGGGCCGCCTGGCGTCCTTCGCGGATAGCCCAAACCACCAGGGACTGGCCGCGCCGCATGTCTCCGGCGGCGAATACTTTGGGCACGTTGGTGAAATAGGCGTTAGCGCCTTCGGTGGCGGCTTTGGCATTGGCGCGGGCGTCTTTGGCGACCCCGAAGGCGTCCAGCACGCTGGCCACCGGATGCACAAAGCCCATAGCCAGCAGCACCATATCGGCCTGGTAGGTTTTTTCCGTGCCGGGCACTTCCACCAATTTGCCGCCCTTCATTTCCACGTGCACCGTGGTCAGACTTTTGACTTTGCCTTTTTCTCCGGCAAAAGACTTGGTGGACACCGCGAACTCGCGCACGCAGCCTTCTTCGTGGCTCGAGCTGGTGCGCAGCTTCAAAGGCCAGTAAGGCCAGGTCAGGGGCCGGTCTTCCACTTCCGGCGGCTGGGGCATGACTTCAAACTGGGTGACGCTGGCCGCGCCGTGGCGGTTGCTGGTGCCTACGCAGTCCGAACCGGTGTCGCCCCCACCGATCACGATGACATGCTTGCCGTCGGCGCGCAATTGGCCGGGGAACTTATCGCCTGCATTGACTTTGTTTTGTTGGGGTAAAAACTCCATGGCGAAGTGGATGCCCTCCAAATCGCGGCCCGGCACCGGCAGGTCGCGCGACTGCTCGGAGCCGCCAGCCAGCAAAACCGCGTCAAAGTCTTTTTGCAATTGGGCGGCAGACACGGTTTCCTTGGCCCAGTTGGTGACTTTGGAATCTTGGGGCCACTCGCCCACCAGCACGCCGGTACGTACCGTCACGCCTTCGGCCTGTAATTGCGCCATGCGCCGGTCGATATGGCCTTTGTCCATTTTGAAATCGGGTATGCCGTAGCGCAGCAAGCCACCGACGCGGTCATTCTTTTCAAACACCGTGACCGCATGCCCAACGCGCGCCAATTGCTGCGCTGCGGCCAGGCCGGCGGGGCCGGACCCGATGACGGCTACTTTTTTGCCGGTCTGCTGCGCGGCAGGTTGGGCCTGCACCCAGCCTTCGGCCCAGGCACGGTCGATGATGGCGTGCTCGATGGATTTGATGCCCACCGCGTCGTCATTCACGTTCAGCGTGCACGCTGCTTCGCAAGGTGCAGGGCAAATGCGGCCCGTGAACTCGGGGAAGTTGTTGGTGCTGTGCAAAACCTCGATCGCGGCTTTCCAGTCTTCGCGGAATACCAGGTCATTGAAGTCCGGGATGATGTTGTTCACCGGGCAGCCGCTGTTACAAAACGGCGTGCCGCAGTCCATGCAGCGCGCGCTTTGGGTTTTGGCTTGCTGGTCGTCCAGCCCGATGACAAACTCTTTGTAATTTTTGACGCGCTCAGGTACCGGGGCATAGCCCTCTTCGACGCGCGCAAACTCCATGAATCCGGTAATTTTTCCCATGATGCTGGTCCTGTGATGTCGGTAATGCGCGTTTACACCGCTGCGCTGCTTTTGGTTTTGGCCACCGCCGAGGCGCTAGCCGTTGCGGATTTTTTGGCATGAATTTCGCCCAAGGCCCGCTTGTATTCCAGCGGGAACACTTTGACGAATTTGCCGCGCGCGCTATCCCATTGGTCTAGCAATTCGCGGGCGCGTTTGCTGCCGGTCCAGCGGTTGTGCTCTTCCAGCAATTTGCGCAACTGCGCTTCGTCTGTTTGGCCACGGTGCCAGACGGCTTTATCCATCTGCGCTTCTTGCTCTTTGCTGCTAAGCACCGGCTCCATGCTCACCATGGCGGTATTGCAACGGCTGGCGAATTGGCCGTCTTCGTCATACACGTAGGCGATGCCGCCGCTCATACCCGCGGCAAAATTGCGTCCGGTTTTACCCAGCACCAACACGGTGCCGCCGGTCATGTACTCGCAGCCGTGGTCGCCCGTGCCTTCTACCACCGCCGTGGCGCCCGATAAGCGAACCGCAAAGCGCTCGCCGGCCACGCCGCTGAAAAACGCTTCGCCGCTGGTGGCACCGTACATCACGGTATTGCCCACAATGGTGTTGCGGATGGCTTCGCCTCGGAAATCAATACTGGGTCGCACCACCACGCGCCCGCCGGACAAGCCTTTGCCGGTGTAGTCGTTGGCATCGCCAATTAGGTAAAGCGTCACGCCATTGCACAAAAACGCGCCAAACGACTGACCGCCCGTACCTTCGAGCTGGATGCGGATGCTGTCATCGGGCAGGCCTTCGGGGTGTACTTTGGTAATCGCGCCCGAGAGCATGGCCCCCACCGAGCGATTGACATTGCGCGCCACTTCCATGAACTGCACTTTTTCGCCTTTGTCGATAGCGGCGCGGCTTTTCTCGATCAAGCGCACGTCCAGCGCTTTTTCCAGGCCATGCTCTTGGGTTTCGTTTTGGAAGCGCGATACGCTGGCAGGCACTTGCGGCTGGGCAAACAGGCGGCTGAAATCCAGACCGCTGGACTTCCAGTGGTCAATGCCTTTGCGCATGTCCAGCAGGTCGGCCCGGCCAATCAAATCGTCAAATTTGCGCACGCCTAGTTGCGCCATGATGTGGCGCACTTCTTCGGCGACAAAGAAGAAATAATTCACCACGTGCTCGGGCTTGCCCGAGAATTTTTGGCGCAGCACCGGGTCTTGCGTGGCCACGCCCACGGGGCAGGTGTTGAGGTGGCATTTACGCATCATGATGCAGCCTTCCACCACCAGCGGCGCAGTGGCAAAGCCAAATTCATCAGCGCCCAGCAAAGCGCCAATCGCCACATCGCGGCCGGTTTTCATCTGGCCATCGACCTGTACCCGAATACGACTGCGCAAGCGGTTGAGCACCAGGGTTTGCTGCGTCTCGGCCAGGCCGATTTCCCAGGGGCTGCCTGCGTGCTTGATAGACGACCAGGGCGACGCACCGGTGCCGCCGTCATGGCCGGCGATGACAACATGGTCGGCCTTGCATTTGGCTACGCCTGCGGCTACCGTACCCACGCCGATTTCAGATACCAGTTTGACGCTGATATCCGAATGCGGCGCGACGTTTTTCAGGTCATGGATGAGTTGCGCCAGGTCTTCGATGGAGTAAATATCGTGGTGCGGCGGCGGCGATATCAGGCCCACGCCGGGCACCGAGTAGCGCAGCTTGCCGATGTACTCGGACACTTTGCTGCCGGGCAATTGCCCGCCTTCACCAGGCTTGGCGCCTTGGGCCATCTTGATCTGAATCTGGTCCGCGCTGACCAAATATTCCGCCGTCACGCCAAAGCGGCCCGAAGCCACTTGCTTGATTTTGGAGCGCATCGAGTCGCCCGCTTGCAGGGCGTAATCGACCTCAAAAATTTCCTTACCCAGAAGGTCCGACATGGTCTGGCCTTGCTTGATCGGAATGCCTTTGAGTTCATTGCGGTAACGCAGCGGGTCTTCGCCGCCCTCACCGGTGTTGCTCTTGCCACCGATGCGGTTCATCGCTACGGCCAGCGTGCTGTGCGCTTCGGTGGAAATAGAGCCCAGCGACATGGCGCCGGTGGCAAAGCGTTTGACGATTTCGGCAGCGGGCTCCACTTCGTCGATGGAGATGGCTTTGGCCGGGTCGATGCGGAACTCGAACAGTCCGCGCAGCGTCAGTTGACGGCGCGTTTGGTCGTTGATGATTTGCGCGTACTCTTTGTACGTGCTCCAGTTGTTGGCGCGCGTGCTATGTTGCAGCTTGGCAATGGCATCGGGCGTCCACATATGCTCTTCGCCGCGCACGCGCCAGGCGTATTCGCCACCAGCGTCCAGCGCGTTGGCCAGCACCGGGTCCTTGCCAAAGGCCAGCTTGTGGGTGCGTATCGCTTCTTCGGCGATTTCAAAAACGCCTATGCCTTCCACGCGGCTGGGCGTGCCGGTGAAGTATTTACGCACGGTGTCGGTGGACAAACCAATCGCCTCGAACAACTGCGCGCCGCAGTAGCTCATATAGGTGCTGACACCCATCTTGGACATGATTTTGGACAGGCCTTTGCCCACGGCTTTGACGTAGTTGTAAATCGCCTTGTCGGCGCTGAGCGCACCGGGCAAGCCTGTGCTCATTTGCACCAGGGTTTGCATCGCCAAATAGGGATGCACAGCTTCCGCGCCGTAACCGGCCAATACCGCGAAGTGGTGTACTTCTCGCGCGCTTCCGGTCTCTACCACCAAGCCCGCCGTGGTGCGCAAGCCTTCGAGCACCAAATGCTGGTGGATGGCCGACAAGGCCAACAAAGCGGGAATAGCTACTTGGGTGGCGCCCATGGCACGGTCGCTGATGATGAGGATGTTGTTGCCACTCTTGATGGCGTCCACCGCTTCGGCGCACAGGGACGCGAGCTTGGCTTCCACGCCTTCGTGTCCCCAGTCCAGCGGGTAGGTAATGTCTAGCGTGTAGCTGCGGAATTTGCCATGGGTGTGGCGCTCGATGTCGCGCAGCTTGGCCATGTCGGTGAAGTCCAACACCGGCTGCGAGACTTCTAGCCGCATGGGAGGGTTGACTTGGTTGATGTCCAGCAAATTGGGCTTGGGGCCGACAAAAGACACCAGCGACATCACGATGGCTTCGCGAATCGGGTCGATAGGCGGGTTGGTCACCTGCGCGAAAAGCTGTTTGAAATAGCTGTACAGCGGCTTGTTTTTATCACTGAGTACGGCCAAGGGGCTGTCGTTGCCCATAGAGCCAAGCGCTTCTTCGCCCAGACTGGCCATGGGGGCGATCAGGAACTTCAGGTCTTCCTGCGTGTAGCCAAAGGCTTGTTGGCGGTCCAGTAAATCTGCGGCCAACGGCATCACAGGGCTTGTGCTTTCGCCCTTCGCCACATGGTCGATCTTGATGCGCAGATTTTCAATCCATTGCTTGTAGGGGCGGCTGTTGGCAAGGCTCGATTTCAGCTCTTCGTCGTCAATCATGCGGCCTTGTTCCAGATCGATCAGGAACATCTTGCCCGGCTGCAAACGCCATTTGCGCACGATCTTGTTTTCAGGCACTGGCAGAACGCCGGACTCCGAGCCCATGATGACCAAATCATCGTCGGTGATGCAATAGCGCGAGGGGC